>Ga0256845_1001296_pt1 | contig 20330 bp, 14 predicted proteins | sample RiftiametaG_FD_189101 | JGI IMG/M metagenome (GOLD analysis project Ga0256845, IMG submission 189101) | Tube worm associated microbial communities from hydrothermal vent at the East Pacific Rise, Pacific Ocean - Riftia | ecosystem: Host-associated > Annelida > Integument > Unclassified ...
GGTTGGAACTTAAAGAAAATGATGAAACAACTCAAAGAAGAATTTGAAAAATCATTTTCTTGCCTTATTAATTTTGTAATTCAACTTTTATCTTGTAAGCAAAAATGGAGTTGGTAAGGTTCGACTAGATAACCCTACAACTTTTAAGCCTCATAAAAATGAAATGGATAGAATTACTCATTTTTATCGCTTACTACTTTTAATGGGTGTTGACCAAGAAAAACACGAAACAGAACAACAGTTTTGTAAAGATGTTGGTTTAAAAATGGGGCTCAACCCTATTGCGATGGATTTAATTATCAAAAAAATAATTGAATCCGAAACGCATCAACTAAACCCTCAAGAAATTATTGAGATTTTTAAAATAAGTCACTTTTTTACAAGGCAATTATTCAACTAATAACATCCCACTAATTTTGTTCCTTATTTGCAAACACACCCCTGATTTTGTATTTACCCTCCTTTGGTCGGATAAACAAAATCTTCCCCTCTCTAGAGGGGAAGTAAAATAGGTTTAAGCCAACTATAAATTAGCACTTAAAATACTGTTTAAAGTTTCACTTGGTCGCATAACATTAGTTGTTAATGTTTCGCTGTGCTTGTAGTAACCACCAATATTTTGCGCAGAACCTTGAGCTCCATTTAATTCTGAAATGATTTTATCTTCATTTGCCATTAACTCATTAGCAACACCAACAAATTTCTCTTGAAGCTCCGCATCATTTCTCTGCTCTGCTAAAGCTTGCGCCCAATACATTGCTAAGTAAAAGTGAGAACCTCTATTGTCTAACTCATTTACTTTACGAGATGGAGATTTATCATTTGCTAAGAATTTTTCTGTAGCTAAACCTAAGGTATCTGCTAAAACTTGTGCTTTTTTATTATCAGTAGTTATTGCAACATGCTCTAAAGAAACTTCTAATGCTAAAAACTCGCCTAAAGAATCCCAACGTAAATGACCTTCTTCTAAAAATTGTTGAATATGTTTTGGTGCCGATCCACCTGCTCCTGTTTCAAATAAACCGCCACCATTCATTAACGGAACAATAGAAAGCATTTTTGCAGAAGTTCCTAATTCTAAAATTGGAAATAAATCTGTTAAATAATCTCTCAATACGTTTCCTGAAACTGAAATGGTATCTTCTCCAGCTTTTACTCTTGCTAAGGTATAAATAGTTGCATCAAAAGGCGACATAATAGGCATTTCTAACCCTTCAGTATTATGCGTTGGTAAATATTGATTTACTTTTTTAATAATCTCTCTATCGTGCGCTCTATTTTCATCCAACCAAAAAACAGTTGGTAATTTAGTCGCTTTAGCTCTGTTTACTGCTAATTTAATCCAATCTTGTATTGGAGCATCTTTTGCTTGGCACATTCTAAAAATATCTCCTGGCTCAACAGTTTGTGCCATCAATACATTTCCGTTAGCATCAATCACTTCAACTTTACCAGCAGCATTCATTTGGAAAGTTTTATCATGAGAACCATATTCTTCAGCTTTCTGAGCCATCAAACCAACATTAGGAACTGTTCCCATTGTTGTTGGATCAAAAGCACCGTTCTTTTTACAAAAATCGATAGTCGCTTGATAAATTCCAGCATAACATCTGTCTGGAATAATTGCAACCGTATCTTGTTGTTCTCCTTTAGCATTCCACATTTGTCCCGAAGTACGAATCATTGCAGGCATACTTGCATCAATAATTACATCACTTGGCACATGTAAATTGGTAATTCCTTTATCAGAATTTACCATTGCCACAGCAGGTCGGTTAGCATAAACTGCATCAATAGCAGCTTTAACTTCTTCCTCTTTGGCGTGACCAGCAATTTTAGTATAAACATCACCCAAACCATTGTTGGCTGTAATTTTTAATTCACTAAATAAATCAGCATATTTATTAAAAACATCCTCATAAAAAACCTCTACAATAGCACCAAAAATAACAGGATCAGAAACCTTCATCATTGTTGCTTTCATGTGTACAGAAAACAAAATTCCTTCAGTTTTTGCTGTTTCAATTTCTTGAGCAATAAATTTTTTCAATTCTGTTAAACTCAATACCGAAGCATCAATAATTTCTCCTTCTAATAAAGGTGTAGAAGCTTTTAAAACCGTTGTTGCTCCGCTATTATCTGTAAATTGAATTTTTACATCTGTAGCAGCATTAACCGTAATTGATTTTTCACTTCCGTAAAAATCATTTTGGCTCATACTTGCCACATGCGTTTTAGAAGTAGAAGCCCAAGAACCCATACTGTGTGGATTTTGTTTGGCGTAATTTTTAACTGCTTTAGGAGCTCTTCTATCAGAGTTTCCTTCACGTAATACAGGGTTAACTGCAGAACCTAATACCTTTGCATAACGTGCTTTTGTAGCATCATCACTTGGATAATTAGGAATATCAAAACCGCCATCTTGTAACTCTTTAATAACAGCTTGTAATTGTGGTATTGATGCAGAAATATTTGGTAGCTTAATAATGTTAGCATCAGGAGATTTTGCTAAATCACCTAATTCAGCTAACGCATCAGCTACTTTTTGATCTTCTTTTAAGTTTTCAGGAAAATTTGCTAAAACTCTTCCGGCTAAAGAAATATCTTTCGTTACAAATTCTATTCCCGAAGGAGCAGTAAAAGCTTTTACTATTGGTAAAAAAGAATGAGTAGCCAACATAGGAGCCTCATCTGTCATTGTATAAATAATCTTTGCCATATTAAGTTGTTTTAGCTAAATAATTGTTTTGAATTTCGAGTTGCGAAAGTACTGATTATCGTGCTTTTTGTCAAGTGTTTAGTTAGATATAATTTGCCTACTTTTACACCCGAAATGAAGATTTTAAAATTATTAACACCATTTTGTTTGAATATCTGAATAAAATTAAGTTATTTTGCAGTCCTCAAAAATTTAAAGAGAAAGAAGATGTCTAGAGTTTGTCAATTAACAGGAAAGAAAGTGATTACAGGAAATAATGTATCTCACTCTAAAAGAAGAACAAAAAGAAAGTTTTACCCAAACTTACAAACTAAGAAGTTTTATATTCCAGAGGAAGATAAATGGATTACGTTAAAAGTTTCAGGTTCTGCTATTAGAAACATTGATAAAAATGGTATTAGCCACTGTATCAAAGAAGCTAAAGCAAAAGGCTTTATGTAAAAATATTTCATCTACTTAGGTAGATTGATTGAAAACGTTGTTACTTTAGTAGCAGCGTTTTTTTATGTTCTAAAATGTGTTAATCAAGTGCATTTCCTTGTAGATTTTGTCAGTTCGAGTGTTTCGATTATTTCATCGAAATGTATCGAGAACCAAAAAGCTTGTTCTCGATACATTTTTCGTTCCTCAAAACACTCGAACTGACAGCCTTTCTACTCCCATCTTGAAGAGAGAGCCCCACGCGATATATTTTCCCAGAAACTTTTCCCTTTTAGAAAAGAGGGTTAGGGAGATTGACTCTTTAACAAAATTTATTTTTTTGAAGCAAAAGCAAAAGGCTTTAAAGTGCATAGTTTCAACTATATTTGTGGTGATGATAAAACACCTTCTCATATTTTTACTTTTGGCAAACAATACGTTGTTTGCCCAACTAGACATTTTCCCTATCCTACCCGAAAAACATAACAGTTTTGGCTATGATATGGATTTATTACCCCCTCAATTTCACACAAAAAATAGACAAGCACTTAGGGATTCTATGCCAAAAAATACTGTTGCTGTTATTTTTGCTAACCCTATCCGAAACAGATCCAATGATGTAAATTACGAGTACCATCAAGATCCTAATTTTTATTATTTAACAGGATTAAGAGAGCCCAATGCAGTAGTTTTTATTTTTAAAGAGGCTCAAGAATTTGGCAATGGAATGATTACTGATGAGCTTATTTTTTTACAAGAAAAAAATGCCATTGATGAAAAATGGACAGGGAAACGCCTAGGAACAGAAGGTGCTATACAATATCTTAAAATTAAAACCGCTTTAGCAGGTAAAGATTTTTCAGCCTTTAAAATGGAATTAGAAACATTCGACCAAGTGCTCATCACAAAACAAAGAGAAGACATTTCTAACAACAAAGAAGAAGGTGATTTATACAGCATAACCAATTCGTTTAATTTAAAAACAACAAAAGCTACACTAAACGATTACAAGCTAAGTGTAATTATGGCTTCGTTGCGACAGATAAAATCGGAAGAGGAGTTGTTTTTGATGCGCAAAGCCATAACTATGACTTGTGATGCTCAGATAGAACTAATGAAAGCACTAAAACCAGGCATGAAAGAATACCAATCGGAAGCCATTATCGAATATGTGTTTAAAAAGAATGGTGCCGAATACCCGGGATTTCCATCCATATTAGGCGGAGGAGAAAACTCGTGTGTTTTGCATTACACCTCCAACAGAAAAACACTAACAGGAAAAGATTTATTGGTAAGTGATATTGGAGCAGAATACCATGGATACACAGCAGATGTTACCCGAACTCTACCTACAGATGGGCATTTTTCTGACGAAGAAACAATTATTTACAACATTGTTTTAGCAGCTCAACAAGCGGGGATTGATGCTTGCATTGCTGGCAATAAATTTTGGGACCCACACAATGCTGCAACCAAAATAATAGCAGAAAAATTATTGGCTTTAGGTATTATTGATAAGAAATACAAAGTTAGAAACTACTTTATGCATGGCACATCGCACTACTTAGGCTTAGATGTTCACGACCAAGGATTATATGCTCCTTTAGAAATAGGAAATGTAATTACTGTAGAACCGGGAATTTACATCCCTGAAGGAGCTAATTGCGATCCTAAATGGTGGAACATTGGCATACGAATTGAAGATGACATTTTAATTACAAATGGTGACCCTGAAGTTTTATCAGCCAAAGCTCCAAGAACAATTAAAGAAATTGAAGCCTTAATGAAAGAGGTAAGTAATTTTGAATAGACATATTGCTATTGAAGATACCACAACTCCCCATTACTATTCTTAAACCCAACCAACCCTTGTACATTATTATAATAGACCTCTACAGGAGAAACAGGCGAAATAGCAGAGGTTGAAGAAAATAAAAAGACATTATTATACGTATTCCCTAATATTGAATAACTAGGAAAGTTCGGCAAAAGATTATTTTGTCCTGAAAAATAAAACCCATCCATATCAACATCATAATAAAATGACTCTTGACCTGGAGCAGAAAATGACAACCTGAAACCTGCCCTTCCTGTACTCGATGATAAAAAACTTGATGGTGGAGATGATTGAAGCTGAATAGTAATAGACCTATCATAATAATCGCTACTTTGAAGCAAAATAAACCTACTCTCTAAATCATAATAATCAGTTGATGAATCGGTCCCTCCATTTTCATACACCCTTGGATTTCCTGTTGAGACATTAGCAACCTGATAAGTTTGAGTATTTCCTAAAGCATTTTTAAAAACTAATTGTTGACCATTAGTATATGGGACATAAGCTAAATCATCGTTAGTTAGTGCTACACTTCCAATTTTAGACCCTTCTTGAGAAGCTGTTACTGTTTCACCTTCTTCTTTTGTGCATTGCGTAAAAGATAATACAACAAAAAATAATGCTATTAATTTAAAACTTGTTTTCATAAAATTTATCATTATAATTAGATTTATAAGCAGTAACGTTTCTTTTCCTTATTTAGTGTTTGCCTTAAATAAATTAACTAGAGTCCTAATACACAGAGAATCTTTAATTAAAAGAAAGCTCTAACCTGCACTCCTCCTGTATGGATAATTTGAGTTTGATCTGATTTTCTCCCATTATAATTTAAGCTCAACTGCATGTGTTTAGATAAATTCTGCTGGTAAGTCATTTCCCAAGTTAAGTTAATACCGTCTTGCAAACCCTCTAACATTTCGTAAGTTAAACTAGGGTTATCACTGTTACTAAAATCATTATCTATATAATTAAAAACTGCTCTAAAACTACCTTTTGCAGCCATGTTATATCGCAACTCAATACCCAATCGCTGACTAATAGCCTCTTCTCCACCTAAATTCTCTGCATTTATTTTCTCCTTATAATTATACCAAATGCTTGTTCTAAATTTTGCGTTAGGCTGTATAGTGTATTTTGGTTCAATTTCTTGGATAATTAGGTGGTAATTTTTATTGGTAAAAAACTCAGAATTAACCACTTTAGCACCATTAGCCAATAATAAATTAGCGGTATGAATGCGTGTTAGATTCCAACGTGTTTTTAACGCTCTTACTAAAATTGTTCTTGCTTCTATTCCGCTCGTCAATAATGACCGATCTCTATTGTCTTGAAAAGTAAAGTCTGCACCAAACTTAGTTCCTGTTCTGTTAAAATAAATGGTATTTAAAAACCCTAAGTTTAAAGAAACTAAATTGCTATCAGCAATGTCTCCAATAAACGGATTGTAATAATCATCCTTGTTATTCATTTTTCTACTTACTCGGTAATTGGTTCTGTTAGAAAAGTGAGAGATCATTTTTTTCCATCCTTTTTTTCCTCCCCAAGCAATTTCGGGTCTTAAAAATAAACTCTGATTAAATTGATTGGTATAAGTTCTTACAAAATCATTGGTTGGTGTAAAAATCTTAATATAATCTGCCTGATCCTGAAAGGCTGCCCCCTCAAATTCATTTAAATCTTTCACCCCATTACCATTCAAATCACCAATATAAGCGTGCGTCCCTTGCCCAGGCTGCACCTCAATAAACAAAAATTCTTTTTTAATCTCTAAACCCGAACCAATTTCATAATACGTATTTAAAGAAACCGTTCGTTTTAAAAACCTACCATTATATTCGATACGCGAAAGCACATTTTCATCCGGTGCTTGAGTAGTTAAGCTAGTCGAAATAATTTTTAATTTTCTATATGTGGTTCGGGTTCTAAATTTATGATTTCTAATTTTTAGAATAGCCAAAGAAAACTCAACATCTTCGGCCAACGTAGAAGCATTAAAATCATTTGCTACCGGAGCTTTATCCTGTCGTTGCCGATACGTTAACTTGTATTTGTTTTTTGAAGTATCTAAATTATGGATAAATGCACTTAACACTTGGTATTGAAAACTTGGGGCTTGCAACGAATCCGTTTTACCAATAAATAATTCACTTTTTTCTAGTTCTTCTTCCACACCAATAACAGCAATACCAATCGGTTTAGAAATTTTAACTTTATGTCTTAAAAATGTGGTATTACTAATTCCTTTAGATGTTAAATAACTTGCATTAGCCTGCAACGAAAAGCCTTTAACATTATACAACGCATTAACAGCATTCTTAAATCCTTGGTAAGCCGTTTTATTATCCAACAATGAAAAGTGATAATTTAAATTTCCTTTTTTCTTTTTACTTAACCCTGCGTAAGCGTTAAATATTTGTTGGTTTTCTGAGAGGTTAATGTTATTTAAATTCCAATCTCTAGTAAATTCAACAGTTCTAAATCGTTCAATCCCTGTAAAATTTTGATCCACAAACTCATACCCAACACCCACATTAAAAATTGCACCATCTTTTACTGTTGGATTTAGTTTTAGGTTATTATTAGAATTCATTTTTAAAGCATATCCTACATTATTAGCAGCATCTAAGTCCGAAAAAGTATTGATATCGTTATTTGAGACTGCCCCTTCCCAACTTATTGTAGAAGATTCTGTTATTTTATATGAACCTCCTAACGTTGCCATTTGCTTCTTTTTAGGGGTAACTAATAAAATCACTGGTTCGTATTCCCCTTGAGGAATTCCGCCAATAGGTATCTGCCATTGAAACACTTTACCATTAGCTGAGCTTTGCAGCTGGTTGTAATTACCTTTATTTGGACCCAGATAAGAAAACCCTAATTGATACCTTGCACTATCGGGGTTGGTCGTATAAACAAAAACAGAGTCATAAATAACTAAAGTATCTACCATTTTATACAACACCAAGTTTTCTGAAAATAATACCTCTCTAAAATTAGGCACCACAGCATCATGCAAACTATCACCAATACTTGATAAAAGTAATTTGTTTTGATCAGACAAATCTTGTTGTAAGGGTTGATTTTTATTGTCTTGTTCCGAATAAACATTCACATTTAATTTCAACCTTTTATCTGTGTATTCATTACCAAAATGAAAAAACGAACGCCCATAATTTTTATCAGAATATTGAAATTCTGCAACAATCCTTTTATCTTTTGTAATTAGCTGTTTCGTAGTAAAAACAATTTCAGCGGTATTATAATCTATCACATAATCAAAATCATTTCCTCTTTTCAGTAAATGTCCATCCATGTATATTTTCTCTGTTCCTGATAAAACAACAATAAAAGCTTCATTATCTGCTCCCGTTAAACGGTACGGACCTTGATTCCCTTCAACACCAACAATGGTGTTTCGCGCAAACTTCCCTTTAGATACTGCAGCACTAATTGTTGGTTTCATCAAACCATTTTTACCTGTTTTAAATTTCATTTCAAAACTTCCTCCTTGAGCTTTTTTATTAAAATTCATAAAATAACTATCAGGCCGCTCTAAATAAAAATCTCCAGCCGTTAAGCGCCAATCATCACTAAATAGCTGAATAAAAACCTTATCAAACTCCTGTAACTGCTGGGTATTTCCTTCCGCTTGAATAGGAATATTATCATCCGATATAGAGGCTAAAATACTAACTGAATTACTCACCTTACCAGAAAGCTGTAAATCTAAGCTTGAGTTTACCGATAAATCTTGATTGTTACCAAAACCAACTCCACGAGAAATACTACCACTTTTATTTAACCCATTTAAGTAAAAAATATCTTCATTTTTGGCGGTATGCTCGTAATAAAAAGGATTTTTAATTACCTCTCCTTGTTTTTCTATAGTTATCATTTTTTTATGCTCGTAAGACTGAGTGAATGACAATGGAAAAACTCGATAGACGACCTTAACACTTTTACCAATAAGAGACTTATCTTTTAAAATAAGCAGTGATTTTTCATAATCAACTTGATATTCATCAGCTGTTAACTCTTTCCCGTTAATATACAAAACTTCAGATTCAGGAATAATCGTTAAGCTATCCAATGAGATACTATCACTGCTTAAAAAAAGATTTTGTTGCTTTAAATTATTCGCACCCTGACCCGTAACAAACTGTATTACAGTAGTTAAAAACAAGGATAGTATAAATAATTTAATTCTCAATAAACCTATTTTTTTGGCATAACCTACAAAGATACACTTTGTATAAAACATCAGTTTTGTAATGATACAAATTGTTTAACCTTGTTTTCATGTAAGAATAACTCACTTTAATTAGTGATATTATTAAGTAATAATTATATTTGCCATTGCATAAAAAAATATTTATCAAATTATGAAAAAATTAATCTATTTATTATTTGCTGTTACAGTAGTATTATCAAGCTGTGGAGACGGAAAAAAGGGAGACACTAAAGCAACTAAAATTGCCAAAGGTGATGTGAAATATGGAGGAGTCTTTAAAGCGAACGAAATAGAAGATTTTAAAAGTTTTTATCCTCTAAACGTTACAATGTCTTTAGAACAACGTATAGCGAACCAAGCATATCAAGGATTAGTAAAATTAGACCAAGAAGACTTAAGCATCATTCCTTCTTTAGCAGAAAAGTGGGAAGTTAACGAAGACGCTACTGTTTTTACTTTTCACCTTAGAAAAGGTGTTAAGTTTCACGACAACGCTTGTTTTGAAGGAGGAAAAGGAAGAGAATTAAAAGCTTCTGATTTTAAATATTGTTTTGATAAAATTTGTGAAAGCAGTCCTAACAATCAAATGTATTGGGTATTTAAAGATAGAGTTGTTGGAGCTAATGAATATTACGAATCAGTTGTCAACAAATCGCCATTAGCTGGTGGAGTTGAAGGTGTTAAAGTTATTGATGATTATACCATTCAAATTAACTTAAACTACTCTTTTGCAGGCTTCCTAAATATTATTAGCCATAATGCTTGTTGGGTTTACCCAAAAGAAGCTTTTGATATGTATGGTGCCGAAATGAGAATTAATATTGTTGGTACTGGTCCATTTAGATTTAAAAAGATTAAAGAATCTGAAACAGTTATTTTAGAAGCAAATCCTGATTATTATGAAATTGATGAGTTTGGGAACCAACTACCTTACTTGGATGGTTTAAAATATTCTTTTAACAAAGAAAAGAAAGCTGAATTATTAGAATTTAAAAAAGGGAATTTAGAAACTGTATTTAGATTACCTCTTGAGATGATTGATGATGTAGTTGGAGAATTAGAAGACGCAAAAAAAGGCGGAAACAGACCTTACGTAATGCAAGTTGTACCTGCATTGAGTATCTTTTATTTAGGGTTTCAACATCAACTACCTCCTTTCGACAACATTCATGTTAGAAAAGCTTTTAACTATGCAGTTGACAAAGAAACTATTGTAACTTACACTTTACAAGGCGAAGGTAGAGCTGCTATGAATGGTTTTGTACCTCCTTTTAAAGGATATGATTACGAAAACGTGAAAGGATATGAATATTCTCCTGAATTAGCAAAAGAGCAATTAGCAAAAGCAGGTTTCCCTAATGGAAAAGGTTTTCCTGAAATTACATTACAAATAAATCCAGGTGGTGGAGACAGAAATGTTCAGATTGCTGAAGTAGTACAAAAAATGCTAGGCGAAAACCTAGGTATTTCTATAAAAATTGAGCAAATGCAGTTTGCACAACACTTAGAAAACTTAGAAACAGGTAAAGCACTATTTTGGAGATCAGGATGGACAGCAGATTACCCAGACCCAGAAAACTTCTTAAACATTTTATATGGAGGAAATGCTCCTTCAGACTTTTCTACCAAGTCGTACATCAACCCTATGAGATACAAAAGCGCTAAATATGATTCTTTATTAAATGTTGCTTTAAGAGAAGTTGATAAAGCAAAACGTTATGAATTATTTAGACAAGCAGATCAAACACAAATTGATGATGCTGCTACATTACCTATTTGTTATGATGAAAACACTAGATTGATTCAAGTTTATGTTAAAAATTTCCCGTCAAACTCAATGGAATATAGAGATATGACTCGTGTTTATTTTGACAAAGAAGAAGATTAATTAATATAAAAACAAAGTTAAAAGCACCCTTTTTAAGGGTGCTTTTTTTAATTCCAATGATTCGGTTTATCTCCTTTATACTATTAACAGTTGTTTATTCTAATGGTTTTTCCCAATTATTAGACATCAATAAACCCCTTTTTTCTGACGACCCATTTTTTAATTCTTCCTTTATTAAGGAGAATAGAATAAAATCAATTACTGGCTCTCGATCCTCTAAAAAAATACAAGATATTATTAGAGCCAACGGTTTAGATTATTATTATGAATTTAATAATGAAGGGTTTCTCATTCATCAAATAGCTACTTTTTTTATTAATGGAGAGAATAAAGACACCAACATTATCTCTTATCAATATGATAAATCTAACAACCTAATTCTTAGAAGAAAAAGTGATAATTACGGTTTTTTTTCGCATCAATACCAATTTGATAGTTTAAATAGGATGGTTAAACAAACCTACAACAGAGAAGAAAATGCCTTAAATTGCAAAGGGAACTTTGAATTATGTAAGCGCTACAAAATCTCTAGCGACAGCTTCTCTTACCAAAAGCTAACCGCTTTACAATTAAAAAAAATGTTTTACAATAATTATGGCAAATCTTATAAACAAGAATTTTTTTATTTAAACGAATTCGGATACATCATAGAGCGTAACGCAAAATATTTAATAGGAAATAACAAAACTAAAACAACCTATAAATATGATCAACATGGTTGGCTAATAGAAAAAAATGAATTTACATCTTTAACCGGAAACAAAAAAACAACATCTATTTACCAATATGATGAAGTTGGAAATATGCTAGAAATTCAACAACTTGATAATGATATAATGATCACAAAAAAACAATTTTTATACGATAAAAAAACCATGTTGATTACTGCACAAATTATACAAGACATGGATTCGGGATATCTTCAAATTATACAATACCAATACACTTTTTACTAAGATTACAGCATATCAAATCCAACAACTTGCAGATCTTCCCAAAAACTGGGATAAGATTTTTCTACCACTTGTTTATCTTCAATAGCAATCTCTGCTAACAACGCTAAAGGCGCAAAAGCCATTGCCATCCGATGATCATGATATGTTTTTACAGGTTGATTACTGCACAACATTCCATGAGATTTAACGTTCAATTTATCTCCATCTACATCGAGCTTAAAGCCTAGTTTCGTTAACTCTGTGTGTAAAGCTTCTATCCTGTCAGTTTCTTTAATACGCAAAGTTATTAAGCCCGTAAAATGAGCTTCAATATTTAAAGCAGCGCAAGTTACAGCAACTGTTTGTGCAATATCAGGGCAATTAGAAAAATTGTAATTAATTACTGGAGTTTGACATTTAAAGTTCGAAGGCTTTAGCAAACGGATTCCACCATCAATAAATATGGTCTCCACACCAAAGTTCTTATAAATATCAACAACTGCAGCATCACCTTGAAGGCTATCTCGTTGTAAACCATACAATGTAATATCTGCTTCTGTGGCTAATGCAGCAATACCATACCAATATGATGCAGCACTCCAATCTGCTTCAACAATAAAATCTTTTGCGATGTAAAACCCTGGTTTTACCTCAATTGTATTCTTATTCCACTTTACCTCAGCACCAAAATATTGCATTATTGCAATAGTCATATCAATGTATGGTTTAGAGATTAAGTCACCTGCTAAAGTTAGCTTTAAACCGTTTTCTAATTTTGGCGCAATTAAAAGCAACGCAGAGATATATTGGCTACTAACACCTGCTCCAATTGTTAACTCATCATTATCCAACTTTCCTCCAGAAATTTTTAAAGGTGGATAACCTATATTTTCTTCATAAGATATATCAGCACCAAGCTGTCCCAAAGCCTCTACCAATACTTTAATTGGTCGCTCTTTCATCCTTTTAGCCCCAGTCAAAACTGTTACTCCTTCTTTTAAAGATAAATATGCCGTTAAAAAACGCATAGTTGTTCCTGCTAAACCAACATCTAATATTGATTCATCACTAACCAATAATCGCTGTAATACTTGAGTATCTTCTGCTGCTGCTAAGTTTTCAATTTCAAATCCATCAGCACACAATGCTTGAATAATTAGCACTCTATTACTTATACTTTTGGAGGAAGTTAATTTAATCTCTCCCTTAACAACATTGCTCTTATGTGTAACTTTAATATCCATCACAACGAAACATAATAATTTAATGCATCGATAATATTTTCAACACTTACGTTGTTATCAACAACACCTTCTCCTATTTGATTTAACAACGTACAATTAATGTTACCTTTCTCGTTCTTTTTATCCTTTTTCATCAATTCAATATAATAATGAAACTGATTGTTCTCTACCTTATATTTTGGATAATAGTTAAGCAACGTTTCTGTAATCTCTTTTAATTCCTTCTCAGAAAGTTTTGCATCTTTGGTAGAAATAAAGGCTTCGCAAATCATCCCTATCGCAACAGCCTCACCATGAAAAAGAGGTTTTTCATCATTCAACAGAGAGTAAGTCTCAATTGCATGGCCAACAGTATGCCCAAAATTCAACAGTTTTCTTTCTCCTTGTTCTTTAAAATCATTGATCACAATGTTGTTTTTTATCTGAACAGAAGTAGAAATTAATCCCTGCCAGTTTTTAGCATCAGACAACATTCCTTTTTTTAATTTTTGCCAATATACAGCATCTTTAATTAGTGCATGCTTTAATGCTTCAGCATAACCAGAAAGCATCTGTCTCTTATCTAATGTAGCTAAAAAATTAGGATTAATAAATACTTGTTGCGGCTCATTAAAAACTCCTATCATATTTTTTAAGCCTTCAAAGTCCACCCCAACTTTACCACCAACAGAAGCATCTATTTGTGACAAAAGAGTTGTAGGCATATTAACAAAGTCAATTCCTCGCTTAAAAGTTGAAGCAACAAACCCTCCCATATCAGTAATTACCCCTCCACCTAAATTAATTAGTAAAGATGTTCTTTCAGCATTATTTTCTGATAAGGTTTTCCATAGCTGAAAACAAACCTCTAATACTTTATTCTCTTCTCCACTTTCTATTTCAATAATCTCTACATTTTTCAACTGTTCAACTTCAGTAATCAACTGAGGTACACAATGTTCTAAAGTATTCTCATCTACCAATAAAAATATTTTTTGATCTTGATAAGTTTTTAAAAACGCTGAAAGGACTTTAAACACGTCATCTCCAATAATTACTGAAGATGATTTTGTTTCGATTTGTATGGTTTTGGTTGTTTTCATAAGATTACAAAAATAGCTTATTTCAAGCTGAGGGAAATCATATTTTTCTACTAATTTTGGGGCGTAAATTTGTACAATAAACTACGCCATGGATTTTAACAATACAGAAGTTGCCTTTAAAGGAAAAAGTACTGCGGATTTAAACCGCAGTTATTGGTTATTTAAAATTATTGGTTGGAACTGGCTAATAAAATTAGGCCCTCTTTTACTAAAAATTTTTATGCCTTTAGGATTTCCCATTCCTATTATTAGAGCAACCATATTTAAACAATTTTGTGGTGGAGAAAGTATTGATGACTGTAATCCTGCAATAGAAGAATTGGGAAGTTATAACATTAAAACTATTTTAGATTATTCTGTTGAAGGTAAAGAAGAAGAAAGTGTTTTTGATGCCAATGTAATAGAAATGTTAGCTGCCATTAAAAAAGCAAAAACAGACGATAACATTCCTTTTTCGGTATTTAAACCAACAGGTTTTGCTCGTTTTGAATTGCTTCAAAAAGTAAACTCCAACACCACGCTATCGGAAAATGAAAAAGCTGAATACGAAAGAGCGTTGACTAGAATTGACAAAATTTGTGGTGCTGCAGCAGCTTTAAGTCTTCCTATTTTTATTGATGCTGAAGAAAGTTGGATACAAAATCCTATTGATACTATTGCTTTAGAAATGATGCGTAAATACAACAGAGAAAAAGCGTTGATCTATAATACAGCTCAAATGTACCGTTGGGACAGAATTGCTTACTTAAAAGAGCTAAAAGCCATTGCTGACAATGAAAAGTTTTATATCGGAATGAAACTCGTAAGAGGTGCCTACATTGAAAAAGAAAGGGAAAGAGCTGAAAAAATGGGCTACGAAGATCCGATGCAAAAAACACAAGAAGATACAGATAGAGATTACAATCAAGCGGTGAAATTTTGCGTGGAAAACATTAATGAAATTGCGTTATGTTGTGCTTCTCACAACGAAAAAAGCAATCTTTTATTAATCGACTTAATGCAAGAGCATAAAATTAAAAAAGATGACCCTCGTATCTATTATGCCCAATTACTAGGTATGAGTGACCATATTAGTAAAAACATGGGTAATGCCGGTTATAACGTTGCTAAGTACGTTCCTTACGGACCTGTTAGAGACGTTACACCTTATTTGATTAGAAGAGCCGAAGAAAACACTTCTATTGCCGGACAAACAGGAAGAGAGTTAGCATTGATTTTAGAAGAAAAAATCAGGAGAAAGAAGCATTAATTTGTTACGATAAGTTTTGCCCTATTTAAAGAGTACAAAAACTCTTTTCTGTTGCTTTTCTCTTATCTCTTGCTTCTTATCTCTAAATTTACGGTATGCAAAAATTAAAACTAGCAGGGTTATCAATTTTTAGTGGGCTATTAATGGGCGTTTCTTGGCCAGAAACAGGAGGTTTATTTCCTGTTTTTTTTATTGCTTTAATTCCGTTATTGTATATCGAGTATCTTATTGGTAAAAAGGAAAGCAACATTCCTTCACGCTACGTTTTCTTGTTTTCTTATATCACTTTTTTTACTTTTTTACTATACACCTGTTGGTGGATTTATTTTGCTTCTGCCGGAGGAATGATAATGGTTGTAGTAATTTACTCAGCCTTTATGGCAACAACTTTTTATTGGTTTCATACCATTAAAAAAGGATTGGGAGAAAACAAAGGTTATTTTGGTTTAATTGCCCTTTGGCTAGCTTTTGAATACCTCCATTCTCATTGGGAATTTTCTCATCCTTGGAACTCTTTTGGGAATGTATTTGCCAATACTCCCTCTATTATTCAATGGTATGAATATACTGGTTTAGCTGGAGGAACATTTTGGGTTTTATTGGTGAACATCTTAATTTTTAAACTCTTAAAAAGAACCTTTATTACTAAAGAACCTATCAAAAAAAATAAACTTTTAGTTATTGGTATTGCTGCATTAATTGTTATTCCTGCATCCATATCATACCAAACGTATAATAGTTACATAGAACAAGGCGAAGCTATTGAAGTAGTAATTGTTCAGCCGAATATCGATCCTTATTTTGAGAAGTTTAGTGGACTAAGCCCTGAAGAGCAAATGCAACGAATTTTAGATTTAGCTAAAGAAAAAATTACTCCCAACACCAAATACATTGTTGCTCCAGAAACTGCTATACCTCATAGTTTTAACGAAAATGAAACTGAACAAATACCAACAATAGTTGCCATCAGAAAATTATTAAAAACTTACCCTAATGTTACTTTTATAATTGGTGCGACTACCTATATAGACTATCCGCCAAGTGACAAAAAACCTACTGCCACAGCTAGAGAAAATAGAGGAAGTGGTGGTTGGTATGATGTATTTAATTCTGCTGTTCAGATAAGTAATAATCAAAAAGTTCAATTCTACCACAAATCAAAATTAGTATTAGGCACCGAAAAAGTTCCTTACCCTGAGTTTTTTGCTCCTTTCGAAAAATTTGCAATTGATTTAGGAGGTTCTATGCGCAGTTATGGTGAAGAAAAAGAAGCTTTTAACTTAACTAGCAACAACATTAACATTGCGCCTGTAATTTGTTACGAATCTATTTTTGGAGATTATGTTACTGATTATGTTAAAAAGGGTGCTGATGCTATTTTTATTATGACCAATGATGGTTGGTGGGAAGACACACCTGGCTACAGACAGCATTTAGCCTACGCAAGAGTTAGGGCAATAGAAAACCGAAGAAGCATTGCTAGAAGCGCTAATACAGGTAGCTCTGCGTTTATCAACCAACGAGGAGACTTGATACAGCCAACCAAATGGTGGGAAGCAATTGCTATTGTTAACGATATTCAATTGAACAAAACCAAAACTTACTACACGTTAAATGGCGACTACTTAGGTAGAATTACAGGATTCATTGCTGTTTTGATGTTATTTTGGAGCTGGAGATTAAAGTTTATGACAAAAAAATGAGTTTTTACTTTTAACAGTAAAAACTCATTTTAGCAAACTTTGGTTAGTAGTTTATTTCTTCATTAACTTGGTTGAGAAATTATTAGTTTCTCCAATTATAGATAACATATAAATTCCTGTACTTAGCGTTAAAGCCTTTAATTCTAAGTTATTATTTCCTTTGCTAAGTTGTTTATTCTTACTTGTAATTAATCTCCCTCTATAATCATATAAATAGATTTTAATATTTTCTTCTTTTGAAGAATTCACTTTAAAATTTAATTGATTTGTTTCCATTACAAAATTGGTAACCTCAAAATTATCAGAGTCACAATTCCTTGATACAATGTTATAATACTTAACGGATCCATTAAAATCAACTTGTTTTAAACGGTAATAAACTAAACTACCTGCAGTCTCTATATCTATAAAAGAATAGCTATTTTGAATTTGACTGTTTCCAGCGCCATTTACCGTTATTAACTCAAAAAAGTCAACTGCATTATAACTCTTTTCTATCTGAAAATAATCATTGTTAATTTCAGTAGCTGTTGACCAAGTAATTTCTACACCTTCAGCAGTACATGTTGCATTAAATGTTAACAATTCTACTGGTAAGGGGGCTGTTTTGTCTACTAATATCCAATCTTTATGAAAATCGGATGGAGCGACAACAATGTTATTTACATTGGTAGATCCAGCATTATTTGTTCCAAACAAAAGTGTTTCCCATGAGCCTGCTCCAACATAACAAGGACCTGTAGCAGCAAAACCTGCATTAAAACGTTGCGCTTCTAAATTTGTTTCGGTTATTGTATTTGGCGCTCCAATTTCGTTAGCTGCAGAATTATACCCCATTATCATTGTTACCCCCGGTTTTGTTCCGTAGCCATTGGCATTAATTAACCAAAAACGATCAGCCACAAATAAAGAGCCATCTGTATTGGTAACACTAGAGCACATGTTGGTAATACCTGATGCCCAAGGAGTATTCGTAGCTGTAGCAGTTTCGTGGGTTGAAAGCAATAAATTTCCAGCACCCGATCCGGCAGCTGTAACATTAAGTGTTAATGGGATTTTTACCGCCCCAGTTGCAACACTTGTAGCCCAAGGGATCATATGAACACCTGTAGACGTTCCAACATTCCATTTTATTACATCATCTTCGTCTTCTGATATAATTTTACCTCCAGAACCTGTAACAGCAATTGCATTAGCAGCGCCATTATCAACGACTAAATATGCACCATTATCAATAACAATGTATCCATCATTATTTAGCACCACTCTTCCTTGTGAAAAAATAGCACTTGTAAATAGCGTAAGTAATATTATTAAAAATAAATTTTTCATATCTAATGTAATTTAAGTAGAATTACTCCTTATTTTTCATTAGTTCTTTCACTAACTTTTCAAGTTCATCTAATCTTTTATCTTGAGATTCGATAATTACCTGTTGTTCTTTGATAGCTTGTGTTAATACAGGCACCATCATAGTATAATTCACTACTTTAAAAATTCCAGTTTCTTGAGTATCAGACATACCAGCATCTAATTTTTTATTAGAATTTAAAACAAGCCTTTTATCTTTAACTAATTCAGGAATTACCTGTTCTAACTCTTGAGCTAAAAACCCATATGTTAACCTATCTTCATCAAACCCAATACCTCCATATTTTTCAGTATCAAAATAATAAGATACTGGTTTTAATTTATTAATAATAGCAATTGCTCCATTAATTTTCTGAATATCTTTCTTGAACCTTTTATCAGAAGCTGTCCAAACCCCTCCAGGAGTAAACACATCTGCACTTGTATATAACGCCCAACCAGAATAAAATCCTGAAAAAGTAAGTTCTGCACGCACTCCATCTCCATCTTCATTATTTGCATGTCCAACAACACCAATCCCTCCAGAACCTGATGTAGTATTATTCAAACTAAGCCCCATTATCCCCGATGCAGCATTTGCCGAGCCTGAATAGTTAGTAACTCCCATAGCAACACGGCTACCATTAGTAGTACTAGACTGACTCCACTGAGCCAAAGCTCCATTCGTAGCATGATCATTTAACCAATATGTTAGCCAAACATTCTCCCCCGTAGTTTTAAAATGAACTGGGCTAGCAGGTGATGTTGTATTTATACCTATTCTATTCGTTCCCGCATCTACAAAAAACATATCATTTTGCCCACTAGTTTCAATCCTGAAATCATTAGTAGAAATTTGTTGGTCATTAAAAACCGTAACACCATTACCATGTAATCTGATATTCATTGCTCCATTTTCATTAACATCTATAATACCATCATCACTACTGTCATAAATCTTTACTAACACATCACCAGAATTAGCCCCACCATCTCTTGTCTGAATTTCATCCATAAAAGAAGTTGTTGTTGCTAAAACTCTAATTTTTTCACCATTTTGTCTTCTAATTGTAAGGTCAACATTATCTAATGTCCCTAAAAAATTGGTGCCTGCAACAGTACCTGAATTACCTGTCAGTTTCCAGTCATCACCACTCATGTTTACCCACTTAGTACCATTCCAATAATAGTAGCCAACACCACTCGTGGCATTGGTATTGTACACTAATAAACTAGTGGTAGAGCCACCTGTAACAGGTGCAATAGTAGATAAGTTTGCAATATTTACTCGAGGAATTAAAAGTCCTTTAGTGGTACTAGAAACATCTAGCATAGCATCTCCATTTGGCGCAGCACCAGATCCATTTATCCCAATATTTTGGGCATTAATTGTTGTTACTGAAAAAAGTGCAGCAGCAATTGAAAAATTTAGTAAAATTTTATTCATAGTTAGACAGTATTAGTAAAATTAAGGTAGCAATAAGCGGCAGAAGACTTAGATAGGTTGCTTCAAAAGGTTGATCACTTACATAATATAACACACCTTAACTAGTCGAACCTTAAGAATTATTTAACTAATTATTTTTCAGACAGATAACTTGATAAAATGGCGATTTTATGTGTTTAGAATTGCAAGGTAATGTGTATTTTGTGTAGAAAACCTTGCAATAAA
>Ga0256845_1001297_pt1 | contig 20326 bp, 19 predicted proteins | sample RiftiametaG_FD_189101 | JGI IMG/M metagenome (GOLD analysis project Ga0256845, IMG submission 189101) | Tube worm associated microbial communities from hydrothermal vent at the East Pacific Rise, Pacific Ocean - Riftia | ecosystem: Host-associated > Annelida > Integument > Unclassified ...
CTCTAAAGAGTCAATGTCACTAAAAAATAGCATATTATCACCATAGTCAATGATGTCTGGGTAAGCAGTTATAAATCTATTGACCCCGAACTTTGGAAGATTTGGTTTTATAACTATGCCCTCAACTCTTGAAATAAGAAGTGATTTTTCTTTTACATTGTCTAAATTTTCACCTATATAGAGGTCTGAAATAACAGCTTTTCCTATGACGTATCTTCCTGTTTTACCATTTGTATGCGTTTTGATTCCCCACATGTTGTGCATAACCATAACTTTATCGTCAAGAGTTCCAACATAGAGCATTACGTGACCTTTTAGGTAGATAAGGCTTAAAAAAGCGATTCCATAGGTTTTTATTAGCATCTCTTTCTCTTTATGATTCCAACCAGTTAGTGGCAGATACTCTCCTGAATCTTTTTGTGAAGCGGAGTTTCTAGGTAACCAGATACCAAAAGGAACTAAAAAGTCTTTTGTCATAGCTGAACAATCTCTGTTTTCTAAGTAACCACCCCAACCATACTTTTCGCCTAAGAGTTCACTACTTACGTGAAAGATATTTTTTTTGTTAAACTCTAGTGGCATTAGATTGGCACTCTCTTTTTTTATGCGTATCTCTTTTTTGTTCCCAAATCTAGTGTACATGTAGGAGTAAAAAAACTCACTATCTTCTTTCTCTATTGCAAACTGAGCTCCAAGCTTTACATGTAGAAGGTACTCTTGATTATTGGTATAAATTGGGCTGTTATCTATTGTAATGACTATTTTTTTTGCGTTTTTAAACTTTGTTCTTTGTTGTGAGTTTAAAATTGCAAAGTTACTACGAGGTAACCATCCTGTAGAAAGTGGACTCTGTATAAATGCCCAAGCTTCATCTTTAGAGTAGTGAGATATAAGTAGCGGAGTGTTTACATGTAGACGTGTGTTTTGCATATAGTCAAATGGAAAACCTTCTCCTGGAAGCGTACTTTTTAGATAAAAAGGTTTAAATGTAGGCAGGTTTCTTACTTGTGTATTTTTAGTTGTAATTGCGTATTGGATATGTTTATTATACTCTCCAAAGTTAGTTGAATCTATGATTTTTTTTTGCTTTTTTAAATCCCAAGGTAAAATATTTTCAGCGTAGTATCTATTTTGTCTACCATAAGCAGAGTTTGCCCAAGTAGCAAGTTCTTTGTCTATTCCAATCAAACCGATACTCCAAGGCATAAATATTCTTGAATTGAAGTTTTTCATATTTACATGTAGAGGTTCAACATCTTTAACAAGATAGTCGGTTTTTTGCTCATACTTAAGTATCTTTATCTCTTTGGTGGAACAACCCACGAACATAAATATAATCAAAGTTATTGCAAATAAGTTTCTCATAAATGATATAATATCTAAAAAATTAGGATTTTAGTTGGAATTACTAGAAAAAGTTAAAAAACTACTAGAAGATAAAAACATACTACTAACTGGTGGGGGAGGAGTTGGAAAAAGCTATTTGACCACAGAAATCATAACTGCTCTAAGAAAAGATGCAAAACAAGTTGTAGTTTTAGGCAGTACTGGTGTTAGTGCAGTCAATGTAAATGGACACACTATACACAGTTTCTTCTGTTTTGGAATCTCAAACAATCTTGAAGAGATGAAGAAAAATGACAAATACACAAAGAATAGAGTAAAAGAGCTAAATAAGATACTTTATACCGCTGACTTACTTGTCATAGATGAGATTAGTATGGTGAGTTCAGATTTAATGGAGATGATTCTTTATCGTCTTAAAAGTGGTAGTTTTGATGGCAGGTTACTTTTTGTGGGCGACTTTTTTCAGCTTCCTCCTGTAAAGTCAAGAGCACAAAGAGATGATTCTTTGTTTGGAAATCGTGAGTTTGCTTTTGAGAGTGATGCTTGGGAGTATTTTGAGCCTTATGTTGTTGAGTTGACCCGTACTAAGAGAACTCAAGATGAGGAGTTTTTTCATATACTCAATCGTATTAGAAGAGGGGAGTTAGATAATGAAGTTGGCTATTATCTTGAAGGTCTTAGAGAGCACCTACATGTAAGAGAAGAAAACCCAACTATACTTTATGGAAGAAACAAAGAAGCTGACATTGTAAATCTTCAAAGGTTAGAAGAGTTAGAAAATGAACCAGTTAAGCTAAAAGCTAAGGAGAAGATACACTTTCCTTCGTTACATGTAAAGAGGATTGAAACGTGGAAGAAAAACCTTCCAGTCCCAGCAGAACTCACCTTAAAAGTCGGGGCTAGTGTGCTTTTTTGTACAAACAAATGGGGTTCATATTACAACGGTGAGAGAGGAAAAATTCTTAAGCTTGATGAAGAGGAAGTCATAGCAGAAAAAGCCAACGGAAAAATTGTAAAAGTGAAAAGAGCAGAGTACACTTTGAGTGAGAGTATAACGCTAAATGGAAAGATAGAAGAGAAGCCTTTAGTTAGTTTAGAGCAGTTTCCACTTAAACTTGCTTATGCCATAACTATACACAAATCACAAGGTATGAGCATAGACTCTTTAGTTTGCAATATAGATAATATATTTGAAAAATCTCAATTTTATGTGGCAATTAGTAGAGCAAAAGATCCTAAAAAACTACTTTTAGATTATAGTTACAATAGTTTTCCAAATCATATAGGCCGTTGTATACAAGTTTCGCAGAAGGTTAGAGAGTTTTATGAGAGCTCAAAAGTAGATAGGATTGAAGAAGATACTCTTTTTTGACGATATAGATATAAAGATAAAGGGGAAACTATGAACGTAAATACTTCGTTTGCATCAAATGCATACCAAGACGTGACAAAAAGTGTTCAAAAAAAGCTTGAGGACACTAAGGATTTAACAGCAAAAGATATTACAAATCAATATTTTATTGAGTATCAGATGCAAATTAGTAGTCAATCTAAAACTGAAGCTTATCAACAAGCAGATGTACTTAGTTTGGCAGATATTGGTTATGAGGGAAAACCTATAGCAGAACTTACTCAATCAGAAGCGACAGAACTAGTTAGTAAAAATGGTTTTTTTGGAGTAAGTCAAACTAGTGAGCGTATAGCAAACTTTGTTTTAATGGGTGCTGGAGATGATGCAGACAAGCTTAAAGCTGGACGTGAAGGAATTTTAAGAGGTTTTCAAGAAGCAGAAGAGATGTGGGGTGGAAAACTACCTGACATTAGTTATGAAACTATAAACAAAGCTGTTGAAATGATAGATAAAAAGCTAGGTGAACTTGGAGCTTCGATTTTGGATTCTAATGCGTAAGATATTTATTTTATTGATGTTTGGTGCATTGTTATTGCAGGCTGAGGATACTTTACGTGTAGATGAGTTTGAGGTGAGTCTTTTTAGTAAATTAGCAAAAGAGCCTGTTCAAGTTCAAACTTCCATGATATTTGAAGGACGGGATGTTGAAGTGTATGATTTTAAAATCATAGATGCACTAAATGTTGTTATAGGAAGCTTTTATGCAGAGAATTTGTTAACTTCAAAAGGTAAAGAGGGCTTAAAAGAGGCTATCATAAACTACACAAGTGATAAATACGGCATAGATATTGACCATGTTTATATACAAAAACTAAATATTGTAAAAGAAGTTACAGCAAGAATTATCATAGATGAACTAAGACGAGAAGGCTACATAAGAAAGTAGCTATTGTGTAAGAACATCAAAGTCATCAGGAATAGTTGGTTTAAATAGAACATCATCCAAAAAAGTGTTTATAGCTTGGTTAAATAGCTCTATTTTAACTCTGTTTTCTAGTTTATCACTGTAGTTAATACTGTCTATTTTTTCATTTTTTACATGTATGACATATTTTACATCATCGTAAGTTGTTTCATAGGTGCTGTTATCTGCTTTTTTTGCACTTTTTAAAATCTCAGTTAAGTTTGGTGTGCTTTCTAAATTTGTGATGATAACTTGTTCTAGTTCTGGTTCTATTATGACTACTTGATTTTGAGAAAAATATATTTTTTTGTCTATTGGCGACTTGTATACCCAAAGAGCTTTTGCTTTTGTGGTTGCGTAAAAATTTCCAGTATAAACTATTTTTGAGTTCTCTTCGTTTGTGATTGTCTGTTTAAACTCGCTACTTATGGTGTCAAAATCGAATACTCCGGCAAAAATAACGCTACATGTAAGTATAAAAGTGGTAAAAAGTTTCATAATAATCCTAAAAATTGTTTTATTGGTATAGTTTTATCAAAATAATAGTAAATATATGATAAAATCTTAGCTTTAAAATAGAAAGACAATAGGATGGTCAAAGCATGTTAGGTATAGTAAATAAGATTTTTGGAACGCAAAACGACAGAATAGTTAAAAAATATAGAGGTCGTGTAAATCAGATAAATGCTCTTGAAGCAACTTATGAGAAGATGAGTGATGATGAGTTAAAGTCTGCGTTTAATAGTTTCAAAGATGAGATAAAAAACAAAACAAAAACTTTAAATGATATACAAAATGACATATTTGCCATAATTAGAGAGACAGGTAAAAGAACTACTGGCATGCGTATTTTTGATGTCCAGATGATAGGTGGTATGGTTCTTCATCAAGGTGATATTGCTGAGATGAAAACTGGTGAGGGTAAAACTCTTGTTGCAACGCTTCCTGTAATACTAAATGCTATGAGCGGAGAGGGTGTACATGTAGTCACCGTAAATGATTATCTTGCTCGTCGTGATGCCAATGAAATGTCTGTAATTTATAACTTTTTAGGTCTTAGTGTTGGAATCATCACTGCTGATACTGAAGAAGAGAGAAAAGATCAATACGACTGCGATATAACTTATGGAACAAATAACGAGTACGGCTTCGACTATTTACGTGACAATATGCGTTACTCTTCAAGCGAGAAAATGCAAAGAAATCATAACTTTGTAATTGTTGATGAAGTTGATTCTATTTTAATTGATGAGTCAAGAACTCCTTTAATTATCTCTGGTCCAACTGATAGAACTCTTGAGGGTTACAAAATCGCCGATGTAGTAGCACAAAAACTAAAAAAAGATGAAGATTTTAAACTTGATGAAAAAAACAGAACAGTATCATTAACAGAAGAGGGTAATGAAAGAGCTGAAGAGCTTTTTGAAGTAGATAACCTTTACAGTATGGAAAACGCAATTCTTTCACACCATCTTGACCAAGCCTTAAAAGCAAGGCATCTTTTTGAAATAGATGTTGATTATGTTGTTAAAGAGGGTGAAATAGTCATCGTTGATGAGTTTACAGGACGTCTTAGTGAGGGAAGAAGATTTAGTGAAGGACTTCATCAAGCACTTGAAGCAAAAGAGAAAGTCGAAATTAAAGAGGAGTCACAAACTCTAGCAGACATCACTTTTCAGAACTATTTTAGACAGTACAATAAACTTGCAGGTATGACAGGAACTGCTCAAACAGAAGCAACTGAATTTTCTCAGATTTATGGTCTTGAAGTTATTTCAATTCCAACAAACTTACCTATGGTAAGAGATGATAAAAATGATCTTATATATAAAACAGAAAAAGAGAAGTTTGAAGCTGTAATCATTGACATAAAAGCACGTCACAAAAAAGGACAACCTGTTCTTGTTGGTACTGCTTCAATTGAGAAGAGTGAATTGCTTCATAAACTTTTAAAAGATGACAAAGTTCCACACAATGTTCTTAATGCAAAAAACCATGAAAAAGAGGCACAAATTGTACTAGATGCTGGTACAAGAGGTGCAGTTACAATTGCTACTAATATGGCTGGACGTGGAGTTGATATAAAACTAAGTGATGAGATAAAAGCTCTTGGTGGGCTTTATATAATTTCAACTGAAAGACACGAGAGTCGTCGTATAGACAACCAACTTCGTGGACGTTCAGGACGTCAAGGAGACCCAGGAGAGAGTAGATTTTTCTTAAGTCTTGAAGATAACCTACTTCGTATTTTTGGTAGTGATAAAATTAGAAGTATTATGGATAGACTTGGCATTGAGGAGGGTGAGCATATAGAGTCACGTATGGTAACTCGTGCAGTTGAAAATGCTCAGAAAAAAGTAGAGCAGATGCACTTTGAATCAAGAAAGCACCTTTTAGAGTATGATGATGTCGCAAACAAACAGAGACTTACTATATATAACTTTAGAAATAACCTTTTAGATAAAGATTATGATATAGATACAAAACTAAATGAAATTAGAGCAGAGTATGTTCAAAATGTGCTATTTCGTGCAGAGATTTATGAGGGAAGTGTTAAAGAAGAGTTTGACATAGATAGTTTGATTTCACTCTTACATGCTGAGATGCAAGAAAATTTTAGTAAAAAAGTTCTAACAGAGTTAGATTTTGTTGAATTGGCTCTACATGTAGAGAAAACTTTAAAAGAGACATTTGATAAAAAGATGTCTGTTGTAGATGATGATCAACGTCATGAGATTGAAAGAATTCTTTATTTACAAGTACTAGATAAAGCGTGGAGAGATCACCTTTATCAGATGGATATACTAAAAACTGGTATTGGACTTCGTGGTTACAACCAAAAAGATCCATTAACAGAGTATAAAAAAGAGAGTTATAACCTTTTCATGGAACTAGTAGAGCAGATAAAATTTGAGAGCATCAAAACTCTTCAACTTGTCCAACTTAGAGATGAGAAAGAGGAACAAGAGCGTGAAGCTATGGCTGAAATGATAGCTCGAATGGAAGCTGAGAGTTCTGAAGGTATGAGGATGGAGCACGCAAGTATAACAAATGAGCAAATAGTAGAGAAAAAAATACCTAGAAATGATCCTTGCCCTTGTGGTAGTGGTAAAAAGTATAAGCAGTGTTGTGGTAAGAGTGGACCTAAAAAAGGTATCCTTGCCTAGTGCGTATAAGTAGTTATCTTGTAAAAAAATATTTGAGATTTGATAAGTCTCAGCCTTTTATAACTATCAGTGCATTTTTAGCCTTTTTTGGGGTTGCGATTGGGTTGATGGTTCTTATGGTTGCTATGGCAATTATGAATGGTTTTGATAAAGAGTTTGAGAGAAAACTCTTTACTATGAATTACCCCCTTACGATTCACCCAAATAGTTTTAAAATGGTAAGCAATGATGATGTTGAATTGTTATCCCAAAAATTTCCTGAACTAAAATTTAGCCCTTATATCTCTTCTCAAGTAATTACAAAACGAGGTAAGAAACTTGAAGGTGGTATGCTTTTTGGTGTTGATTTTGAAAAAGAAAAAGTTATCAATAGTGTCTTAAAAGAGGGCATTGGTGATGAACAATTAGGTAAATTTGATATAGTAGTTGGAAAACAGATAAAAGATAGTTATTATCTTGACAATGGTGAAAAGTTAACAATAGTTTTTACTCAAAGTGACCCCGGTGGACTCTCATTGATACCAAAGATGAAAAGGTTTACTTACAAGGCAAATTTTGAATCAGGTTTGATAGCTTACGATAAGCTCTACATGTACACAACAATTGAGGGTCTTTCAAAAATACTTAGGTATAAAACTGGTACATATGATGGCATACATGTTTATAGTGATAAGCCATTTGAAGATATAGAACGTTTAAGAGAGATACTTCCTAATTATCTTAGTGTAGTTGGTTGGTGGCAAATGAATGGTAATTTTTTCTCAGCTCTTGCACTTGAAAAACGTGCGTTGTTTATAGTTTTGATGCTCATTATCTTGATAGCCTCATTAAATATCATCAGCTCCCTTCTCATGACAGTCATGAACAGACGAAAAGAGATAGCACTTCTTCTTTCTCTTGGAGTCTATAAAGAGGAAATTAAAAGAGCATTTTTCTACTTAGGTATTATAATCGGCGGTGGTGGTATGGTTTTTGGAATTGCACTTGGATTTTTATCTCTATTTCTTTTGGGTTCATTTGATTTGATTGATTTACCTGCTGATGTTTATGGCTCTTCAAAGTTACCATTAGAGCTGTCATTAACAGACTTTAGCATGATCGTAGTTGGTGCAACAGTAATTGTAGCCTTATCTGCTTTCTATCCAGCACACAAAGCCACACAAGTAAATGTTTTAGATACTCTTAGAAATGAGTAATTTAAACTAGTTTAATTATATCTTCGCAATTGTCTTTAATGAGGTCCTGAAGCTTTCTAAGAAGGACTTTTGCATTCTTACCATCATCTGGAAATGAGACAATATTGTCTTGTTCATTTTGATCTAAAAAATCTTGAATACCAGAAAGTAGCTCAGTAGCCCCATTCCAGTCAGTACCAGGAAGCATAACTATAAAACTATTTTTTACTTGAAAAAGAGCATCTGTTTGTCTTAGTATCTTTTGAAAAATTTCTATACTATCTACCTCTTCTTTGTTATCTAATGAAAAATAGACGATAGAAAATGGAGCTTCATCTGTTATTCCAAATCTCTCTAGTAGTGCTATATGGTGATCAACTAGGGAAACAAGGTCTTTTTTTGCAAAAACAATACTCGACATTATATATCCTTTAAAAGTATGTCTGTTATTCTACAATAAACTATCTATTTTTTCAAAGCAGAAGTAATTTAATCCATTTTTATGGCTATAATTAAAATCTAAATCATGTGCTTTTATGATGTTATCTACTATATATAGACCTAAACCAAAGCTTTGATGAGAATTTTTCTCTTGAATAAAAGGCTGAATATAATAGTTTAGTTCATGCTCTAACGGACTACCTTTACTTATAAAAGAGATTCTATCTTTAGTTGCAGTGATTGTAACAAAACTATTTATTGAGTATTTAATACCGTTGTCTATAAGATTTTTTATTGCAGTTGTAAAGAGTCTAAAATCAACATTTAGAACTAAAGAGTCATCAATTTCTAATTTAAAAGCACAGGAGGGAATCATAGCTAAGTCTATTGACTCATCTATTATATCTATCAATCTGGCTGGTCTCACATTTTGTATGCCTGCCCCTGAGGTAATCTGTTCTATTGAAGCAAATTCATTTATGAGTAGTTCAAGTTTTTCAAAGACATTGACAAGTCTATCTTTATGCTTTCCACTTGGTATCATTTCTGTAGTTATCCTACCTTTTGTGATAGGAGTTTTAAGCTCATGCATAATGTTTCTAAGAAAAAGTTGCCTTGAGCTATTTAGCTTTTGTATTTGCTCAACTGCATGCTGAAAAGAGTTAGATACTTGAGAAATCTCATCTTCTCCATCTCTTGCACAATCTATATTTAAACTACCTTTTCCAAACTTATCCATTTGTCTTTTTAATCGTCTAAGGGGCTTTATTCTTCTAATTGTCATTATATATGAAAAAACAATAATAAAAAAGATAAAACCAAAGATTATTTTTATAACATCATATCTATGTGGTTGATAATCTTCATCTTTAAAAAGTAGTGCTTCATTTTCATGTTCTATAAGTAAATAATGGTATTTTTTGTATTTTAAAATCGAGCTGTTACCTATTTTGCTTTCTATTTTCTGTATAACTTCAGATTGTTCTATAATATAATCTCTTATTTTATCATTGGCTATTTTTCTCATACTATAGTCTTTTATCTGTTGTTGAAGTTCTGTATCATCTATAAAGTTGTTAAGGTGAAAAAGAGTTGCACGTGCAATGATTGAGTATTTTGTATTTAGTTTTTCAGCATATTCTTGTTTATCATACTCTAAAAGAAATATTGCTGCTAAAAGTATACTTACTAAAGAGAGTAAAAATGTAAAAGTTATACTAAAAAATATAGAAGATCTTGTTATATTGAATCTCATTTTATAAATTTATATCCTATTCCTCTAACGGATTGTATATATTTTGGCTCTTTTGAATTTTCATTTAGTTTTTGTCTTATACGACCTATGATGACATCTATACTTTTATTTGAAGTATCTTCACTAATAGAGCTTACGTTATATATAAGCTCTTCTCTAGAGACTACGCCACCATCTTTTTTTATAAGATAGCTAAGTATGCCATACTCTGCCCCTGTTAGGCTAAGCTCACTTTCAAGAAACTTTATGCTCATGGCATTTTCATTGACTACCAAGTCTTGTTGAATTTTAGGAGTATTAATCTCTTCATTAGAGTTTGGTGTCTGTTGGTTTCGTCTTAAAAGACTTTTTATTCTTGCTTGAAGCTCCATCGGGTTGTATGGTTTTGGTAGATAATCATCTGCACCATTATCTAATGCAGTGACTTTATCTGTGATATCATGACGAGCTGATGAGATTATGATAGGAATAGTATACTTGTTTCTTATCTCTTTACACACTTCAAGTCCATCAATTCCAGGAAGAGTTAGATCCAATATAATCAAATCAAAATCCTGCATAGCAAGAGTTGAAAGCCCTATAAAAGGATCTTCAGCTGTTGTGACTTGCATATCAAATTGCTCAAGATACTCAGTTAAAATTTCTGCTAGTTCTAGATCATCCTCTATCATTAAGATATTTGTCATACATACACCTGTCTATTTTGATAGAGGATTATAACATTTACTTTATAACGATTGGTTTATGATAACCATTTCTGTTTACAAATACTATCTTTCTCTTTTTGCTATTAAGTGCTTTTTCTATATCATTAAAATCTTCTATACTTATCTGGTCTACTTGAACAATGATGTCACCAGGCATAAACCCAAGTTTATGTGCATGTGAGCCAGTTTTTACTCCACTTACAAAAACACCTTTGATATGGTTTGGTATCTGGTATCTTGCTCTTACTTTATCTGTTAATTCTTCTAAGTTAAGACCTTGAATATAGGCTATTTTAGTAGCTGGATTTAGACTTTGATCCATATTTGCCAACACAATAGTTGTACTTTTGATTATACTATTTCTTTCGTACTTGATTTTTATAGTTTTCCCTGGTGTCTTGTTTCCTACTATAGTTTTCAAATCATTTGCATTTTCTATTGTTTTTCCATCTATCTCAACAATTAAATCACCTAGTTTTATACCAGCTCTTGATGCGGGAGAGTCTTTTTCTACATTTAATATAAATGCTCCACCTTTACTCTTGTAAATCTCTTTAAGCTCACTAGTAAGGTCCGAGATAGATACACCAATATAGCCTCTGTCTATTCTTCCGTCCTCTATGAGCGTAACAGCGATATTTGCTACCATTTTTGAAGGTATCGCAAACCCTATACCGTTGTTGCCACCACTACGAGAGAGAATTGCACTGTTTATTCCTATAAGTGCTCCACGGCTATCTACCAAAGCACCACCAGAGTTTCCAGGGTTGATTGAAGCATCTGTTTGGATAAAGTTTTCATATTGGTTCAGACCAATTCCACTTTTATTTAGAGCTGAGATGATTCCTTGAGTGACTGAACCACCAACACCAAAAGGATTTCCTATAGCAAAGACCAAATCTCCCTCTTTGAGTTTTTCTGAGTTCCCAAACTTGGCAGCTTGTAGTTTTTTTGCTTCTATTTTTATGACAGCTAAGTCAGTTTTAGGGTCAAGTCCTATCACTTTTGCTTTGTACTCTTTATCTTCTCCTATGAGAGTAACTATAATCTCATCAGCACCCTCTACAACATGGTTATTTGTTACTATGTAGCCATCTTGAGATATAATAACACCAGAACCAAGAGAACTAGCTTTTTTCTTTTGTGGTCCTACATTTGGAAAAGATTGTCCAAAAAAGTCTTTAAAAAGAGGGTTATTTAGCATCTGATTGAGTTGATTACTTTGATCTACCATCTTAGTTGTAGATATGTTTACAACACTCTTTTTTATCTCTTTTATAGAGTTGTTGTACGAGAGTACTATTTTATCATTTGATGGGTATACTCTTTTGGGGTTATTAGGCATGTTTTCTATATTTATATTACCAGCTATAAGTGTTACAGCAGTCATGGTAGAAAATAAAATTAAGTTTTTCATAATATTTTGTCCTTTATTGATTAGTGTTGTAAGTATAATAAATTCAAGTAAATATTTGGTAAACATTTTCAAAGTTGATTGACATAGACTAAACCTTTATGGTAAAATCTATATAAACATAGATTATAAGGTAAATATATATGAGTAAGAGTTTATATGATACTTTGGGTGTTTCCCAAGGTGCTAGTAGCGAAGAGATTAAAAAAGCTTATAGAAGATTAGCAAGAAAATATCATCCTGATATAAATAAAGAAGCAGAAGCAGAAGATAAGTTCAAAGAGATAAATGCAGCTTATGAGATACTAAGTGATAGTAGTAAAAAAGCACAGTATGATCAGCATGGTGATAGCATGTTTGGTGGTCAAAACTTTCATGATTTTGCTCAGGGTCAAGGTGGTAATGCAAATCTTGATGATATACTAAGAAGTATGTTTGGTGGCGGTGGTGGTATGGGTGGTGGCTTTGGCGGTTTTAGTCAAGGTGGCTTTGGTGGTGGTTTTGGAGAGCCTGACCTTGATGTAAGTGCTAGAATAACCATACCTTTCAATGTCTCAGTTCTTGGTGGAAAACACTCTGTTAGCTACGGCGGAGAAAGCTTTGATGTTAAAGTACCAGCAGGAATTAAAGATGGAGAAAAACTTCGCATAAGAAGTAAAGGCAAGTCTTACCAAGGACAACGTGGCGACATGATACTAAGCGTTGAAGTTAGCGAAAGCCCAGAGTACGAAAGAACGGGAAGTGATCTTATAAAAATCATAGATATTCCTCTTAAATCTGCACTTTTTGGTGGAAAAGTTAAAGTAGAAACTCTCTATAAAGAGATAACTTTAAAAGTAAAAGCAGGCACTAAAAATAACCAAAAATTTAGAGTAAAAGAGTATGGTGCCATGAACCGTAAAGCAGGAACAAAAGGTGATTTATATTTAAAAGCAAATATCCTACTCCCTAGCGTTGATGACTTAGACAAAGATTTAGTAAAATTAATGGAAGAAAAACTACCTAATGGAGTGTAAATATGCATAGTTATGATGAACCAGTCTACCTCATAAGCGTTGTTGCCAAAGTTTTGACGATTCACCCACAAACTCTTCGTCAGTATGAGAGAGAAGGGCTTGTTATGCCATCACGTACTGATGGAAAGATGCGACTCTATTCCCAAAGAAACATAGATAGAATTAAAATGATACTAAGACTCACAAGGGATTTAGGTGTAAATCTTGCTGGTGTTGACGTTGTTATGCAACTAAAAGAAAAACTTGATGAGTACGAGGCTATCATAGATGAGCTAAAAGAGGAAATAATCACTCTAAAAGGTGGACAAAGAACAAGTAACTCACTCGTAAAAAGACAAAATACTTACGAAATAATTCTCTTCGGAGAGTAACCCAAAGGGCTATTATGGATAATCTACTTGTCGTTATACTAACAGCAACTATGATAGCTACATTTCTAAATCTATTTTTAAAACGTTTTCATATTCCTACTATTATAGGCTATATTTTCACAGGAACTTTAATAACCTATATATTTGACCTGCATACGAATGCCCAACTAGATCAAATTGCTGAGTTTGGTATAGTTTTTTTAATGTTTACTATAGGTCTTGAGTTTTCTATAAATCACCTTATGAGCATGAAAAAAGAGGTCTTTTTTAATGGCTTAGTTCAAGTCATGATAACAGGTGGTATATTTTCAATTACAGCACAATTTATTTTTGATATTGAACAAAAGAGTGCTATTATCATTGGTTTCGCCTTTGCACTATCTTCAACAGCAATAGTTTTAAAAATTCTAAACGACAATGGTGATATACATACTATGTATGGAAGAAAAGTATTGGGGATATTGCTTTTTCAAGATATAGCAGTAATTCCACTTTTGTTGATGATAAATATATTTACTTCAACCAATAGTTCTATATCAGCTCTTCTAGTAGAGACCATTTTAGGGGCTATTATTGTTCTTGGATTTTTGTTTTTAGTAGGTAAATATCTTTTAAATCCATTTTTTGCAAGTGTAGTTTCAAGTGAAAGTGAAGAGATATTTATAGCTTCTATACTACTCATAGTGATGGGAGCATCATACTTGGCTCACACTTTTGGGTTTACTTATTCTTTAGGTGCTTTTGTAGCTGGAATGATGATAGCTGAGACGAAGTATAAGCATCAAGTTGAAGCTGATTTGATTCCCTTTAGAGATATACTTTTAGGACTCTTTTTCATAACTATAGGTATGCAGATAGATATTTCTATCATACAAGACTATTTTATGGAAATAATAGCTCTGTTGGTAATAGTTATGCTTATAAAATCTATCATAATATTTATACTTCTGTCATCGTATGTAAACAAAAGAGTTTCTATAAAAGCAGCTATGTCTATTTCGCAAGTTGGAGAATTTTCTTTGGCTGTTTTTGCATTGGCAAGTTCAAGCTCATTGTTAGATCCTACTATAAATCAGATACTCATAGTGATGGTAGCAGTCTCTATGATAATCACACCATTTATATTAAAAAATGTAAAATTGATAGCTGATTTACTTGTCAAAGAGAGAAAAACAGAACATATTATCTGTTCTTCAGGATTACAAGGGCATATCATAGTTTGCGGGTATGGAAAACTAGGACAAGAGATAGTTTATCGTCTTAAAAAGATAGATGTAAAGTATCTTGTGATAGAACATGATATAAATTATGTTAAGTTAGGACAAGATAGAAATGAACCTGTATTTTTTGGAAATGCAGCAATGAAAAGTATTTTAGTTCAAAGTGGAGTAAAATCTTGTAAATCCGTTATAATAGCAATTAGTAACGAAAAAAAACTAAGACGTATTTGTGAACTACTAAACTCTTTTAATAAGCCCATAAACACAGTAGTAAAAGTAGCAGATTATGAAGAAAAAAAGCTTCTTTCTGATCTACATGTAAACCATATTGTAAACCAAGGAAGAGAGGTAGCAAAATCGCTAATCAAAGAAGCCCTTATCTAATTGATAATCCAAAAAATAATTATAAGAACGTTACTCATGCATTTTTTATATCTTTAGCAATAACCATAGCAGAACCTTCTACTATACTACCACTTATGGTTCATCATTTTAGTGATAGTGTTATTATAGTTGGTCTGTTTGCTTCACTACTTCGTGGCGGGGCTATAGTTGTGCAACTATACGCTGCATTTCATGCCCAAGCCTATAAAAGAGTTTTACCTTATTTAAAGAAGGTCTTTTTCTATAGATTTTCAAGTTGGTTTTTTATAGGACTTAGTATCTACCTTTTTGGAGAGACAAACAAGCCTCTAACTTTATTTTTCATAGGTCTAGGTCTTTTTGCTTTCTCGTTTTCAGCAGGTTTTGGAGCAATATACTTCAAAGAGCTTCAAGCAAAACTTTTCAGTAAAAAGTATCGTGGAAAAACGATGGCAAACAGGCAAGTTGCTGGCTCAATCGCATCTATAATTAGTGGTGGAGTTGCTGGGTATGTACTCTCAGAGTTCCAAGCCCCACTAAACTACGCATACTTGTTTATGATAAGTAGTTTTTTTATGCTTATTGGTTTTAGTGCCTTTGTCTCAATGGACGAGCCAGAAAAACAGAATGTCTCCATAAAAGAGAAGAGTTTTAAAGAGTTTATGAAAAATTCAATCACTATCTTAAAAGAAGATAGAAGACTAAAACAGCAGATTGTAGTTATATTTTTAGGATTTAGTTACTTTTTGTCTATGCCTTTTGTTATTCTCAATGCAAATAACTCTTTTTCACTTACAGGTTGGATGCTAGGTGGCTTTATAGTAGTTCAGATGATAGGAAGCATACTTGGTAGCACATTTTTTTGGAGAAAAATCCACGACTATGAAAAGATGCTCTCACTTAGTTTTATTTTTGCAATACTCTCTTTTGTCGTAGCTTTGTTTGCCAACGATGTTTACAGTTATGCACTTATCTTTTTATTATTTGGCATATCCATAGATGGCTTTAGCATAGCTGGTATGAATCTAGTCATAGAGATAGCCCCTGAAGATAAAAGACCAATCTACACAGCTTTACAAACTACTCTCACTTCGTTTGGACTATTTTTTCCTATACTTGGTGGAGTTTTGTTGAAAGTTGTTTCTAGTTATAGTTTTATTTATCTTATAACTATTGTACTTTTAATTGTTGGGTATGTTCTGAGTAGGCGGTTTGAGAAGAGAGGTTAATGTTAAAAGGAAGAGATGAATGGAAATAACTAAAAGTTATAATTTTAAACCAAAAAGTGCTTGGGATTCAAAGTTAATTGCAAGTTTTAATGGTATTACTACCAAGTTACATTGGACTGATAAGCCTTATAAATGGCATATAAATGATGGAGAAGAGGTATTTGTTGTTCTTGATGGACAAGTTGAAATGTTTTATAAAGAAAACAACACAGAGAAATCATCAGTATTAAATAGTGGTGATATATTCTATGCTTCGGTTGGAACTGAACATTATGCTCATCCAAAAGGTGAAGTAAGAATATTAGTAATTGAAAAAGAAGGTAGCATATAAGCTACCTTGTTAAGTCATTATAAAAGTATAGAGATTCTCTACTCATAAAGCCCACTACTCAGGTATCTCTCACCTGTATCACAAAGAATTGTAACTATATTTTTACCTCTAAACTCAGGTTTTGAAGCTATAAGTTTTGAAGCATATACGTTTGCTCCACTAGAAATTCCTACTAAAAGTCCCTCTTTGTTTGCCAATGCTCTTGAAGTTGCAACGGCATCTTCATAGCTTACTTGTAAAACTTCATCAAAAACATTTGTATCAAGTACGCCTGGGACAAATCCGGCCCCGATTCCTTGAATCTTGTGAGGCCCTGGTTTTCCACCACTTAAAACAGGAGAAAGGTCAGGCTCAACTGCTATAATTTTTATGTTAGGATTTTTCTTTTTAAGAGCACTACCTACACCCATAATAGTTCCACCAGTTCCAACAGCTGCTACAAAAACATCAATCTTACCATCTGTATCAGCCCAAATCTCTTCGGCTGTAGTTGTTACATGTATAGCTGGGTTGGCCCCATTGTCAAACTGTTGTGGTACAAAAGAGTTGGGAGTCTCTGCTGAAAGCTCTTTTGCTTTCTCAACTGCACCTTTCATACCAAACTGAGGCTCTGTAAGAACAAGCTCAGCTCCTAAAGCACTCAAAAGCTTACGTCTCTCCATGCTCATAGAACTTGGCATTGTAAGTATGAGTTTAAGTCCATAGCTAGCACAAACTGCTGCAAGACCAATTCCCGTATTTCCGCTAGTTGGTTCAATGATGATACTTTCTTTAGTGATTAGCTTTTTTTCTAATGCATCTTTTATCATGTTATAACCAATACGGTCTTTTACCGAGTGAGTAGGGTTTAAAAACTCACATTTACCTAGTATGGTTGAGTTTGTCTCATCTGATGCTTTGTTTAGTTTTACTAATGGTGTATTGCCTATAAGTCCTGTTATATTTTGTGCATATTTCATCTTTTTTCCTTATATACTATAGTTTAATTGGTTAGTTAACTTATCTTGATACTCTTGGAGTTCGCTCAAAGATATTTCAAAAAGACCTTGCAATTTTTCATTGCTCTGTTTGTAAAAAAGCTCCAACGTAGGATTATCAACCTCTTGCCCAGTAATACTAAGATTTCCCTCAAGTGCAATCAAAATATCTTTTACAAGTATATCTTCAGCCTTGCGAGCTAAAAAGTACCCACCATGAGCACCTCTAACACTTTTTACAAGCTCTGCTCGTCTTAAAATAACAAGAAGTTGTTCAAGGTAATTTTGAGGTATTTTGGCACGCTCTGATATCTCTTTTATCTGTGTTGGCTTTTCACTTTTTATGAGTGAAAGCTCATACATGGCACTAAGACCATACGTTCCTTTAGTCGATATAAGCGACATTATCCTATCGCCTGCTCTAAATCAGCTATCAAATCAGCTGGATTTTCAAGGCCAATACTCAAACGAATTAGACCTTGTTTAATTCCTGATGCTTCAAGCTCATCCGCAGGAACTTGCATATGAGTTGTACTAGCAGGGTGAGTGATGATAGACTTTGAATCACCTATGTTCACTACAACTGAAAATAGTTTTGCACTATTTAAGATATTCTTTGCTGTTTCAAAGTCTTCAACTTCAAAGCTTAAAAGTCCTGAAGTCAAGCCATCTTTGAAATATTTTACTGCTCTATCATTTTGCTCATCGCCTTCAAGCCCTGGGTAAGATACTTTTTTAACTTTAGGATGATTGTTAAGATATTTTGCAACTTCTAAAGCATTTAGAGAGTGCTGTTTCATTCTTACATGTAAAGTCTCAAGACCTTGAATTAGCAACCATGAGTTAAAAGGAGCAGGAGTTGCACCAATGTCACGAAGCAAAGACAATCTAGCTCTTAGAGTAAACAAAGGAAATGGAAGATCAGCATAAACAAGCCCATGATAACTCTCATCTGGCTCATTAAACTGAGGGTAAAGCTTGTTTGCTATAAGTTTCTCATTTAGTCCTTCTCTTGCAACCAAGATTCCACCAAGAGCAAGTCCTTGACCTGTTGTATACTTACTTGTACTATGAACTGTTACATCAATACCATGTTCAAATGGTCTAAATAGGATAGGAGTTGCCACTGTGTTGTCACAGATAGTTACAATGTTATGCTTGTTTGCAACTTCAACAATCTTTTCTATGTTAGGAATTGCTATTTGTGGGTTAGAGAGTGACTCAAAAAAGATAGCTTTTGTTTTGTCATCTATAAGAGCTTCTAAACCATCTGCACTATCACTATCAAAAGTCTTTGCTGTTATACCAAATCTTTTAAGAGTATGAGTAAGAAGAGTAGTAGAGCCACCATATACTTTTTTTGCAACTATGATATTGTCTCCAGCTTTAGCAAGGTTTGCAACACTAAAGAAGATAGCAGATTGACCACTCGCAGTTGCTAAACCAGCTTCACCACCCTCAACCGCTGCAAATCTGTTTTCAAACACTTCTGTTGTAGGATTATTGAGGCGAGTATAGATTGGTCCAAGCTCTTTTAGTGCAAAACGGTTTGCCGCAGTCTCAGCAGAACCAAAGTCATAAGCAGTTGTTTGGTAAAGAGGAACAGCCATAGCTCCTGCGCTGTCTTTTTCATACCCGTAGTGTAAAGCTAAAGTTTCTTGTGTCATTTGTGTGTCCTTTTATGTTTTATTTTGAAAGTATAGAGTATTTTTTATTTAATGTCAAGTAAATTGATAGGAAAAGTATAAAATAAAATTTTTGTTAAGAGAACTACCTATTTCTAGGGCTTTATATTCTTTAGTAAATTAATTGGGATTAAGAAGAGTGAAAAGTTGAGTTTAGTTTATATCGGCTACTAGGGTAATAAAGCTTAGAATAACTAGCAATTTCTCCATTTGAAGTTACTACTCTTGAAATCTTCAAACATGGTTCACTTTTTGTTATTTCTAAGTAGTCTTGTATCTCTTGGTTAACCATGACTGCCTCAATCGTATTTTGTACACTTTCTACTGGACAATTTTGTTTTAAAAACTGTGAGGGAGTATTGGTTTTAAATTTTTGGTTAATGTATTCTGGAGCAGAAGAGGGTTTAATGTATCTCGTATCAAACCGTACAGGAACGTCATTCTCATAGTGAATCATCTGTGATATATAAATCTCTTGATCTTTTACTGCATGTAAGACTTTTGCTATATATTCGTTAGCTTTTAATTTGTTTAAGCTTACAAGTTTATTGGAGTATTTGTTCCCTCTTTCTCTAACTTCATCGGCTATATTTTTCAAATCAAGTATAGAACTCTGTGCAATCTTCTCTTTAACAAACGAACCACTTCTTGGAAATCTTTCTATAATATCATCTAAAACTAAATCTCGTAATGCCTTGTTTACCGTCTGTCTACTGGTACTAAATGTCTTAGCCAGTTCCATTTCAGTAGGTATTTTATCTCCTACGTTGTAAACTCCATCATCGATCTGTTTTTTGATACTCTCTTTTATATCTTCAAAAAGTGGTTGTTTTGCCATCTAAAATATCCTTACTTTTAAAAACTCGGTACTAAATTTTTATCTAAAAACTTATTATAGACTCCTGAACTTACGATTTTTATAGCTTTTTCTATGTCATCTGTGAAGTATCTATCCTCATCATAGAAAGTTACCTCATCACGAAGTATTTGTTTTGCCTCTTCAATCTTACATGTAGACTTGTTTGGAGCTCTAAAATCCATGCCTTGTGTAGCCGCAAGAAGTTCAATGCCTAAGATACCTGCTGTATTTTCAGCCATATCTTTAAGACGACGACCTGCATAAGTAGCCATACTTACATGGTCTTCTTGGTTTGCCGAAGTTGGAAGAGAGTCTACACTACTTGGGTGTGCTAAAGCTTTGTTCTCACTAGCTAAGGCTGCTGAAGTCACTTGAGCTATCATAAAGCCTGAATTTATACCGCCATTATTTACTAAAAATGGTGGAAGTTGAGAAAGATGTTTATCAACTAAAA
>Ga0256845_1001298_pt1 | contig 20321 bp, 18 predicted proteins | sample RiftiametaG_FD_189101 | JGI IMG/M metagenome (GOLD analysis project Ga0256845, IMG submission 189101) | Tube worm associated microbial communities from hydrothermal vent at the East Pacific Rise, Pacific Ocean - Riftia | ecosystem: Host-associated > Annelida > Integument > Unclassified ...
ACTCGGAGCACGAGGACCTCCGAACGCGGGGAAGTCTGACTGATGGGCGCCTTTGAATTGCAGCCGACATTCGAAAGGAGCAGGCATGCCGTCAGGGTAACCTCCTTGAGGAAACTCTTTCTTATATATCCAGCCATGAATTCGATCATCTTTCAATTTCTCAAGGTTACAAGCATTGTCGCGCAAGAGACCCGTACCGCCCATAAGTCCGGTCTTTATTGAATACGCATGAGGTCCAAGAAAGATCTCCAACTTGATTCACGATGGCGCGCTCCTCGGCGATGCACTAAACCCACGAAGTGAATCAGCTCAGGGAGGATGAGGGCGGAAACTCCATTACCAGTGGGGACTCGCGAGAAGTCACGAGTTCAGAGGGCCCTCGGCGACGTCCTTCTTCTCGGGTGATCGGCCTAGATGCGGCCCGAGTTCTTGCCACCTTGGGTATTGTTTGGGTGCACACAGCGGAGATTCAGGGGCAGGATGCGCGCCTGAATACTTTGGGACGTTTTGGCACGTCTTTTTACATTTTGGCAGCGGTATTTTTGGCAGCCAGGAGTCATTTGCATCGTCCCGAGACTCGATCCTGGGATGTCGCCCTGCGCCGTGCCCGCAGATTATTGATTCCCTATGTTCTGTGGTGTCTGATCTACGCGATCTTCTACTTCTCGACGATGTATCCTCAGGGGCATCCAGCGGACGTCATCACTCGCTATTGGGGTATTCTGTTTGGCACAGCTCCACACCTTTGGTTTTTGCCTTTCGCTTTTGTTGCGGGGGTCCTCGCCAGTCTTTCGGTGCCCAAGCTTTTGCTCTTTTCTCGTCGGTCCCTTGTTCTTGTAGGGGGCCTTGTCACAATTGGTCTTTATGTTTTCGTTTATGGTTGGGCCTATGGAGCTCTCAATAAGCAGTGGATAACGAGCGTGGGTCTGCATCGCCTAGCTCGTTGGGTTGAAGAGGCGCCATTGGTGGTCGGGGCAATTTTTGGCGTTGCGATTTATGGGAAGTCGTTGCGAGAGATCTCCCGTTGGGGGGCCTCTCGTCGTCGTCGCGTGGTCTACCTGGGCGCCATCGGTTTTTTGCTCACGCAGGCCGCCTACGGGTATTTCTTGGAAGATCTGGGAAGTCTATTCTGGAACCGAGTTCGTTTCTTTGCGAACGTAGCCGGCGCATTTTGGATGGTGACTTTTCTAGCCGCATGGCAAGGGCCCTGGACTCGTCGCTTAGCCCCCTTAGGCTCGGCTACGTACTTCGCGTACCTTTCCCACCAGATGATTTTGGATTCGGTGAAGGGAAAACTCCAGGAGGTTCCTGGCTATGGGTCCCTAGGATTCGCTTGTGCGTCCACACTAGGAATATTTGCTCTTGCAGTGGCCCTCGGCCTACTTGTCTCACGGGTAAGATTTTTGCGATGGCTTAGTCCGTAGGCACCTTTGCGTCCCAATCAACTCCACAGATTATGTATTCTGTGGTCACGATGAAACGACCTGGTAATTTACGGGGAACATCGGCCGAGTCCTGTTTGAGTAGCCTGATGGAAAAGGAGCCCACTCCTTCGTCTTTGCCGTTCAGGCAGGGGAGGTATTCTGTGAGCTCAAACGATACATCATGAAAGCTTAGGAACGTACGATGTATTGGATAGGTGCATTTGTAGAAAGCTTCTTTGGCGCAGAAGGCCAAGAGAGCAATCTGTTCTTCTCTATCAAAGAGGGAGGTGGCATGCGTTTGCCAGTGGGTGCGCTCGGCGCTCGAAACGATGTGTTGTATCATCTCGGGACTGAGTGAACGACGCAATTCCACGTCCACACCTACTTGGTGGGCGCCCAAGGCAACGACCGCAAGGGCAAAGGTAGAACTTGTTCCCGTATGGCTGATGGAGCCCTTGAACCCACCAGGAAATAGCGGGACACCCTCTTTGTCCCGCAAGATACTCCCGGAAGGATAGCCGGCGCGACTCAAAGCGAGGCGAGCATGGTGGCGACCTGCGCGGTATTCACGCTGTCGTTTCTCCACCCAAGAATGATAGTTTTCGGGCTCTTCTCCCGGTGCGAGTGGGGTAAGCTGTGAAGCTGTCTCTTTGTTGGCGCTTCCGAACGAACAAGCCACCGGGATGCGAAAGAGTGTATCCAGGCTCAATGTGGGCATGCGTGAGCCCCCTAGCACAGTGTAGCAGCAAAGGTGGAGCCCCGGTGCATTCGGGCTCTTTCGCTGCCGCCAGCAACTGGTAGATCAGCCACATCAAGAAATGAAGGCACTTTGGTTCTCTACTTTCAACGCCCCTGGTCCTTCGATCAAGCGTTTCTCCAAGTACGCTCCAGGGTTGGTCAAGTTGTGTATCACAGTGGCTTTGGTCTATTGGCTTCTGGCTTCCGATACCTTGAGACTTGAGAAGCTAGCTGTATTGCTGGCAACTCCCAAGATGCTCATTGTGAGCCTACTGACCTGGTTTTGCATGCCAGTTATTTTGGCGACTACTCGTTGGAGGATTCTTCTGGCGGCGGTGCACATTCGCCTCTCTTTTTTGCGAGCCTGTGCCTTGCAGGTCGCAGGTCTTTTTATCAATTCAATTGTTCCGGGCAATGTAGGAGGAGATTTGCTCAAAAACCAGGCTGTTTTTGGGCGTAGGGGGTCTTCTCTCGTTGTGTTAGTGCTCGTTGAGCGCATTGTCGGCCTGGTCTCCCTTTTGTGGGCTGGGGGTCTGGGCTTGCTTCTTAGCTTTGATAGAGTCGTCAAAGATGCACAATTGCGAACCTTGGGCGGGGTTCTGCTTTTCCTCATTGTGGGAAGTATCATTGTCCCGCTGATTGCCCTCCGACTATTCAATCACTCGCGGCATAGTTCGTCGGAAGCGAACTTTCCCAGAAGGAGCTTGAGGGGAAAAGTTGGAGAACTTTTGGCCTCGATGAATGACGTAATCTTTCTGATTCTGCGGGAGAAAAAGACGATATCCAAGGCTCTTGCCGTTTCTTTTGTGATGCATTTAGGAAATATCTCATACTTCCTCTTTGTTTCTCGACAGTTGGGTAATGTCGATGCAACGTTCGCCCAGGTGGCTATGGTTTTCCCCCTGGGCCTTCTGACAATAGCCTTGCCTATTTCTGTCGCCGGTGTGGGGGTGGGTCACTTAGCTTTTGAGAAACTTTTTTCTCTCATTGGGCTAAGCGCTGGAGCTGACGTGTTCAATTTGTTCTTGGTGGCCCAGTTGGCCCCCAGCCTCATTGGAACCATCCCGTCATTGCTCATGATGCGCGGTTGGAGCCTGAGGGGCGGGGGCTTGGACCTCAGCGCAGGGGAATCGAGCGAAATGACCGATGGGGCGCCGCCTTCGTTGGATGCAGCAGAATTGTCCCGACGAGAGCTGAGGGGAGACTAAAGAGGGTTGTGTTTGGGCTCACCTGACCTCCGCGGGTAGGTTTTCGAAGTCTGCATGTCTTTTGTGATAAGGAGTACAGTCGCCGAGGGTTGACGAACACTCTTGAGCAGCCTGCTATGAAGACGTTTCTGGGCATTATCCGCTTCGGCGAGTTCGAGTTCGGCCTTTTGACCTTTTATAGCCATGAGGGTGCCATTGATCTTTAAGAAGGGCAGGGTGAGTTCAAGTAGGGTGCGCAGGGGGGCCACGGCCCGCGCCGTGACCACTTCAAAGTTCTCACGCCACCTAGATGTGGGAGCACCGGCAATTTCTGCCCGTTCGCAGATGACATTTACGTTTTTCAGCCCCAAACTCTTGGACGTTTCTTCTAGAAACTTCGCTTTCTTCGCGGTGGCTTCTAAGAGCGAGACTAGAATGTCTGGACGTGAGATAGCCAAGATCATTCCTGGAAGTCCTCCACCCGAGCCGACGTCCAATAGGTTTCTAGGGGATTGAATCAGCGGGGTAAGGCGCAGACTTTCTACGACATGACGATTCCATGCCTCTTGTCGGTCGCGCACCGCAGTGAGATTAAACTGCGCGTTAGCGATGAGTAAGGCGTCGATATATCCAGCGAGGTGTTCCCGCTGGGTAGGAGATAAGCTCGCCATCAACTCTTCGTCCGAGGTTACGTTTTCTGGGGTAGGCTGGGCCTCGACGGGGGTGCTCATGGCCTTTTAGTGGCTGAGAGGCGAATTGAGCGCAAGGTACAGAAGAAAAATTAACAAAATAGCAAAAAATTGCTCATAAACGTCATTTTATCGAGGAGAAATCACGTACTCTTTTCCTTGGTGAACAATCAGGACCTCACCTTGAGGGGTTTCGCGGAGCAATGGCGCGAGAGCAACTTGAGCCACCGGGGTGAACTTTGCCTCGAACTTATCATTCTTGACCCTACAATAGAGGGCGTCACCGGAACCCTCGCGCACTGTGCTCAATTTCAGATCCTCCTCTAAACCGTCCGAGAGGAGAATAGAAATGACCGAATTTTCTGGGACATTTACGTCCGAGCGAATGGAGAGAGTCCTAACAAAAAACGGAGCATCGTCTACGTTGAAGTAGGTCCAGTCGTATCCGTTTTTAAGAATGAAGCGCCCATCATCGGGGTGGAGGTTAATCCAGTTCGAGAACGCACGATTCATTCCATCATGTTCTACCTGTTGGCCATCGTGCCAGAAACGACCCAACGCATCGATGCGAACAGTGCTTTCTCTGGACCGCCCTGCTGGAGCGGGAAATTGAAAGAAGTCGGGATGATCGCCTGGTTTCAAAATTAGTTGTCCGGGGCTCCAGTGCAGATCCAATTGACGAAGGTTTGTATGCTTGCGCCTGGGAGCTCTTTTTGACCAAGGGGCATTTGTCCGCCATCGCAGAGATCCCCTCCCATCAATTTGTCGATCAGGTAACTTTTGTCGGGGTTGTTGGGAACTATAAAGCTTTTTGTGCCGCAGCTCTCCGACTTAACTTGAAGTATTTGCGCATATGCTTTATCCGGATCGAGGGCTAGAGGGGCCGAGCGCTCGTCTCCTGTGTGGCAGCTAGAGCCCGAGCAAGAGGAACTGAGGATGGGAAGAATATCGTCGCGAAAGCTCGGGGCCTCGGGGGCGCTCGATGAGCCACCGTTGCCGCCTGCTCCAGAATTTGTCGATGCGCAAGTACACGCACCGTTGGAACACGTTGAGCCGGGACCACAGCGATGTCCGCAGGCTCCGCAATTGTCCGAATCCCCCTCAATGACGACGCAACTGGCCCCGCAAAGTAATTCGTTTTCGGCGCAAGGATTGAGGCAGGTACCGGCGCCGCAGATCATTCCGGCGCCGCAAGGTTGGTCACAGCCCCCGCAATGCCTGGCGTCGCGATCAAAATCTACACAGAGAATCGTGTCGCAGGTCTCGCATTTTTGTGCGTCGGTGTCGGTCCCTGCCCGTTGGATATAGTCTTTCAGACACGCAATTTCGGACCCGCTTAAGTCGCGACCGACGGGCATTTTTGCACCACACGTTGGCTTGTCGGCGGTTACCTTAAGGTAGAGTAACGAGTCCTCGGGGCGGCCGGGAACGATGAGTTTTTGCTCGTTGCAGGACTTGGTTCCAGGGATATGAAAAAGCCGCTGAGCCACTCCTGGCGAAACCAGGTCGAGGGAAGCAGCGTTCGATTCGGCGCCGTGACAGCCTGAGCCATCACAGGAACTCTGAAAAAGGGCCGGTACGTCACAGTTTCTCAAAACGTCTTCGCGTTTCGAGCAGGCGCTGGGCAGGGTTGCCACAGAGAGAGTTGAGAGAAGAAATAGAAGTGGAAGGCGGCTCCGGGCTGTCCTCTTTTTTGAATATTTCATCAAAAACTCACCTCGCTTGCTATGTTTCCAGAAAGGCGAGAAACGCTCGAACTCCAGGAGCGGTCTGAGTCGAGAGTGTCGCCGCTGCGGGTTGCGTTGAGATAGGATTGTGCGGAAAACGCGTAACCGAAGGTACCCCGTAAACCAAACCAAGGGGTGAATTGGTAGCGCATTCCCAGATCAGCACCCCCAAGAAACCCTAAACGAGGTTTTGAGATGTTGTGGGAGCCTTCCAACTCGTCGGTGACCTCTCGAAGGTCTTCTCCCACTTGAATAACGGAGACTCCAAGGCGGGGGGTTACCGTTAGGAATATCTTGGGCGTCAGAGGTTGGGCAAACTCGAGTCGAGCGTCAAGAGTTAGAAGCTGACCGAAACGAAACTCATCAGGCTCGAAATTGTCATTGTCTTTTTCCGCAGCTGTTGGACGCTCCACCAACTTGTAGTTCATGCCATATCCAAAGGCCCCGCCAACTCGAAATCTATCGGAGATGCGTGCCAGCGCGCCAAAATGAAACATTGGTCCTAGAGACTTTACGTCGGTGATCCCTTCGTCGACCCTTCGACCTACCTCCGAGGTTTGCTTAAAAGTTCCTAAATCAGCGCGTAGCCCTACTTCGAAAAAGACAATAGTATTGCCAGGGCCGCCTGGAACAATTGCGGCGCTAGCTCCGGTGGCCGCGCCTGCTCCGGTCGCAGTCGCGCCGATTTCTTCGGAAGCTACATCGCCTGAGGCGGGCTCAGTCTTGTTAGAGGATTCTGTGACATCGTCCTTCTTGGGAGAGCCTTTCTTTTCGTCACCTGATTTAGCTGCCCGGCTAGGAGCGCTAAGAGTCAAAGTGGCGAGCAGTACGCTTAAAATACCCAGGGTTCGCAGAGAGAAAGGGGGCGAAGCGAAGCGGCGCAGAAACGAGCTGGACGAAGTAAAGGGCGCTGCCAGAGGGACCGAACTGAAAATCATGGGTGCATTATAGTCATGAGAACCCCAAGGACCCAAGGGGGACCGACGAAGATTCGTTTCGCGCGAGGTGTTTCCTACATATGTATGTGAATACATGTTTTCGAAGAGATTATTGTACGTCGAAGACCTACATTGCGCATATAAAAGAACACTAGCTATACTTGTCTCTATGAGGGGCAAAACTACGCTGCGTGCAAATTGTTTGGTTTGCATATTCTACCCTCCCGTATCGTCACCGAAAGAGTGTGCTTCATGAAATTATTGCGCGTCCTTGGATTGTCCTTGATGGGTTCGGCATCAACTCTTTCTTTTCTGGCTTGCTCCGAGGAGTACGAGTTTGTACCTCAAGATCCTGCCCGCGGCCCTGCGGACTATGTGGGGTTGGACAAACCGCTCAATACTACATTCGCGGGTGGTACAAGTCCCGATGTGCAGCCTCGTCCGATCACCGGTAAAGGCGACTGGAAAGAGTGTGACGCGGATTGTCGAGCTTATTGTGAGGCTCAGCCTTTTGATAACCCTGTCGACGAGGCAATTTGCCCTTATTTGTGGGGAGCGGGTCTTGATACGCGTCCGGTGAATGCGACTCAGGCGTGTCGGCGCCTCTATATCGATTTGAGAGGGCGTTTTCCCACTTACGAAGAAATCGAAAAGGACTGCTTAGGCGCTCCTGTTTCGAATATTGTAGAAGAATTGATTGAGAGCGAAGCATTTGTCTTTCAGAATCAGCGTCGCTGGGCCGATCGCCTGCGTTACAACAACGTGGCGGTCAACCTAGAACGCATTTATGACGCCGATATTCTGGTCGGTAAATTGTATCGCGGCCAACTACGGTACGACCACTTCATCGAAGTGGTGAGTGCCCATCCGGTGTTGACGCGGCGTTACGCCAACGCGAGCGACCGAGCAGACGCGCTCTTTAACTTATTTGTAGGGCGCCCACCCTTCGAAAACGAGCGGGCAGACATGTCTAAGCTCTATTCCCTTTGGTTCAATGGTTATTTCGATCATCCAGAGCTGGGTATTCGAGTGCCGGACGCATTCATTCGCCATGCCTGTATCGACGAATGGGGTGAAGTGGACGAGGACACTGCAGGAGCGTGTACTAGTACTCTCTGGGGTCGCAATCGGGTCGTTCTCAAACCAGACTATCGCGCAATCGATGACGACGGAGACAAAGACACCTGGAGCGAGAATCTCACTGAAGACGAGTGGAAGTTGCTACAAACACCTGGGCGAATTATCGGGACATGGCCTGTCGTTTGGGAGCATGCTGTAGAACAAGTTCTTATCGATTACTTAGGATACGATCTTTCAAAATATACATCCAGTATTACCCAAAAGCTTGTGGAGTATGTGCTCCAGCACGGAGGAGACTTACGCGCCGCCCACTATGCGGTGGTTACTTCACAGCTCTACCTGCAATCGACCGAGTGTTCGGGTAAGGACTGTACAGCGGATGCCGATGCACCGCCGTGGACATATGGTCCCTTTCGTCAAACCGACGCTGAGATGTGGATTGACTCAATTGGTGGAGTTTTGGGGGTCCCTCAGGGCGCCTGTGACCATCGAATTCCCGAGGCGAATCAACTTTTGGAGGATTCACCCATCGGTTTTGAGGTAATAGCGGCCTCTCGTTGGACCTTAGACGATAGCGGGAGCAATCTGCAGGTTGATTCTAGCTATGCCAACTTTGCCCAAACTTTGGGCGGGTGTCCTGACAATCAAGTCTCGGGCCGCTTCACTGCAGTTGGTATTTTGAGTACGGCAACTCAGGAGGCATTTGTCGCCAATCTATGTCGTGCAGAGAATGATGGGGGAGCCGCGACGTCTCAGCTCTTGCCTGAGGGAGTGAAAGGCTCCCAAGAGTTGACGGAAAAGCTAGGCGAGGAAATTGTCGAATACCAGGTTCGCAAATTCTTTTCTCGCCAATCCGTTCCTGACGAAATGAGTATGGCGAGCAAGGCCGCTCTTGCTTGTCAACCAGCACCCTGCGACGCCGAAAACTTCGCGCGATCGGCATGTTATGCACTTCTATCAAGCAGCGAAATGCTCTTTTACTGATCGGACATATGATGAAGAATGATAAAGACCCCATGAAGTCATCGTTTGCAGTCCCTCGTAGAAAGATTTTGGCAGGCGGGCTAGCCTTGGGCGCAGGGCTCGGCTTTCCTCATATTTGGGTTCCCAAGACCGCTGCCGCGGCGGGAGCTGGGCGAGGCTCAATCAAGCACTTGATTTATATCCGCCTAGGCGGAGGGTTTCGATTTCCTTGTGCGTTCAACGCTGATGTCGCCTCAGCGTTTAATCCCTATGGGGTAGCTACCGGAGTACCAGAAGGCGTCGATTGGGGTGTGAGCCGTCTGCTGATGGCTTCCAGCTATTTGGAAGAAGCCGGTGGTGCCGCCGCGGGAATGAAGCCAGTGCACGAGCTTGCTTCTCAGATTTCCGTCATGCCAACGGTCGATCACGAGCCTCTGGCAGGTGGAGCCGATGGGGCCCATGGCACTGGGCTAGAGCGTTACTTGACTGGTTATGTAGGGGGCGAAGCGGGGCTCTTTACACGCCTGATGTTTGGGCTTCAGGACCGCTACGCGGCTGCAATTGAAGCCCGTGAATTGTTGCTACCCGCATTTGTGATGGGCAGCGCGGGAATGGCACGAGGCTTGGGAGAGTTCGCCTCTCATCGTCCACCCATTTTGAGCGGGGCCGGTTTTGAACGGTTCGCGAGTGCCGGAAAGGGCGGTCCCGACTGGGCTGAGGCGATGGTAAAAGAGACCGACGAGCGTATGCGCAATCGTCAACATCCAGCTCTCCGGGGTCGGGTGGACGCGTACATGCAGACAAGAGCCGCGACCAAGGCATATTCAGATATTTTTGCCGGAGAGCCTCTAAAAATTGGAAATGGCTCAGATGAAAAGTTCGACGGCATATCCAATGCAGAGCTAGAAACAATTTTTGGAAACTCACGCGAGGCGAGAAACCTGCGCTTGGCTCTGCGTCTTTTTCACTATGGAACGCCCGCCGTTTACTTGGACCAAGGGGGGTACGACTACCATTCGGGTGAGGAGACGAACTTACCGGGGGCCATTGAGCGTCTGAATCGCATGATTAGCTCTCTGTTTGCTGTGTTACCGCGCATGGCCCATCCCGATGGCGGCACTTATTGGGACCATACTGTTGTGGTGCTCGGGAGCGAGTTTTCACGTACAGCTCGCGGCAATCGCTTCAACTCCGCAGGTGGTAGTGATCACAATGGCGACAACAGCACGCGTTGGATGTCGATGCCGTTTTTTGGAGGGCCCGTCGAAGGGGGGCGCATCGTGGGGGCTAGCACGGGTAAGGAGGACCTGAAGGCCGATGGCAAGGTTCATTCCTACCGTTCAGTTTTCAACACTTTGATGGATGGCTTGGGGTGTGATCCTCAATCATTCTTTCCCGCCGACGATTTGGTTCCCGATTTACTGAGAGAGACCAGCTGATGGCGCTTTTGTCCTCTCGATCGACGGGCGCGCTTGTTTTCCTTTCAGGAGTAGGTGTTTTCTCTGCGTTAGCGTGCTCTTCCAAGGCTCCGCCGCCCGATCTTACAAGCTCGCCACCGGATGGATTGCAATGGGGTGAGGGCGGTCCAAGTTTTCTTACAGAGCCTACGAGCGCCGAGGCATATGCCGGGGACAATAGCGCGGTAAACGAAGCGCAAAGACGTTTGCCCACCGGTTCGGCATTGCATTCCGAAGTGATATTGCGCTCTTGCGGACCACTTGGCGGAGTCTGTCACAATCGCAAAGAGTATCCCGATTTGCGGTCCCCCTCGAATTTTTTGGGCGTCATTGGAGCCCCCTGCAATGTGCAATCGGGAACGCCTGAAGGCATTTTCGATCGCTGTGAGCGACCGGGAGATAGGATTCGCTTAAGTGGTGTCGACGGCACTTACGAGATAGGTTGGTTAGAGGTAGTACCGGGTGAATATTCTGAAGAAGGCGAGTTGAGCGAGAGGCCGGGGTTACATATTTATCTGGGAGATACGATAGACACCAACGAATTTCGCAACTCTTACAAAACCGCGAACTTCGAAAGATCCTTCGTGAGCGCCGGGGACGTCGAGGTACTCGGCTTCGCAACTTATTCTGGCCGTTGGCATTTGTCAGACGACGGCAGGCAACTCCTTGCCGAAGTCCCCAATTATCGTCGTGAGGTGGCCAATGGGCTGGTCACTTCTGGTATCTCTCAAGGGGATATGAATCGCAATGGCGTCTTTGGTGCTCGTCCCGATGACGACGGAAAAATGACCGGGGCACTTTCTTTGATTGAGCCGGGCGATCCTGAAACGAGCTATTTGGTTGCAAGATTGCGGGGCCATATGCAAGGAAAATCGGTCCCTGGAACGCGCATGCCCCTTGCTAATCCGCCCTTTTCTGTTGCCGAGATGATCTCCCTCTTTTGTTTCATTGAGGGCATTCCGGAGAATGGTGTCCTTAATTTGGCCTCGGACATCGATTATAAGAACTGTAGCTACGCTGAGCCTAAGACTCATGAGGCCCTTCAAATTGAGGGGGCTGGAAAAAATTGGTCGGATCGAGTTTCGCCGCTACTTGAGGCAAATTGCGGAGGATGCCACTCCGAAGAGCGAGCCTTAGGAGGACTCGTCTTGGTGGGTGAGGAGGTACTTGATTCGTTGCTAGCAACGGCTTCGCCAACAGATAAAGAGGGGCGACTCTTTATCTCTGCAGGGGATCCAACCCAGAGCTACCTTTATCTCAAGTTGATCAACGATCCTTCAATTGTCGGAAAAGGAATGCCCATCGATCCTCTTGCTGGCACTACCGAATTGTCAAAAGATGAGCTTGCCGACATAGAGGCATGGATACGCGACGGTGCAGCTCCTTGAAAAATCGATAAACAATTTCTAGTTTTTTGGAGATCTCGAAAGCTAGCTCGCTTTTTCAAGAGCTAGCTAGTCATTCTTGTTGAGCTTATGCTATTTTTCACGGCTAAATCATCTAAAGGTGGCTACAAATCGAGCCGAAGACGTCGATATGACTACTCGCGCCTCATCTCCTCATTGTAGTGAGGGTAGATGAGTGAACTATAGATGAAATAATTCACGTAATTCTCTGGTTTTAAAACCGGAGCTGACATGAGCGTACATTTGCCTCAGGGAATAAATGGGTCAGATTAAGGGGGTCCCCGCGTAGCCTCTCTTGATTGGGCGGTTTGCGCGTCCCCCCCACTTTCGTTGCTATGCTCACTCTTTTATCATGAGTCTACTTACATCTCGGCACGCTTTTCTCAAAAAAACTCTTCAACGAAGAGTACTACTTAAAGCGTTGGGGCTCGGTATTGCCGCGCCGTTAGCAATAAAAATGTCTCGCCTAGCAACGGCGCAAGACATGAAGCGCCCCACCAGGCTCTTTCTCTTTTATGTGCCTCACGGTTTGCCCTTGGCTCATTGGGAGGTGGGTGGCGAGATGAATTTCTCAAAAAGTGGTGTAGGTATTCTCTCGGCCTTGGAGCCCTATCGCGAGTACGTCACCGTGATGCGCGGCGTTGGTATCAAGACATCAACAAACCATGCAGCTATTCGTTCGTCTTTTACCGGGACGGAGAGTTCGAATTCGATCGACTACGAAATCGCAAAGCAGCTAAAAACTACGTCTCATGTGTTGGGCGCCTACGCCAATCCTCCTGGGGCGGGCTCGGACGCTCAGCTGATCAAGCATGGGGGCTGGGTTGACCCCATTGCAAACCCCGCGGACGCCTTAGACGAGCTATTTCCAGGACTGACTGCTGGCGGGGCACCGCCTCCTACCACTGATATGAGCGATGTTGAGTTTCGCAATCAGGCGCTGGCTCTGACCGAGGGTGAGCTGGAAACGATGCAGAGTGAGCTCAGCGATCTCACCGGCGAAGCAAATAAGCTCAACATTCACCTGGAGTCGTTGAGAGGATTTCGGGCAGCCGCAGAAGGTGGCGGTGGGGTAGGGGTAATCTCTTGCAAGGAGCGTCCCGCGCTGGCAAGCGCTGAGTCGATGAAAGGCAAAGACCCCTACGATGTGGCAAATCTTACAGCGGTCGTTGAAGGACACTTGGAGGCGGCAGCCTATTCAATGCTTTGCGGCACTTCTCGAATCGTGACGATGCAAAACTTGTATGCGAATGGCCAAGTCATGATGGATTTCCCTGGTGGTCCCGGCATTGCAAAAAATCACCACGACCCTCTTTCTCATACAGGTAAAGAAAACGAGACCCAATTGGCAGAATTCGCCACTGCCCAAAAGTGGTTTTACACGAAGCTCGTCGAAAAGTTTATTTCAGTATTGGACGCAGATGATCCGGCCGACCCTGGTCGCAAGGTGCTCGACAATACAGTCGTGATGACCATGAGTGAGATTGTGGATGGCTCCAATCATACTTCAGATTACAATAAGGATGTTTGGGACGTCGCTGGGGGGCCGCGCGAAGTCTACATTCCGACCTTGTTGATAGGAAAGGGGGGCGGGACCATCAAAGGTGGTCAATCCGTCTATGTACCCGGCGCTGACCATCGAGACCTCTTAGCTACTGTCGCCCACGCGATGGGAGTGCAGATATCCGATATTGGTGGCAAGAGTGTCAGTCCCATTCAGGAGGTGCTCGCATGAATCGCTTGCAAAGCCAGTTGAGTCTAGGCGCACTTCTGGTTGCATCCGTTTGCCTGAGCGGTTGTGGCGCCGGAAGTCTTGGCCCCAATGACAACGAAAACTCTTCAGATGGAAAGAACGGAGACGGTAACTCTACTGATGGTAACAACGAAAACTCACTCATCACCGTAGATAGCGAAGAGAAGAGCCTGAGTGATTGTGTCGGGGTGAGTTGTCCAAGCGGGTCCCGACGGGGACTTGTCGCAACCTGTGAATCTTCCAACGTGGGCTCTCGGCTGTTGCGCCGACTGCAAAAAGACGAGCTACAGAATACGTTAGAAGATATTTTTCCGGAGGTGGTAGCCGACTGGAAAGGCGTTGAACTGACGCAAGATCCCGTGTCGGTTATTGGCTTCAGCACCGACGCAAAAGTGCTCGTGGTCAATGGGCCCACATTCAAAAATATGCTCGACACTGCCGAGAGCCTTTCTGCTCTCGTCGCGGCAAAGGCGAATTTGGAGAAGGCGCTCCCTTGTTCAGTCGGGACTGCGGACGCCTCTTGCACCGAAGAGTTCATCAACCGCTATGGCTTACGGCTATTTCGTCGTCCTTTAAGCCAAGGAGAAGTACAGCGCTACGTTGAGCTGCAGGGCTCAATTTCTGCGAAGTCCGACTACCCAACGGGGATTCGCTGGATGCTCAGCGCCATGTTGCAATCGCCCCATGCGTTTTATCGATCGGAAATTGGCGATCTCAAGTCGGGCGGGAAAGATTTGACCCAATATGAGGTAGCAACCAACCTTGCCTATACTTATAGCGGGACAACTCCCTCGCCCGAACTATTGGAAAAAGCCAAAGCCGGTGAGTTGAAAGGGGCCGAGTCTCTCCAGGCCCTAGCGAATCAGCTGCTCGACGAGCCAGAGAACCGTGCAAGCATCTTTAAGTTTTTTCGTGAATGGCTCGGTTACGCTCGTATAATCAACCAATCACGGGCGACTCTTGAGTCTTTTGCCTCCGAGATATCTCCTTTGCTAGTCGAAGAAACGGATATTTTTCTTAGCGATCAAATGTTTGACGGAGGAACGATTCAATCAATGATGCTCTCTGACTCTACTCGTCTCAATGGGGCTCTCGCAAAATTTTACGGTTACGGGGACGAAAATGCTCAGGCAGAATTTGTGACCACTAAGCGCCCCGTCGACAAGGGCGTTGGCATTCTTGCTCAAGCTTCGCTTTTGGCCTCGACTGCCCACCAGGACGAGACCTCTCCCACCTTGAGGGGCCTACGTTTTATGGAGAGTTTCTTGTGCGTCGATCGCCCGAAACCTCCTGCAAAAGTACCGTCGCTTGCAGAGGCAAAAGGTGTTGAAACTGCAAAAACGACCCGTCAAAAGTACGAGTTGCACCATGGCGTGGGTGAATGCGCGTCGTGTCATCGCGTTTTCGATCCTTATGGGTTCACATTTGAGCAATTCGACGAAACCGGACGGTACCGAGCGGACGAAGACGGCGAACCGCTCGATACAGTCGCAACTGTAAATATTCCCGGGGCTGATTCGGTCGAGCTGAGTGGTCTAGAAGAGACTGCTCAGTTGGTAGACAAATACGATGTCATCGAAAACTGTCTGACCGGCTTGATGTCCACCTACATGCTTTCTGGTGGAGGCGGTCAAAATTGTCTTTCGGAGAAGTCACGTGCCTTGGCTGTGAGCGGTGACATCACCTTGCGGGAGTTCGCTGTCAGCCTTGCTGGCTCCACGCACTTTTCTGGACGCTCCAAGTAGATTGCGCTGAGGCAAGGCAGGGTGAACTAATTCGTATCATCCTGCTTTGGCTTTGGGCTAGTCGAAAGAGAGTCTGTCAGGCGTCGTCTTTGCTGAATCAAGACGAAAAGAATGCCTACGGCGATGAGTGTAAGGGCGGTGATTCTCCCGGTGCTCAACCAAGAAATATCGAACCAGACACCTCGACCTAAGTCGCCGCGAAACGTTTCGATAGAAAATCGCGTGACTCCTTCTAAAATGCACCAAAGTCCAAAAAGACGTCCTACCAGGATGTTTTTTTTGTGCAGAGCCACGAGCGCCCCAAAAATGAGTAGATGCGCGAGTGCGTCATAGAGTTGTACTGGATGCACGGCCACATGCAGGGGCACACCGCCTAGAACCAATGCCTGGGGATGACTGAATGTCACGGCCCATGCTTCCTTCGAGTGAGTGCCAAAACAGCAACCAGCAGCCAGACACCCCAATCGCCCAATCGCTTGCCCTAGGGCGCCCGCGGGTAGATAGGCGTCGAGAAGCTTGTCTAGAGGAAGCCCGAAGCGACGAGCAAGGAGAGCGGCGGTAATGAGCCCTCCGAAAACTCCACCATGGACGGCTCCGGCATTGCGGAGTTCGCCCCAAGTGATGGGAATACCGCTGAGCCAGTCCACCGAGAGCCCAAGCAGCTTCGAGAAGAGTAGGGCGGCCAACAAAGTAGCTAACCCGACGTCGTTCACCGCTTGCGGCGCAAGGCCGTCTCGAACTCCTAAACGCCGAGCAACCCACAAGCCTGTGAGTACCGCCAGTCCAAGAAGGACTCCAAAAGTCCCGATTTCATAGTCACCGATACGGATCAGAATTGGCCACACCCACCGACGCTAGGACAAGGCCAATGGTTCGTCGAGACAAGTAGGCAGGTTGGCGAACTTTCACCCCCGAGCGTTCATTTTCCGATATTGCCGAAAGTACGCTGAATGCTCGACTTCATGTTTTTGCGAATTTTACCTTCCCAAAGTGCCAAGAAACCACTTGCTGAGAGTGTCACGTGCATTGTGACCCTGGTTTTTCCACCCGAAGCAGTTGAGGTCGTGGTCTGGGTATTACCGGTGTCAAATGCTGGGGCGTGGCGCAGGCCAGTCTTCTTCTCTAATTTTTCAATTAGATTCTTGTCTTTTTTGCTCAGCTGGCGGTTATTGGCGACCAAGTTGCCGTCGTTTCCGCGTTTGATAGTCACGTGAGTAAAATAGGTGACCTCTTTCAAAGTAGAACTTACGTGGGACCAAGTGTACCAGCTACTCTTTGAATTTTTGTGGCGCAGACGTTTCACGACAACAAGATCGGGCCGTCTATATTTACAGCCTCTGTCACAAATATCGCCGTAGGCTGTCAGAATGCTCCAAACCGCTTGAGGGGATTTCGATGTAATATGGGATGCCTTGTAGCTATAATTGCCTGCAAGAGCCGTAGCTACAGCCAGCGTGAGGAGAAGAAAGAAGGCGATACCAGCTCGCTTGGGAGTTCTCATCAGGGGAGTGTGTCGTGCATTCATCTATGAGATATCTCTTTCGGCGGTGCGCCATCGTGTCGCGCTAGCCCGAATGAGGTGAGCTGAAAGCGTGAGCGGAGGTCTTTATCTCTCTACGCGAAGAGATAGCCGATTGTTCCGTAAGACGCCCCATTTTTGCAAAAAAGGCCCCGACCATTGGTGGGACCTCTGTATGTTGGGCTATCTACCGCGTCCCCTGGCCTGATTGGGAAGAGGTGGAGGAGGGGTGGAGGCCCTGCGCACCTGTTGGGGGAGCGGAGGCGGAAGAGAAGGCGACTTTGCAGCAATCACCGAGACTGGCGGAGGAGCAGAGGAATCGCCCAAGGGGGCTGGAGGGGGAGATGAGGGAGTTGCTCCGGTCGAACGGTTAGTACGTCGTCGCTCTTCGAAGAGTACCAGTTGGATCAACGCCGAGGTATCGGCCCCGCGCTCCTTGAGGGACTCCTCGGTCAAACGAGGATCGAGCGTCACAGCTATGGTCAAAAGAGCCTCATGAAGCATTGAGGGGTTGGGAAAGGCTTCGACGACACATTCCTCGCGGGCCTCGTCAGTGGTGGCCTTCAACAACTCGTCGTACATCGACTCCATCCCAAGTAGGACGGGAGAGCGCAGCGTGTCGACGTTCGCTGGAAGTCGGTCGACAGATTTTAACTTGTCGATTGCGCGTTTGCGGGCCTGCACCTCAGCCGCACTCTTTTTCTCAGCCTGAGACTCTTTCTTGTTCTTCTTCTTTTTGGAAGAGTGTTTGTTTGACTCGGTGTGGCTACTGGCTTGAGCGCCGCCGCCCGCAGCGGCTCCGGGCTTCAGGTTATCGAGGGAAACCAAGCCAGCACTCGCGGCAATTTCGGAACGAATTACATTTTCCCAAAAATGAGAAAGAGAGATGTGCTGTAGCCACTCCGATAGCTCGACAGTGTCTTTAAAGAGGGATGCTCCGAAGGCGGTGCCGTCGAGGCCGCTGTGTAGCGCTACGGTAAAGGCCCGATTCATCAAATCGCGAGGAAAGTCTTCGGCCATTTGTTCTGGAGTGACTGCGCGAACAAGTCGCGGCAAATCTATCAATTCTTGCTCTAGACCTGACTCTATCATATCCAACATTCGAGCTTGCTCTTTGTCTGCGTCCGTCAGCCAGAACTGGTCGCGAATGAGTAGTTGCCAGAGCGCGTCTCGCTCTAAATAACGAACTTGTTCGTCGACTGGGACGAGAGCCAAAATATTTTCCGCAGTGCAAACTCCTTCATCGAGTGCAATCTGCAAGTCTTCTGCAGCCGCTCCGGTGGATTTCTTGGGAGCGATGCGGGCGTGGACTCCTGCAGCTTCGATCAATAAGTTAGAACGCAACTCGGGGGCGGGCTCCAGAGCGCTCATCAGGGTCTGTGGAGGAAACTCCTGGAAAAGGTCGGAGGCACTGAGCCAACCTTCGTCTAAGGCATATTGTATGCACAAAGAAAGGTAGCGATCGCCGGGAGAGTCCAATTGTGAGGTGCGCATGACTTGTCTAATTTCTTCCTATTGGGAGTGAACATTTTCACTTCATCAAGAAGGGTGAGTCGCTCAGGGAGCGCCGTTCAAAACGAAGTGCGAGTTCCACGTAGGTCCACTGTAATTGGATGCCATTGTGTCGAAATGTAAAGACATCTCCCCCGATCGAGGGTTGTAATTTCTCGATACTTCCCAGTATGAATGCAAATTAGCAGCCTTGCTGTACGAAAGTAGGACTAGGGTGTTTTCGGTAACTTGCCTCGTCGCGCCAAATTGCAAAAAATTTGTCGTGGTGGCATAAAATGAACCGTCCTATGAATCGCGGATTGAATCTTTCCAACACCCCCGAGTGCACCCGTTGTGGAGTATGTTGTTTCTCGGAAAGCGATACTTATCTAACAGTGGCAAAGGTTGACTACGAGCGCCTTGGCTCCAACGGTGAGCGGCTTACCCATCAGGTAGCGGGGCAACGCTACATGAAGATGAGCGAAGGGCATTGCGCAGCACTTGTGTATCACCCCAAGACTAAGGAATTTCTTTGCTCAGTCTACCAGCAACGTCCTGACGTGTGTCATTGGTTAGAGCGAGGCTCCGGGCAGTGTTCTATTGAGCGAGAAGAAAAGACTGAACGAACGCTCTACTTTGTTCGCCGCTCGCGAGAGGGAGAGTCACTCGTTTTGAACCGCGATAATTGAGCAGTTACGCCCTGATTCTTTTGCGCGATACAATGCCTTGTCGGCACGCCCAATGATGGCTGGCATGAGTTCGCCTTGGCAGGCTTGGGCAATGCCCAATGAGATAGTTACACTGGGCAATTGGAGACCACTTTCTTGAGTGATGACGTGTTCTTCGATGGATTCTCTTAGGCGCTCGGCTACTACTTGTGCTTCGTGAGCGTGCGCCCCGGGCAGCACCACTGTAAATTCTTCGCCCCCATAGCGCGCCACAAAGTCAGACGGGCGACAGCGCTCCCTGAGTAACTTTCCCACCTCAAAAAGTACTAGGTCTCCGGCTTGATGCCCGTAGCTATCATTAAACTTCTTAAAATGGTCCACGTCGACCATGACCACAGAAAGCGAGCTGCCTTCAAATTCTGCACGAGATAGGTAGCGTGGCAAGACCTCGTCTAAGCGGCGTCGATTAAATAGGCCCGTCAGGCCGTCGACCGATGCGTGGCGCTTGTATTCTGCTTGAAGTTTTCGACTATCACTTACGGTATTATTGTTTCCGCGTAGGCGTCTGGCCATGAGTGAGAGTAAGTTGACTGTTACTTCATGAGAAGAATGTATCAGTCCCCAAAAAGCTTCAGGGCCAATGGCCATGACACGGCTTTTTCCTTTGGATACCACGTAGGCCGAACGAGGGCTATCATCAATCAGGCTCAACTCTCCCACGTTTTCGCCTTCTCGAACCAACGCTACGGGTTCGCTTTCTTTGGTGCCAATATGTACTGAACATTCCCCCTCTAACATTAAAAACACACACCGAATTTGATCTTGAGGAGCTATCAATACTTCCCGATCAGCGAGATCGAAGGTGCGACATCTATCGAGCAGACCCCAAAGCGTTGAAAGTTCTGCTCCGTCAAAGAGAACGCACTTTTCTATTTCGGAACGAGAGAAAGAGCGCGAGCTCGTGGTATGTAGGGTCAGGAGGGGGCTGAGAGATTCCGGCGCAGTCATATTGGGGTGCCGCCAATTGGTACGGCGCATTGGGTCGTTTACTTGAGGTTCAGCCGCAGAAGGCGTTTGGATTCCTTATGGGCTTGAAGTCTTTTTAGCTCTCGTTCTGCGAGGCAAGGCGGAGAACCTCGCTTGAGCTCGTGACAGGCCTTGGGTCTTTGGGAATAAATCCCACAGACCCAGTCCCCCTCTAGATGCTGAAGTTGAGCGCAGTGTCCGTTTTTCATTCTCAAAAAGAGCCTGCCATCGATATTTTTTGCGGTGAGTTTGGCCTCGGGGCCCCATTTGTCGGCGTCCGTATCCGTTACGTCGACGTACATATCCGAATCCGAAAAACAACACGCGCCGCATTCGCAGCAATCTCCTGGCATAGATGTATGTTTTACCCCACTCGCTTTATCTTACCTAAGGGCTCGTGACAATATAACTTGACGAATGTCCCGATGGGGATCATAGATTAGGTCGTGAAAACTCAAGTGATGATCGCTCGTCAATTCGAACAACTTCGTGGGTCACTTGATGAGCGTG
>Ga0256845_1001299_pt1 | contig 20313 bp, 20 predicted proteins | sample RiftiametaG_FD_189101 | JGI IMG/M metagenome (GOLD analysis project Ga0256845, IMG submission 189101) | Tube worm associated microbial communities from hydrothermal vent at the East Pacific Rise, Pacific Ocean - Riftia | ecosystem: Host-associated > Annelida > Integument > Unclassified ...
ATCCATTACTGCCAATAACCCCGATGCGTGCTCCAAAGAAAAACGATAAATTGACCTCTTCCAAAATGGTTTTTGCACCGTGTTGTTTCGTCAAATTTTCCAAATTAAAAATATATTCGCCAGCCATTTAAATCCTCTCTTGTAATTTATTCGATCATTTTTTTTAAGCGGGTGGGGTTTGGATTAAAAAAAATAGATCCAAAACGGTGATGAAATGAAACAGTATAGATTGAGGTCTGGCAAGTGTGAATTCCATGCGAGGTGAAAATAGGGACAGGCTCAAATTTTATTATCATCTTTTTCTTTTGTTTATAACTAGAGGAAACTTCTTGACCTTTGGATTTAACGTGACATAATTTCGCCTAGTTTTAATGAGTTTATAAATTTACATACGAGGGAAGGAAACAGACGATGATAAAACGTATAATGGGGATGTTTTCCAGTGATATTGGAATTGACTTGGGAACGGCGAACACATTGGTGTACGTACGGGATCGGGGCATTATCATACGTGAGCCCTCTGTGGTAGCCGTAGTGGCTGGCACGAACGAAATAAAAAATGTAGGAATAGAAGCTAAGAAAATGCTGGGGCGCACGCCTGGTAATATCGTAGCTATTCGCCCTCTAAAGAGCGGAGTTATTGCAGATTTCAAAGTAACGGAAGAAATGTTGCGATACTTTATTCAAAAAGCACACCACATGCAACGTTTCAGACGTTGGGTTCGCCCGCGCGTTATAATTGCAGTGCCTAGCGGAATTACAGAAGTGGAAAAACGCGCTGTGATTGATTCCGCAAAACATGCAGGAGCCAATCAGGTTATTATTGTAGAAGAACCCATGGCCGCTGCGATTGGAGTTGGGTTGCCGGTGGGCGAAGCAGCGGGTAGTATGATCGTGGATATTGGCGGAGGCACCACAGAAGTTGCGGTTATTTCGTTGGGCGGTATTGTGTATAGCCGAAGCGTGCGCGTCGGTGGTGATAATATGGATGAAGCAATCATCAAGCATATTAAAAGGGAATATAATTTGTTAATTGGAGAACGAACTGCAGAAGAGGTGAAGATTACAATGGGATCTGCCATTGTTACAAATGAAGAAACCACCATGGAAGTGAAAGGAAATGACCAAGTGGTTGGTCTTCCTCGAACGTTGACCATTCGATCTGACGAGGTTCGTCAAGCATTGCAGGAACCAGTTAATGAAATTATCGAAGCTATTCGTATGACTCTCGAACGTTGTTTGCCCGAACTTTCTGCCGATCTTGTGGATCGGGGAATGGTTATGGCGGGCGGAGGAGCCTTGTTACGAGGGCTCGACACGTTGATTTCGGAAAAGACAAACCTACCGGTACATATTGCGGATGATCCGCTGAGTGCTGTGGCAGAAGGAACAGGTGCAATGTTAAATTCTCCTGAATCTTTCCGAGATATGGCAGAGTCTAATTAGCTAGACCATTTTGATTTGATATTGCTCCTATCCGATTCTTTAGGAACGGGTTGTGTGGAGAAACAAAAAATTTATTTATAGAGCAGTGATCGCGATTTTATTAATCGTGACCTTTCTTTTGCCTGTTTCGTTTTCAACGAAAAGTAAAAGCATGGTGCGCGATGGTATTGCTCCTATGGAGCGTACGACCTCGACTCTGGGGCAACGTATTTCGGGTGCAATCATGGCGTTACGTGGTTTTGGGGGATTGACAGAGAAGAACCATGAACTTTCGTTGGAATTGGTTCGGATTCAAACCAAATTGAATCAACTTCAAGATGTAGAAGAAGATAATACTCGGTTGCGTAGAGCTTTTGAATTTCGGGAAACCACCTCTCATTTTATGATTCCTTGCAATGTGATTAGTCGTAATATTACGGGGTGGTGGCATTCGGTTCGCATTGGAAAAGGGTCGGCCGAAGGGATAAAGAAAAATCATGCTGTAATTAGTCCTGATGGGTTGGTTGGGAAAACGAAAGAGGTTTCTAAACATACGTCTGAGGTTTTGTTGGTTTGTGATCCGGCTTGTCGAATTTCTGCAAAAATTAAACGGGGAAACATTTTTGGACTTTTACAAGGAATGGGTACTGATTTACGAGGGCGGCCGATTGCTCGCTTGAATTTTATTGATAAAGATATCGAGATACGTGAAGGCGATGAAGTGGTTACTTCTGGGTTAACGAATGATAAAGGTGTTTCTCCTAAGGGGATTCATATTGGATACGTGATTGAAGTGAAGCAGGATGCCTCGGGGCTTTATCAATCGGCAACTATTGCGCCAACTGCAACCATTAGTTTGTTGGATTATATTTTTGTGGTTTCATCTCTCAAAAAAAGGGGGAATCCATGATTGCGCGACTCCTTTTTGTGGCAGGTTTTTTTGTGGCGATGTTGGTTCAACTCTATCTTCCTTCTTGGGCTATTTTTGGGAATATTAAGCCTCCAGTTTTGCTTTCGTTGGTGCTTTATCATGCACTCAATGGTTCTGTACGAACTACTTTTTGGGCGGTTGGACTGGCTGTGTTGTTTCAAGATAGCTTAGATTTGGGTGGGTTTGGTCCTGCACTTTTAGGGTTTCCTTTGGTGGCGGTACTGGCTCATCGAGTTCAAGAACAGATTTTTCTGGATCATTTGCTTACACAGATGATTTTTGGTGCACTTGCTGCGTTGGTTGCCATGGCGGTTTCTATTCTTGTTTACACGCTCACTGGACAACGCGCATTTTCTTTTAGCCAGACTTTATTACGGCTGGTTGGATCTTTCTTTCTTGGCTTGGGCACGTTCCCTATTTTGATGTGGTGTACACACCTTCTAACCAATACTCAGCGTTATAGAAGGAGTCGTAGATGGTTGTAAGAATGAGCGCCATAAAAAAGAATAATGTTCTTATTATTTGGATCATCTTTGGTTTAATGATTCTTGGAATGTCGAGTTTGCTTGTGGCACTTTGGAAGTTACAAGTTCCTCAAAAAGGAAGCTTTGAGGATGAATTTATTCACCAGAGTGTTCGGCGGATTCGTTTGCCTGCTGTACGTGGGAAAATTTATGATGTTAAGGGGGTTTGTTTAGCGGATAGTGTTCCTAATTATTGTATTGCGATTTATACGGAGGAATTGCGTGCGCCTCGTTCTGCCATAGCGAATACCTTGGAATTGGTGCATGAGATTTGGACCCGCATTGGTACGCCTCCTAATGTTTCCTATAAAGAGATTAAACAGCATCTTTTGTTTCGTCCAAATCCAAATGAGCCGCTTGTGGCATGGAAAAATTTGGATCCTGAGTCTGTTTCAAAATGGAAAAAAGAATATGAAACATGGATTTCAAAACGAAAAAACCAAAAAGTAAAGGGGCTTGTTCAGCCTTTGGAAGGGAATAGTATTGTTTTAAATATGCGGGCTTTGCGAAAAAAAAGAACATCAACCGCAGCGAATGTGCTTGAGCTTGTTTATAAAATTTCTGAGCGGCTTGGGATGCCACGTATGGTTACTTTCAGAAATATAAAAGATCATATTTATTCCCGTCGACCACTCCCTTTGCTGGCATGGAAAAACATATCAAAAGAATTGTTGGCGAAGTGGGGAGATACGTGTTCCGATTTAACGGGAACGGATATTTATTGTATGCCGGCACGAACGTATCCCGATGGTGAAAATTTTTCACATCTAATTGGGTTAGCTCTTCCAGCTGATGCGGTTCGTGAAGAAGATGGGACTTATTTCCATTATGATTTAGGCGGTATTGGCGGGAAAAAGGGATTGGAAATTACGTATGATACCTTGTTGAAAGGAAAACCAGGAAGCAAGCTTGTGCAAGTTGATGTTTCGGGATTTCATTATCGGGATCTTCAAACTAAACCGCCTCAATTTGGTGGTGATTTACAACTCACAATAGATGCCAATATTCAACGTTTTGCTGTGGAAGCACTCACGACGCTTTTACCCAATGAACCTACCAATAGACCCATTCGCGGTGCCGTCATTATTTTAGATCCCAATAATGGAGATGTGCTTGCGCTAGCTAGTTCGCCCTCCTTTAGTCCAAATGCATATTTACGATCCAAGTTGTATCGCCAAGAATTGCTTTCCGATCCCTATCAGAAAACCTTTAATCGTGCTCTTTATGGACAATATCCGCCGGGAAGTACGTTTAAACCTATTGCGGCTCTGGGCGTATTAAAAGAACATCCAGATTTTAATCAAACCAATTATGTGTGTCACGGATCGATTCGTGTGGGACGACGAAAAATGAAGTGTTGGTCTTGGCGAACAGGGGGGCATGGAAAAATTAATTTACGTCAAGCATTGATGCATTCGTGCAATGTTTATATGTATGAAATGGCTCAACAAGTAGGGTACCAACCGATTCATGATATGGCTCGACAATTTGGGTTGGGACAGTTCGCTGGACTTTTTCCTGATTTGGGAACCAAGCCTTTTTTGCCTCGGAAAAAATATGGAAATCTTCCCGATAAGGCACTTAATGTGGTTGATCTTTGTAATTTGTCGATTGGACAAGGTCGGATTACGGTTTCTCCCTTACAAATGGCTATGGTTGCAGCCACTATTGCGAATGGAGGTACGTTATATCGTCCTCGACTTGTTAAGCAATGGCGGACATCTCCTGATCAACCCTATCAACCTAATCCTACATGGGCCATTCGCCGAATCGATATTCCAACCCACGCACTCGAGGTGGTTCGTGGAGGAATGTTTGATGTGGTGATGGATCCAGAAGGAACCGCAAAAAAGGCCCGAGTAAAAGGGATAAGAATTGCGGGAAAAACGGGTTCTGCGCAGTATCGACTTAGAACAAACGGTGAGGTTAAAACTCACGTGCATACGTGGATGATCTCGTATGCTCCGTTTGATTTTCCGCGGTATGCGATTGCTATGATTGTTGAAGATGGGAAGTCAGGAGGTCGTACTATTGGTCCACGCCTGCACAAGTTATATAAAAATCTGTTCAAATATGACGGAACGCTTTCTAGAGGAGAGGTACGATGAACGATACCTTCTCTATAAAACGAATCGATTGGATTATGCTTGGAACTATCCTTGCTTTGATCACGTTAAGTGTTTTGTTTATTTATAGCGCACAATTTAAATCTGAGGTTGAAACTGGAAATAATTATATTAAACAGTTTGTTTTTGCTCTTATGGGATTTGCTGTTTATGGAGCTCTTACTTGGCTTGATTATAAATGGATTGCTCGTTTTTCGGGTGGGATTTATATAGGGGTTATTGTTCTGCTTCTTTTGGTTTTTGCTTTTCCGCCCCTTAACGGCGCACAACGTTGGATTCCTTTGCCAGGGTTTACTCTTCAGCCTTCTGAACTGGGTAAAATTGGTAGCATCATTGCTCTTTCAGCGTATTTAAGTGTGCCAAGCCGGAATGTGAAAGAATGGAAAACGTTCTATACTTGCGTGGCAATTGTTGGTGTTCCTTTCTTATTAATTGCCAGTGAACCCGATTTGAGTACCTCGCTTATTTTAGCACCTATTACACTTTCCATTATGCTCTACAAGGGGGTTCAGCGGAAACTTTTGTTGATTGGCATTGCCTCTGTTCTGTTGCTGGTTATTGTAATCTGTGTTTGGATTAAATATGAAAAAACACCAGAAATTATGGCGTTGCCGAAAGAAAAACGGCCGGCTCTTGTTCTCCCAAAGATGCCGCTGCTTGAAGATTATCAAAAGGGACGCATTAAAGTGTTTCTTAACAAAAATCATGACCTAGCCGATACCGGATGGAATAAACTGCAATCACAAATTGCCGTGGCTTCGGGTGGGATTCATGGAAAAGGATACCTTAAAGGAACTCAAAATATTTTAGGTTTCCTTCCCCGAACCGTTGCTCCAACCGATTTTATCTTTTGTGTTATTGCAGAAGAGACCGGATTTATTGGTGCGCTGTTTATTATTTTACTTTATACCTTTTTATTAGGAAGATGTATACGAAGCTCGTTAAGAGCTCGTGATGAGTTTGGGCGGCTCATGACACTAGGAATTAGTGTCTTGTTGTTCTGCCATGTGTTTATTAATATTGCTATGACCATTGGAAAATTACCCATTACTGGACTTCCACTACCTCTTATGAGTTACGGTGGATCCTTTATGGTCAGCACAATGATTGCTCTCGGCTTGGTGCAAAGTGTTTATACTCGCCGACGAAGCAGATAAGGAGAAAAAATGTTTAAGAAAATCAAAAATAATGCAGGGCGTAATCCCGAAAAAAAAGAAATTCTTATTAATATAGAACCACTAGAAACCCGAGTCGCTGTACTCGAAAATGGAAAAATTGACAATTTTCACATCGAACGTCTCGAAGACAATCGTATTGTTGGGAGTATCTTTAAAGGGAAAATTCAAAACCTTGAAGATGGGCTCCAAGCGGCCTTTGTGGATATTGGACTTAAGAAAAATGCGTTTATTCACTATTGGGATATGATTCCAGAAGATGCCGCTCGGCTTGAACGAGAGGAGGGCGTGCGAAGTAAAAGCTCCACTCGCCGACGTAAAAAATATAAGCCTTCTGAAATGCAGAAAATATTCCCAATTGGTTCAGAGATTATTGTACAAGTTACAAAAGATGCGATTGGAACAAAAGGCCCTCGGGTAACAGCAAACCTGAGTATTCCTGGGCGTTTTCTTGTGATGCTTCCGGGGACGCATCTGAAAGGAATCTCTCGAAAAATTGAAGATGTAAAAGAACGAAATCGTTTAAAGAAAATCCTTTCTCGTCTTCCCATTCCCGAAAATATTGGTGTCATTGTTAGAACCGCAGGATCGGGTACCAAGAAAACCAGTTTTGTGCGCGATGCGCGTACCCTTTTTGAAGTTTGGAACGACATCGAATATGGAATGAAAAATACGCCCGCTCCGTGTGCTCTGTATAACGAACCCAAATTGGCCGAACGCGTGGTTCGAGATTATCTTACGGAAGATATTGACCGCATCTACATCGACGACCGAGAAATGTTCGAAAGTACCCGGAAAGTTATTTCAAAATTCTCGCGCCGATCCCGAAATTGGGTTCAACTTTATGCAGGCGAAGAGCCCATTTTTGATTATTTCGATGTCGAGCGCCAAATTGAATCGGCGTACCGACGAAAAGTTTGGATGAAATCGGGCGCGTATTTGATCTTTGATGAAACCGAGGCGCTTATCGCGATTGATGTAAATACAGGCCGTCATAAAGGTGGAAAGTCGCAAGACGAATCCATTTTACAAGTAAATCTTGAATCGGCAGAAGAGGTGGCTCGTCAGCTTCGTTTACGTAATGTAGGCGGTCTGGTGATTGTCGACTTTATTGATATGCGCTCTAAACGCGATCAAAACGCGGTTTATCGAAAACTTAAAGAGGCCCTTAAAAAAGATCGAGCGCGCACAAATGTGCTCCAAATCTCTCAACTTGGTCTGCTCGAAATGACACGTCAACGAGTGGAAGAAAGCATCTTTACTTCTTCTTATTCCGACTGTCACTACTGTCGCGGTCGCGGTATGGTAAAATCAGCACTTTCGATGAGTGTAGAAATTCAGCGCCGCGTGAATGAGTCCATGCGCAAAGATCGTAAAGGAACCCATTCCATGCGCATCACGGTTAATCCTGCTGTGCTTGATCGGCTTCGTAAAGAAGATGAAGCAGCTCTTGTGGCCCTCGAACAAAAATTCGATGGACATCTCACCTTTGTCTCTGATTCTCATTTCCATATGGAAGAGTTTACTATTACGAATGATGAATCAGGAAAAGAGCTCTTTACGAGCGTGGAAAACTAATCCAAAGAAATCCGCCTGAGATGCTTGCCTAAAAAAGTTAAACGAGATAAAAACGAGACGAACAAAGCCCAAGAAATAGGAAGTGAGTCATGACAAAAAAACCAAATATTTTTATATACGATACCACCCTTCGTGATGGTGCCCAAGCGGAAGGGGTTACCTTCTCTCCTCGCTCTAAAATTAATATCGCGAAAACATTAGATGATTTTGGTGTCGATTATATCGAAGGTGGATATGCCGCATCGAATCCCAAAGATATGGCTTTTTTTGCTGACATTAAAAAGGAAGATTTAAGTCACGCAAAAATTGCTGCTTTTGGAAGTACTCGACGTGCACATACTCCCGTTGAAACCGATAAAGGAATGCTCGCTCTACTCCAAGCCGACACTCCCGTTTGTACAATTTTTGGTAAAAGCTGGTTGTTACATGTAACCGAAGTACTTCATGTAACCCCCGAAGAAAACCTTGCTATGATTGAAGATTCTTGCCGATTTCTCAAACAAAACGGCAAAGAAGTTCTTTACGATGCGGAACACTTTTTCGACGGCTATCTTGATAATCCCGAATACGCCACCCAAACGCTTCAAGCGGCTGTCAAGGGGGGGGCTGATGCGCTTGTTTTGTGCGAAACCAACGGAGGGCGACTTCCTCACGAAATCTTTGAAATCACAAAAACCATCTGCGATACATTCGAAATCCCTGTGGGTATTCATGCTCATAATGATTCTGAATTAGCTGTGGCAAATTCGCTTGAAGCCATTCGAGCAGGAGCAAATCATGTTCAAGGAACCATCAACGGATTTGGGGAACGTTGCGGAAATTGCAATCTAAACTCGATTGTTGCAAACCTTATTCTAAAAACGGATAACACCTGTTTGAAAAATCCATCAAATTTGAAAGATCTAAAATCTGTTTCTCAATTTATAAATCAACAAGCCAATCTTCGCGATAATCCTCGTGCGGCATTTGTGGGCGATAGCGCCTTTGCCCATAAAGCAGGAATGCATGTGGATGGGGTTCGGAAAGTGTCTCAAAGTTTTGAACACGTTTCGCCCGATAGCGTAGGGAACCAACGTCGGATTCTTATTTCAGAACTTTCTGGAGCGAGCAATGTGATGGAAAAACTTTTGGAAATGGGAAAAGATCACATCGATCGAAAATCTCCAGAAGTTCGTGATATTCTTAAAACACTCGAAAAAATGGAAAGCGATGGCTACGTCTATGAAACCGCGGACGCCTCCTTTAAAATGTTGATTAAAAAAGTGCTCAACGAACACCGCAGTTTCTTTGAACTCGAAGGATTCCGCGTTATTGTCGAAAAACATAGTCAAAACGAATCGTGCCTGTCAGAGGCTACTGTACGTCTGAATGTGAATGGAGAAAAAGCCTTTACCGTTGGAGAAGGAGACGGCCCCGTTGATGCTTTAAATATGGCTCTTCGGCGTGCTCTAAAAACGTTCTATCCTGAAATTGATCCCGTCCAGCTTTCGGACTATCGTGTGAGTATTTTAGATCCAAAAGAAGCCACCGCTGCAAAAACTAGAGTGGTGGTTGAATCCTCTGATGGCGAATCTAAATGGACTACTGTCGGGGTTTCTGAAAACATTATCGAAGCCTCTTGGGAAGCCCTCGTTGATGGAATTGAATATAAACTTTTTCTTAACGAAGACGAGAAGAAGAAATCGCTCAATACATCTAAAAAATAGAGCCTGTTTTTATATTAGATTGATGTTCTTTTATTCGATTTGTGGGTCTAACTTTATTTCTTAAATAGAGCGATCTCAAAAAAATCGAATGTAGTGGAACGAATGGTTCTAAAATAAGATTTTTGCAATTCATGAACTTTCGTGCTTTTCATTTTGGTCATCTTCCTTAAGACTAATCGCTCATAAATAATGAACCGATATGGATATGATGATGAGTAAAGAGAATCAACAATCAGAAGAAAAAGTGAATCCACTAGACGTTGTGCTCGATCTTAATTTTGTTCCTCAATGGGCCAAAAGCCCGCCGGGGAAAAATCATTACGAGAAACAAGATCGAAACGATTCTCATGGTCAAAGAAAGAATAGAGGTTCTTCTGCTTCAGATACTCGCCGTTCAAATCCGCGCCGATCTCCACGCTCAAACAATCAGCCAGAACGTTCTCATCGACCGACTCGAAAACCTTTGAAAACCTTACCTGTTACGATCTCTTTTCTTCCCGAGCAAAAATATTTAGCTTCGCTGGTTCGGCAAATTCACCATTCTCGTCGTGCCTATCCCTTAATGGATCTTGCGCAATTGCTTATTCAAAATACCGAAGGATATTTGGTAAAAATGGAAGTAAAAGCAGAGGCAAAATCAGAACAACATCTTTTCCAATGTAAACAGTGTAAAAGCGTTGCTTCGAGTGAAGAACAGATTTTACTGCATATTATTTCAGATCATATTACGGATTTTTACAATCGAGAAGAGATTGAATCAGAACCTCCAGCAGGACAATTTGTTTGTGTGGCACGGTGTCGTAAAAGTGGCGTTATATTAGGCCCTCCCAATCATCACAGTTATATCGACCAACTTAATGAATTACACCAAAATAAATTTCCACATCTTTCGATAGAAGAATTGAAACAACAAATTGAAACACTTCACGATGAAGAGTTAATCGAAAAATGGAAAGAAGAGAGCCGAAAAAAAGTGGTTTATACGCTTAAAGATAAGGAAGATGCAGAGCCCATCTCTTTTCGTAAAGCAGAAGCCGATTTAAAACAACGCGCCCCAAATATGATCGATATCGTACACCGCGCTATTTTTTCTTCTACAATAGCACAGAATATTGAAGATCCAGATCTTGCTGCCATGATTCGGCAGGCCTGGAATAAAGAAAATCGTTTTCCTATCTCTCTTTCTTTTGCTATGCGAGCCGCTTTTCGTCATATGCACCTACATATCTTTAAAGCGGGAAAAATAAATTTCGTAACTCATATTAAACCCAAATCTATTCAACCAGGAAAAACGGTTGAAAATATTGCAGAAGTTCTTCTTTTCTTAAAAGATCACCCTGGATCAACTCGGCAATCTTTACTCGAAGGACTTCATCCATCGGTTGATCCTTCCTCAAAAGAAGCGAAAACGGCTTTGCAACCGCTGAGTTGGTTAATTGAACGTGGGCACATTATTGAATTTTTTAATGGCACACTTTCTGTCCCGCTTAAAAATCGTTAATAAAAAAAGATCATGAAAAAACAACTCTTAATTTCTCTGTTTATCTCTACGCTATGCGTCTCGTGTGCCACAAAAAAAAGCCCGGTTTTCGAACTAAAAAAAGCCCGTCCTGTTTCCGTTGAAATGCGAACAGAACTTTCGTTATACATTAAAAAATATTATGTAAACATTGTTGTGAACGAAATGTTTATGACTTCCAACAATAAATTAGTTCTTGTGGTGGATGAAAGTAAATACTTCATCAAAAACGCAAAAATTATATTGGATTCACAAGCAACTAAAAATATGGGAATCTCTGTTCGAATGATTGGTCGTGCTATAAAACTTTCACACAAAGATTATACGAGAAAAATTGAACGATTAACGCTAAATAATAAAAAAGTGCAACTCAAACTCGCTAAATAAAGCGGGGTTCTTTTGCCTAGTTTTTATTCCATATAATCCACAACAGCACGCGCTTCAACTCGTGGAACAACGTAGTCAACCACTTTGCAGTGTGCAGGATGTTTGGCATATGCTTGCAGGGCATCAACAGAATCAAAAGAAGAAACAAGAACCAGATCCATAGAGGCAGGTTTATTTGAAAAATCGATCCCAACCTCAATTTCTTTTAGAGAAGGAACGACTCCTTTTAACCCTTCTAACTGTCGTTTAATCTCTACTTTTTCATCTTCGCTTACGGTCGCTTTTAATTTCCACATCACCACATGTTTAACCATTTGTTTCTCCTCATTTATTTTTAAGAGCTCAAGATAGAAAGATACCGAAAGCTTGAAAATAGGTACATATTAATAGGAATAAAAATGAAAGGATCATCATCCATCTTTTAAATCACTTTAGAATGATCGTTCGTTACGCCTTGATACAGAAGGAGAAGCCGTTATTTTTGTGAAGAGAAGGAGAGGTGTTTCTGTCAATATTTTATTTTTTAGATTGAGCCTGTCCCCATATCTGATCGTCTTTAAGATCTAGTTGAAGAGTGGCTTGATCTTTGTTTTTTTTTCTGTACCCTGTTTGAAATGTCTGAATTAAAAAAGATGGATTGTAAAAGAAGATAGAATAGGAGCAGAGTATTATGGGTGTAATATCAAATTTATTGGAATCGAAAGGACGGAACGTCTTAACAACAGATTCAGATCAGCTTATTCATAAGGTGATTGAACAGATGTCTGAGATATCGGCGGGAACATCGGTTGTTATGGATGGCGATAAGGTGATTGGCATTGTTTCGGAACGAGATGTGATTAAAAAGGTTGTTTTAGAGGGGAAAAGTGTTGATCAGGTTAAGGTAAAAGAGATTATGTCGACTGATTTAACAACGATTACTCAGGAGACATCGTTGGATGATTGTATGAAGTTGATGACAGAAAATCGTATTCGTCATTTGCCTGTGGTTTGTGGTGGAAAGCTTTGTGGAATTGTTTCTATTGGTGATGTGGTGAAGTATTTGATTGTGGAAAAGGATTTTAAAATTAAAAACTTAGAGTCGTATATCAGCGGAATAATGTAAGAGCTCTTTTGTGAGAAAAAAAGGCTCCTGTTTTAGGGGCTTTTTTATTTTTGAAGAGTCAGGTTTAAAATGAATGATCCGGGGATAGAGTATTTTTTAGCGTATTTAGAAGGGGAAAAAAATGCGTCGGATCATACTATTCATAATTATCTTCAGGATATTTTGCAGTTTTGTGAGATTATTTGGGGGGATGATCTGACCCCGCCGTATCCGTGGGATAAGGTGGATCGATTTGTGGCGCGCAAGTTTTTGGTTTATTTTCAGGAACGCGAGAGATCGCCGTCTACGATATCTCGTAAGTTATCGGCATTGCGTTCGTTTTTTCGTTTTTTGTTACGAGAGGAACGGGTTGAACAAAATCCGTTTTCTGGAATAAATTTGCCTAAAAAAGGAAAATATTTACCCGAAATTTTATCCCAAACAGAGGTGTTGACTTTGCTTGAAGCGCCTGCTCGATATCTTGAAACTCAAAGATCTGAGAGTCCGCGTCGACGCCTTTGGCAAAAGTATATGGTGGCTCGGGATACGGCAATTTTAGAGATGTTGTATAGTACGGGAATGCGTATTAATGAGTTGATTACATTGCCTGAGGAGCGCATTGATTTGTTGAGTGGGGTGGTTCGAGTACGAGGAAAGGGGAAAAAGGAACGTCTTTGTCCATTGGGAAATCCTGCCATTAAGGCGTTACAGGAAAATTTGGATTTGCGTGAGAATGTTTGGTTGCTTGGTGGAATGAAAAAGGCGCGGAGTCCGATCTTTTTAAATCAAAAGGGTGGCGCGATTTCTGTGCGTTCGGTGGAGCGAATGATGAAGAAGTATGTTTTGTTTTGTGGATTGAATGCGGCGTTGAGTCCACATAGTTTGCGACATAGTTTTGCGACTCATTTATTAGATGCCGGTGCGGATTTGCGTAGTGTTCAGGAGCTGTTGGGTCATGAATCTCTTTCGACGACTCAGATTTATACTCATATTTCAATTGAACGGCTGAAGGATGTTTATCGACGTGCTCATCCGCTTGCAAAATAAAAGGATAAAAGAATGAAGATATTAATTGCGACGCGTAATGCACATAAGCTTGAAGAGATTCGTGCAATTTTTAAAGGAGAGGGGTTGGAGATCTGTTCGGCATTTGATTTTCCAACGGTTCCAGATGTGGTTGAAGATGGGGAAACTTTGGAGGAAAATGCGATAAAAAAAGCGGTTGAAATGGCAATGGCAACGGGTTTCTGGACGATAGGGGATGATTCTGGATTGGAAGTGAATGCTTTGGGTGGAGCGCCTGGGGTTTATTCTGCTCGATACGCGGGGGAGATGTGTTCGTATGAAAAAAATAATGAAAAGTTGCTTTTAGAGTTAGCGGGAGTGGCGGATCGTTCTGCACAATTTAGAACGGTGCTTTCGCTTTCTAATCCAAAAGGAGAGGTTTGGACGGTTGAAGGGATTTGTGCAGGTAGAATTATTGAATCATTGCGCGGGGAAGGGGGGTTCGGGTATGATCCGCTTTTTATTCCTTCAGAATCTAAATGTACTTTTGCTGAAATGTCTGCTGATGAAAAAAATCGCATTTCGCATCGTGCAAAAGCATTGGAAAAAGCAAAGAAAGAATGGAGTTCTATTTTGAAGACCTCTTTTGAGAGAAGAAAATGATTGGCATTTTGTTTGCAACGGAAATGGAGGCGCAACCTTTTTTGTCGAGTTCTAATCGACGCGATCTTTTGGTTGATATTTCGGGAATGGGTATGGAAGCGGCGGCTTTGGCTACGCATCGATTGTTGGATCAAGGGGTATCTTGCGTAATTAATGCTGGGGTTTGTGGGGCGTTGAATGATTCGTTTTGTCGAGGAGATGTTTTTCGGATCTCAACTGTTTTTGTTGAAGATTTTTTGAAGGAAGAAGAGATAGAAAAAGAGGGGGTTCGTTTGGTTTCGGTTGTTCAACCTCTTTTTGATAAAGAGCGCCGTGAACGATTATCTCGTCGGGCAGATTTGGTGGATATGGAAGGATTTGCAGTCGCGCAGATTTGTAAGAAAAAAAACGCGGATTGTTTTTTAATTAAAGGTGTTACTGATTTTGGAGATCAAAATGGATCGGTGGATATTCAAGAACATATTCAATGGGTTTCTGAGCGGGTTGCGGATGCGGTTTTAGTTTTGATCGAAGCGTTTCGGGGAGCGGGGAAATGTTAAGTAAAGTGCATTCATTCACTCGGACTGAACATCTTTTATTTAGTTTGCCGCTTCTTTTTGCGGGAGCTTGGTTGGGAGCAGGCGGGTGTTTTCCTTCTTGGCGGATTATTGGATTTATAACGTTAGTAGGATTGGGCGCTCGAACTTTTGGAATGGCTCTTAATAGAATTCTGGATCGAGATCTGGATGCAAAAAATCCGCGCACAAAAAATCGAGAAATTCCTGCGGGTAGGCTTTCTCTTTTTCAAGGATATGTGGTGGCTGCCGTGGGATTGTTTTTATATTTTGTAGGATGCGCAGGATTGGGTTCTTTGGTTCTTGCGCTCTCCTTTTTTCCGCTTGTTCCGTTAAGTCTGTATTCCCTGCTTAAACGGTTTACTCCGCTTTGTCATTATGGGATCGGATTTGTACTTGCTACGGCACCTGTGGGGGCTTTTGTTGCGGCATCTAATTCGCTTGATTTTACTTCAGAAATTTTGTGGTTCGCGCTCTTTACATTTTGTTGGATGAGCGGATTTGATATTATTTATGCGCTGTTAGATGTCGATTTTGATCGTGCTCATCATGTGTATAGTCTGCCTGCTTTATTGGGTCCAACGCGTGCGCTTTGGGTGGCGGCACTTACCCATGTAGTGGCTATTGGAGCTTTGATGATGTTGGTAAAGGGCTGGGTTTCTGCTCTTTTTTTTGGAGTGGCTCTTTTTGGGTTTTTGATTTCGTATTCGCCAAAAATTCCGGTCGCTGTTCGTTTTTTTCCAATTTCAATTGTGGTTGGCGTTGCTGGCGCACTCGTTGTTTTTTTTATTGGTACCTGAAAAGGGGTTTGATACAATTTGCGTTTAGTAAGTAAAGAAGGAAAAATTTGTATGTTTTTTGATAGTCACGTTCATTTTGATTCGTTTGTAAAAAAGGGTTTGCTTGATGAAATGTTGGAGCGAGCTCAGCAAGAGCATGTCCTGGAAATGATGGCTATCGGTGGAGGGGATGAGGAAAATTCGCTTTCGCTTCGTTTGGCAAAGGAATATCCAAATCGTATTTATAGCTGTGTTGGTTTTGATCGGGATCTGGCTTTAGAAGATCCTGATTTCGATCGTTTGTCTGCTCTTTTATCGGATCCATTAGTAAAAGGAGTTGGTGAAATAGGATTGGATTATTTTTATGCAAAAAAAAGTGCAATAGAACAAAAGAAGCTTTTTGAAAAAAACTTGCAGTTAGCGCTTCAATTTCAAAAACCAGTGGTGCTTCATTCGCGTGATGCGGATGAAGATACGTTGGCCATTTTGACTGATTTTGCAAAAGCGTGGAAAGGAAGACCGGACGCTTTAGGTGTTCTACACTGTTTTACTCGAGGAAAAGATCAGGCACGTGCTTTGCTCGATTTAGGCTTTATGATTAGTTTTAGTGGAATTGTTACTTTCGCTAATGCGGATCCGTTGCGTTCGGTCGTGCCGTATATTCCTGATGATCGCTTATTAATCGAAACCGATTCCCCTTATTTGGCGCCTTCTTTACAGCGAGGAAAACGGAACGAACCTGCTTTTGTATTTCATGTTGCTAAACAGCTTGCTGAATTGCGGGGAAATCCGCTAGAGTTGCTTGCAAACTTAACGACCAAAAATGCGCGCTACCTTTTTGCGCTTTAACCTGCGGAGATTACGTATGAAAAAATTAATACTTCTAATGCTTGTTTCTTGTTCAACTATTTGGGCTGCCCCCCAGACAAAAGCTCTTTCCAAAACAAAGGAAGGAAAGAAGATTGAAAATAAAGGCGTCCCGAAAGTTAGGGTCACTGGAAATCGAGTTAGTCTGCGTGCAAAAGCTAATGCAGAATCTGAATTGTTAGATCGTGCAATGCGAGGAGATGAATTTGTCTTGATCGGGAAAACAAATGGTTGGGTAGCGGTTCAAGCTCCTGATACAATTGATTTTTGGGTCTTTGGAAAATATCTTAAAAATGGAGTGGTTGATCCTAAAAAATTGAATGTACGTTCAGGACCTAATCAAAATTACAGTATCATGTATGTCGCAAAACGAGATGAAAAATTGCAGGTGCGTGGAGAGGCCAAGGGCTGGATACGAGTGGCTCCAATGTCGGGTTCAAAAGTTTGGATTAGTGAAAAATTTGTGGAACCCATTCTTCCTCCAAAACCGAAAAAAGTAGTAAAAGCTCCTGTGGTTACTCCAAAAACGGAGATCAAAAAAGAAGTAAAACTTCCTCCAAAAAAGAAGGGGATGGATAAGCCAATTGTATTGGTTCTTGATGATAGTAAAGAACAGGGCGTCTATGGCGAAATCCCTGGTGTTCTCCGTCAATCAAGTCCTGGTCTATATAAATTAGTTCTCATTTCTGGCGATATTGAAGAGACCATTTGCCTTGTTCGTGGAAATGAAAAACAGCTCAATCGTTACCTGAATCGCTCCTTACTTTTGGAAGGAAAAAAATATTGGGCGAAAGATGTGGAGTGGGTGATCTTAAACGTAGAAAAGATATATCTTAACCCCATTATTAAAGAGTAAAAAAAGAGTGCCATGAATTGGCTCGCTAATCTGATTTATCCGCGACAATGCTTTTCCTGTGGGGCATCCGCCCCTCGGGATTTTCGTTATTTTTGTTGGGATTGTTGGTCTGAGATCCAATCTTTAGAACCTCCTTTTTGTCATCGTTGTGGAGATCCGGTTTCGGGAGCGGTGGAGCATGAATTTATCTGTTTTAGTTGTTCGGGAACGGCTCCTTTTTTTAACTTTGCTCGATCAGCAACTCGATACTCTGGTGTGATAGGCGACGCTTTGCGGAAATTAAAATATGAACAGGCCCTTTGGTTAGCTCCAGATCTTGCTCGCCTACTTGTTGCCACGGTCCGTTCGGAATATCATGAGGAGTGTTTTGATCTAGTTATTCCAGTTCCACTTCATGCAACGCGTCGCAGAGAACGGGGTTATAATCAATCTGCATTGCTTGCGCAAGCTTTAGCACGGCAATTAGAAACTACTTTTTTGCCGCGCGGGCTAAAACGAATTCGCCCAACCATTTCGCAAACGAATTTGACAGCTGGCGATCGGCTTAGTAACGTGTCGGGAGCCTTTGAAATTGGTAAAAGTAAAAAGATGGCTAATCGCAAGGTCTTACTTGTGGATGATGTGATGACAACAGGCGCAACCGTAAATGCTTGCGCAAAAATTTTGAAGAAAAGTGGAGCAACTTCAGTACACGTAATTACAGTAGCACGCGGTTAATAATGAGGATTTAGCTATGGCACTATTTGGAAACAAAAAAAAATATTCAACAATCATTGTAAAAAAACGAGAAGTTCCCAATGGACTTTGGACAAAATGTCCATCCTGTGAGGAGATCGTTTATAAAGAAGAGATCGCAGAGAACCTGCAAGTTTGCACGAAGTGCGGTCATCACTTTTCTCTTCCCCGGCAAGATCGTATCAATTTGCTTTCAGATAAACGATCCTTCTCGGAGTGGGCAAAAAATATTTCGTCGGTCGATACGCTAGGCTTTACAGGAAAACTTTCGTATGTCGATAAATTGGAAGCCAATAAAAAGAAGACGAACTGGGATGACGCCATTACGGTGGGAGGATGTACCTTAGAAGGTCGAAAAATTGGCTTGGGCGTGATGGATTTTTCTTTTCTTGGAGCCAGTATGGGTAGCGTAGTTGGTGAACGCGTTACTTATTTAATTGAGCGTTGTACCGCTGAACGGCGTCCAGTTGTCCTCTCTTGTGCTTCGGGTGGAGCTCGAATGTATGAAGGTTTGTTGAGTCTAATGCAGATGGCAAAAACAAGCGCAGCACTCGCTCGTCATGCAGAAGCTGGACTGCCCTATATCCCCATCTTAACCCACCCAACCATGGCCGGAGTTATGGCGAGTTTTGCAACCCTCGGGGATGTGATTGTGGCGGAACCAGAAGCCTTGATTGGCTTTGCTGGCCCCCGCGTAATTAAAGAGACCATTCAGCAAGATTTGCCCGAAGGTTTCCAACGCGCTGAATTTTTGCAAGAACATGGTTTAATTGATATGGTTGTTCCGCGAAATGCATTACGAGAACGAATTGTTCTCTTGCTCGAGTATCTTTCTGCTGATGTCAGCGTATAAAAAAACGTATGAAAAAGAGCTTTTTGCTCGAACCGCTTTTGGAATCAACCCAGGCTTAGAAAAGATTTCCGCTCTGTTAACGGCTTTAGGAAATCCACACCAGAACTTAGCAGTTATTCATGTGGCAGGAACCAATGGAAAAGGATCGGTTTGTGCCATGCTTGAATCGGTTTTGCGTGCTTCCGGGTTTAAAACAGGCTTGTACACCTCACCTCATCTCATCTCTTTTGCAGAGCGGTTCCGAGTGAATGGAAAAATGATTCCTGCTAAAAAACTAGAGGAATACATAAAAAAAATAGAATCGGTTGATGATGCGCTTCATGATCGACCCGCGACCTTCTTTGAGATTTCTACAGCACTTGCTTTTCAGTATTTTTCGGATGAACAAGTTGATATTGCTATCATTGAAACCGGAATGGGCGGACGATGGGATGCTACAAATGTGGTTATTCCTCTGTTGTCGATTATCACACGTATTGATTTAGATCATGCCAATTATCTTGGAGATAATCTTGAAAAAGTAGCCTACGAAAAAGCTGGGATTATTAAGCCGGGTCGTCCCGTAATTTCGGTTCCACAAGATGAATCTGTTCAGCGAGTGCTTCAAGAAAAAGGAGAACCTATTTTGCAAAGCGCCGAGTTGATTTCCGTTACAAAGGTTTCGGCACCACAAAAATTAAAAATAGAAACCACTTCTCAAAGTTTACCTCTTATTCATCTGCCTTTATTTGGAGCATGTCAGCGCGAAAATGTAGCCGTAGCTGTAGCGGGGCTCGATGTCTTAGGATCTATGTTAGAATTTGAGCCTGCATATAAAAAAGGATTGGAGTCAGTAGAGTGGGGGAGCCGATTTGAAATCCTTCAATTGAATCCACCCATTATTATTGACGGTGCTCATAATCCAGCCGCTGCGCAAGCATTAGTACAAACGTTACGCGAACTTTATCCAAAATATCAAATTGGATTTATTCTCGGTTTCTTGGAAGACAAAGATATTAATGGTTTTTTTAAAACAATCTCTTCAGAGGTTTCAACCGCTTGGTTGGTTGATCTTGATGAAGAGCGATCACTAGATGCAGCATTTCTTTTACTTCAGGCGAAACTAACAGGTTTTCAAGCAGTTTCCTCTTCTCCTTCTAAGGTTTTGAAAGAAGCATCTGTTTGGTTAAACCAAGAACCAAATCGACTTCTTTGCATAACAGGTTCTCTTTATCTAAAAAAACTTTTCTTATAGGATATAGAAAAATACTTATCCATTTTTTTAAATATATGGGGACAGTCTCGAAATATTGTTGACACTAAATGAAAAATATGAAACAACTTAAACCTATGAGAAAACCACGTATATTAGGACGAAGTAAAAAGAACTATTATCACCTTATGTCTAGGGTTGTGAGTGGAGATTTCTTGTTAAAAGAAAAAGAGAAGGAATTTTTTAGGAATACAATGTGTCGATTAGAGGATTTTATGGGGGTGAAGGTTTTGACGTATTGTATTATGACCAATCATTTTCATATTTTAGCGGAAGTTCCTGAGATAACTATAC
>Ga0256845_1001300_pt1 | contig 20312 bp, 40 predicted proteins | sample RiftiametaG_FD_189101 | JGI IMG/M metagenome (GOLD analysis project Ga0256845, IMG submission 189101) | Tube worm associated microbial communities from hydrothermal vent at the East Pacific Rise, Pacific Ocean - Riftia | ecosystem: Host-associated > Annelida > Integument > Unclassified ...
CAGGAGCAGATATTGAAGTCTGTCAGGAAGGAGTAATCAAGGAGCCTAGATTGGCTTATAGATTTGCAGAAGATATTGCAGGAGCAGACATTGAAGCTTGCCAGGAAGGAGCAATCAAGGAGCCTGTATGGGCTTATTACTTTGCAAGAGATATTACAGGAGCGAATATTGAATTTTGTCAGGGTGGAGCAGTAAAGGATCCTGAATGGGCTTGTAGATTTGCAAAAGATATTCCAGGAGCAGATATTGAAGTCTGTCAGGGAGGAGCAGTAAAGAGTCCTAGATGGGCTTATTACTTTGCAGAAGATATTCCAGGAGCAGATGTTGAAAGGAAACATGTTAGAAGAACTGATTAGAGATGCGAAAACAGCTCCGAAATCTTTTGGTTATAAGCTGAAAAATAATCTTCTAACATTAGAGGATCAGGAAGAGGCATTAACAAGTCCTAAATGGGCTTATAGATTTGCAAAACATATTCCAGGGGCAGATATTGAGGTTTGTCAGGAAGTAGCAGTCAAGGAGCCTGAATGGGCTTATAGATTTGCAAGAGATATTTCGGGAGCTAATATTGAAGTTTGTCAGGAAGGAGCAGTTAAGGATTCCGTGTGGGCTTATATATTTGCAAAAGATATTACAGAAGCAAATATTGAAGTCTGTCAGGAAGCAGCAATCAAGGAGCTTTATTGGGCTTATGAATTTGCAAGAGATATTAAGGGAGCAGATATTGAATTTTGTCAGGAAGCAGCAATCAAGGAGCCCATGTGGGCTTATTATTTTGCAAAAGATGTTAAGGGAGCAGATATTGAAGCCTGTCAGGAAATAGCAGTCAAGGATCCTGAATGGGCTTATAATTTTGCAAGAGATATTACAGGAGCAGATGTTGAAAGGCAACATGTTAGAAGCACTGATTAGAGATGCGAAAACAGCTCCGAAATCTTTTGGGTATAAGCTGAAAAATAATCTTCTAACCTTAGAGAATCAGGAAGAGGCATTAACAAGTCCTAAATGGGCTTATGAGTTTGCAAACTATATTCCAGGAGCGAGTATTAAAGTCTGTCAGGAAGCAGTAATCAAGAGTCCTGTATGGGCTTATAAATTTGCAAGATATATTCCAGGAGCAGATATTGAAGTTTGTCAGGAAGCAGCAATCAAGGATCCTTATTGGGCTTATTTATTTGCAAAGGATGTTACAGGAGCAGATATTGAAGTCTGTCAGGGTGGAGCAGTAAAGGAGCCTGAATGGGCTTATAATTTTGCAAGAGGTGTTAAGGGAGCAAATATTGAAGTCTGTCAGGAACAGGCAGTAAAGGATTCTGAATGGTCTTATTTATTTGCAAGACATGTTACAGGAGCGGATATTGAAGTTTGTCAGGAAGGGGCAGTTAATGAGCCTGAATGGGCTTATTATTTTGCAAAAGATATTACGGGAGCTAACATTGAAGTCTGTCAGGGGCAAACAATCAAGGATCCTGAATGGGCTTATTTATTTGCAAAATATGTTCCAGGAGCAGACATTGAAGTTTGTCAGGAAGCAGTAGTAAAGAGTCCTGAATGGGCTTATAGATTTGCAAAATATTACAGGAGTAGATGTTAAAAGGGCAACATGTTAGAAGCACTGATTAGAGATGCAAAAACAGCTCCAAAATCTTTTGGTTATAAGCTAAAAAATAATCTTCTAACCTTAGAGGATCAGGAAGAGGCATTAACAAGTCCTAAATGGGCTTATGAATTTGCAAAATATGTTAAAGGAGCAGATATCGAAGTTTGTCAGGAAGTGGCAATCAAGGATCCTAAATGGGCTTATAAATTTGCAAGATATGTTAAAGGAGCGAATATTGAAGCCTGTCAGGAAGCAGCAATCAAGGATCCTGGATGGGCTTATTATTTTGTAAGAAATGTTAAAGGAGCTAATATTGAAGCCTGTCAGGGTGGAGCAATCAAGGATCCTTATTGGGCTTGTAATTTTGCAAGATATGTTAAAGGAGCGGATGTAATATGTTAAAAGAGAAACTACATGGGCAACCAATCACATGGGTTACAACATTGACAGTACAGCCATACAATGATGAGGAAGGCAGGCAAAAGTTTGTAGTCCAATCTACTAGGCATAAGGGTATTGATCATTACAGAGGTCCTGCTATCTCAACGAAAGATACTGCACGGTTTTTCCAGAGATGTATGGCACACATTGAGATATAGGGGTTGAGATATGGATATTAAAGAACTAGCACAGCTGATTGAGAATATTCTGGACCACAACAAGCTAGATGATGGTTTGGAGGTTATGGCGACACACTGCTACTGTAATGGTGTCCCATTGGATGAGGTTAGTATCTCTGTTGTTAATGAAGAAGCCGAAGAGGTTTATAATTTCACACTAACAATTACAAAGGATAAGTAGGATGGTTTATATATGGTATTGGGTTAAGCGACCAACTCAATATTCTCCGTTCGCGCGAGGCGCTTCGCGCCATAAGATTACATATACTCCTACAAAAATTAATAAGATATTCACTGAGGGATAGTGTGGACATTGTACGTATTGAGCGGGGCTTCATTGATGCGGCGTCAAGGGATCAGAACAATGGAGGTTGCGGGTTTTTCGCAAGAGAAGCCTACAACCTTTTCCTTAATCTGGGAGAGGATGCAGCGATTATCGTTTGTTCTGACCAGGATGAAGATGGTTACTTAAAGGATTTGCAGTACTCAATGGATAATGATGACATTAACGACTTGGTTCCTAACCATGTTGCCGTTGTGGTCAGGGAGATATTGTTTGACGCTACTGGCGCTGCATTAGATGGGTCTTCTTTTTGGTTCGAGAGGTCTAAGATTGAGATTACACTGGAACAGCTGGAGCACCTACTGACCCTTTCCGAATGGTGTAATTTGTACGATTTGTCATACAATGATACATTAAGAAACAATTTTATTAAATTAAGAGATGAGCTATTATCAGAAATGGCGGCATAGTGCATAGGTTTGCAGGAAATTACTCATCGTGAAAGTACAGGTTAGCATTAAGGTTGAGGCATTTGAGGGTGGTGTGATACCTATAATAGGTGAGTACATGCACGATGATGTGTATGTACTATCCGAAAGGGATGGCAAGCACATCCTATTTAAACGAGGAGGGGGTGAGTTAGAGTACCCCGTCTCACTATATGACGTAAAGGAATACTAATGGAAGTAATAATAATTTTTGGATTACTAGCTGGCATAGCGTTTTTCTTACAAATTTTTTGGCCAATCATTGAGGGTATCTTCAAGTCCCTTGGCGAGCTTATTGGCGTACTATTTAAAGTGGCTCTTATTGGAGGCGCTATCTTACTTATCATGAAAATGATGTCTGGATGAATAATGAATGTAAAGGGTTCCCATGTAATACATGCACTACATAAGTCTCAGCGAAGAAGAGCTGAAACTAAGAGAACTATTCTTTTTCTTAAGTACAAGCGTATGTTCCACGGTCCAACTAAGACCATGGGAGAATGCTTGGCTGATAAGATTAAGCGTAGGGAATGGGTAGATGATTCGGAATGGCACAATGCCAACCGACTAATTAGGCAGCACGCCGCAGCACTGGCTGATATGGCAAACCTCGGATTCTATAAGTTAGCAAGATAACAACAGGGCATTACAATGAATAAAATGATAGCAATTATGACGATGACAATTGGAACTCTACTCTGTGCTGCGGCACTAACTCTCATGTCTGACCCCATTGGTCATCGCATGTCTCTCCTACCAGACTATGAGCCAAAGGCCGCTGTGCGAACCGGGGTTGTTTCTGATGGTGTGATAATTATCCACGAGGAAGAGCGTACTCGTGGTGATACTGATGTAGATACTATACAAGCACAACGTTTTGAACGGTCCCTAGCCGCTAATAAGGTTTCACCGCTTACCCCTCAACCTATGGTAACGGTACAATCTTCGGCTCCTCTTAAGTGGATGACCATTGCAGAGTATGATGCAGCCGCTAAGCTAGATAACTTTGGAATCCCCAAGAAAGCTAAGCCTTCTAAGTAAGTTACTAACCTGATTATGTTAAAGGGATAATGATGATGAATAAAAAAGAAGCGATACAGAGATTTAAGGATGAGGAACTTGGAGCTATCTCCCTTACCGACCAGCCTGCGCTTGACCAGGCGTGGAATGACTGGACAGATGCATTATGTAAAAACGGTGAGATTACTGATAAGCAGTACGGGACATGGGTACACCCTAAATTTTCAAAAATTGAGCGAGTACAAGCGAAGATACCCAAGGAAGGATTTTGAAAGTGACTGAAATTAAAAGTATTGAAGTTCATGGGGATGGCGGCATGAGCTTTTCGGGTTCCCAAGGAGTTAATACTTACAAGGCATATTTACTTGTAAGTGCGATGGGGCTTGAAGTTAATTCTGGCATTAAGAGTGATGGTGATGCATGGAGATGTGCTCAACGTGCTTTTGATGGTGTGGTTCAATTCGATGAGATTGGACGGTGCACCAATAAGAGAGAAGTTCTTGAGCACTGTCAGGCTCTTGGATATGACACGCTGATTCGTCTTATCAATGAGGGTGATGAACGTTCTGCTAAGCGTGCCAAGAATGCTGAGCCACCTAAAGAGCGGCGGGGCACCGGTGATACTGACACTGTTGTCCAATCAATTGGCGGTGTGTTTGATATTACTAAGGAGCAGGTTATTGAACTTATCAGTTGTGCCATTGAGGTTCCTGGTTGTATGCAGACGTTCCTAGTACATGAATCTAGGGAGCCTACTAATGAGAATGACATTCCATCTTTATACAAAGAGCAACGGTACTTGTCTCATTGTTGGGGGGACGGACAGGTTATTCTTGTAAATAAAGATGAGCTGTACGAAAATGATGAGGATCCTCGTGAGTGTGAGCTACTAACCCTTAATGAGGAGGGTATCAAGCGAGGGCTTAACGTCTTCGCAAAATATTGCAAGTCCGATTTCAAAGACTTCATCACTGATGATGCAGATGCTGATACTGGCCTTGAGTTTTTGCAGTGCTGTCTATTCCCCGAGTATGTTGAGAGGCATGGTCACACAGTGTACGGATAAAATTATGAATGGAATATTTAAGGCACTTAAGAGCTTGATTGAAGCTCATCAGGATGTCACTATGACTAATGATACACAGCTAGCCATGTTCAACCTTATTGATACTACCATGGGGAATGGTGCTGCTAACGCATTCGGCGCTGCCCTTCACTGCTCCTCTGGAGAGGAAGGGTATCCCGGTTCAACGTATGTGATACGTGGTGAGGCTGTGTACTTGTGGCTAGTAATGAAGGGTTCGATGTAATGATACGAAAAAAAATCTCTTAATATATTTAAGGGAATTGTTGAAAATGAGAAAGATTAATTTTTTAGACATTGAGGTATTATTATGAGTAAGGGTGATTTGATTGAGATTGAAGGCGTCATTGAAGATGCCATGGGTGGTGGTCAATACAGGATTAGGGTTGATGCCTCAGACCATGGTGGTGAAAGTAATGCTACTGTACGAGCCAAGCTAGCTGGTAAGATGAAGCTGCATAGAATCCAGGTACTTCCTGGTGATAAGGTCAAAGTGGCCGTGTCTCCGTATGACCTTACACATGGATTGATTGTTTACAGAGGTAGGAAGCGATGATACTAATTGGAAAGATTGAGCTTTCCGATGAGGACATGAAACTGATTGAGGCTGACCGGAAACTATTCGGCCTCACTCAGTCAGAGGTTCTTACTGTGAGGGTTGCAGAGGCTTACTGCGGCGGTAATGATGGTTCATCTGTTATGCTTGAGCTGGTTCGTGCTGATGAGAAGTGCAAGGTTTACGAAGGGCATATTATTGAAGCTTGTCTTGGTGTGATTGAGGATGACCCTGTCATTAATGACATTCTTGACGAAGAGGTTTGCGACCTTAAATCAATAGAGGCTACAGAGATTAATAACTCCGGCAAAGAAGTTCAGTTAAGATACATCATTAACCGTGCTGGCATGTCACATTTTAAAGACTTGGTAGGGGGCATTTATGGAACTTAACCGTATTCAAACGCCGTTAACTATTACACCTAAGGGCGCTAACGCTGGCAACTACAAATTATTCTTCGAGGCTAGGTTTGATTACGAGCCTACCTCTGAAGACATCGATGCTGCATCTAAGTCCATTGGATATGGTTGTATCATGAAGCGTGAAGGTGGATACATTCTTAAGGTTGAAAACATTAAAGAGATTACGGGCTCTAGGTACGAAGAGGAGAATGGATTATGGCTAGCGCAGTGGTCTGCGATTCCAGATTGATTGATGCCATTAAGTCTGTTGACTCATGGGATAACGAAGAGCCTCTAGTAGTTGTTACTGGGTCTATACAGGAGCTTAGAGAAAACGCTCTAATCGTTAAAGGGGACCTGCTCCCTACCGCAAGGTCTCTAGCTATGTGTATGCAGATGTCTGCTAGATTCCAATACCGCTTCGGAGAGTCATTATGAATGTTATCCAGGAGCAGTGTGATTGTTTCGTTACACAATGGCGTAGTTTATACAACGAGCTACAAGTTAGGGGTTTGCTATCTGGAGGTGATAAAATACAGAAGGAATGGTATCTTCAATCTATGGTTGAGCTGCATAGGGGAATGGTCGAGTCTGGATATAACGTTGAATATGCGAGGTGTTAGATGTCTTATAAAGAATTCTTTTTTATTAAAGAGGACAAGTGGAGGATATTTGCTGAACTTCTAACAGTACAGCCCGTTATCTGTAAGGATGGTGTGGCTATGTACGGTCACATGAGGTATACTGGCAAGTCCAACGCCCAGGCTCTATGTAAGCTCTGCCAAAAGATCTGTAAGGAACAAGATAGGAGTTCACTATGGGATGATTTCATCCAGCTTGGATGTGATGCTAAAAGGAATGGTTTATGAAAAATTTACAGTGGAGTCCCGAGTATGAGGTATGTGTATCTATTTGAATACGGACATATATATGAGGGACATGAGGAGATTATCCCTTTCGCCACATTTGAGGCAGCATACCATTATGCAAAAGACAGTTACAATCTTAGTGATAAGGCATGGAGTACTAACTTAGATAAGTATGAGGATAAGCGGTGGTTTAACGACTCCGATAACTTCATCAAAATAGCCAAGATTACGGTGAAGTGCGTAACTTAGGCTGTGCTGACTATGCAATACTGGCTATGATGATGGCCTTACCGAAAGCAAAGGGAAATGCTATGACTAAAGAAGAAGTAAAAAATAATGTCATAATGTTAAATAAGAAGCATCCTGAAATTGAGTTCTATTCAAGGAACAAATATGGGTGCCATTTTATATCAGTACATGGCATGAATTGCATTGGAGTTAAAAAGTTTTCAATGCTCGCAACAGTTGAGCAAGTAAAGTCATTTAAACAATAAGAAGAAAAGATAAATCATGGCAAGAATCAAGCGTTCAAACGATATGGTCTCAGTAGGATTCCTCTCAGCGGTAAAGAAAGCTGCACGAGAGTTACTACCTGATACGACGGACTTCACCACATGTGCATCTACATCTAAGATTGCACAACATAAGGCCGTAAAGAATTATTTTACGGTAACGAATAATACACACCTTAAAATACTGGTACGTACATCTATCCCTCAGCTTCATGGATTCGCCTCTAAGCGTGGCCAGTCTTGTGGGGTGCATAGAGTCAAGGTAACACGAAATCGCACTGCAAAACCAGTTGTAGAGAATATTGCACCTACAGCTAACGACACCCAGGCACCCACAGCGGAGGTGGCTAATGGATGATGATGGAGAAATGGATATAGTTGATGATGACGGCCTTGCATTTCTTGAAACAACGGAGGATGATGGTTCAATCGGAAACCTCCGGGGTGAAGGAGTTGAAGGGTTCACTGGTCATGGCTCTCTTGATGATTATTGTTTTGAAGATTGGGATTAAACTGAATAAATAGAATACACTTAGGGTTCCGAAAGGTTCCCGAACAACCAGGATAAGAGTTAACGACTACAATGGGTAGTGATTGTCACATGCCTGCGCAGTGACAGTAGCTCGGGGTTCGATTCCAATCCTGGTTACTATGATTTATTTAAAGAACAATGACGGCACAATCTCTGCATTTGATAGGCTCAAAAGTTATGAGTCCCATATAAATAGTCACCCAGACTGCATGGGTACTACTTACGCAGTGATTCCGTACAGCCCAGAGTTGTACTCAAGAATCACTACTGATGGTAAACCCGAGGATGAAGGACTTGATAAAAGATATAGAATTCTAAATGGTATATTAAAAAAAATACGGAAAGAGACTGCTGGAACTGATATGTTTACCATACCTATTAGGTGTGGGTGTGGTTTCATGGGAACCATCGGAACCATGAACCCTAATGATAAACATAAAATTCACTGTCCTAAATGCGGAAAGAACTCTACTAATGCTATACAAATTAAGCCCTCAATGGGAATGTAATGGTTATCACGACTCTGACTGGTATGTGGTAGCATACAATACTGAAACAAACAAGGTCGAAAAGACATGTGTGGGTACAACCCGTGGGTACATGACTCCTCCCCCAATATATGAGCCTACCCAGGAAATATTAAAGCTTGCACAGGCTTGTCTATTCGAAATTATTAACGAGAGGTTTTCCAATCAGTGGAAAGAACTTTCGTTCAATGCTGGTATGTATCCCGTGGAGGTTGGTGAGCACTTATTAGTAAAAAGGAGTGTTAGTACTGGGTTACGAAAACCATGTGTTAAATGTTCTCAGACTGGACAGTGGGTTAACCCAAGTAACAAGTCTGATATTAGAATATGCTTCTCATGCTCTGGTAGGAAATTCACCACCAGGCCGCTGAGATCATCCGATGGTAAACCCGTTAAGGTCTCTATTAAAAAGGGTACACTGGCTGAGGTACTTCATAGAGAGGTTGTTCCAGACCAGTATGGTCGCTCAACCTTTGATAAGTACTACCTGTGGTGCAAGACGGATGCACATGACCATCCCATTCGCATTAACATTAACTCAATGACCCGCCCATGGGATAGGGCCTGTCAGTTAGCTGTAGCCGAGGATGCTGACAATATTGCACGTTCAAGAGCGTTCATTAAATGGTTAGCGTAATCACCTTCGAGTTAAATTTAATAATACAGGCGCTCTTAGATAATGCTATCAAGCACTGGGATGAAGCGCTACACATTGACATTTAGAAAGATAAAGAATAATGAAGTTTCGTAATGAAAAATACAACACCAGGGGTTCTGCACCTGTACGTGAGTCTAAGTTCGTAGTGGGAAATGGCGCTCATATCATTTCTATGCTTCGCAACTCTCTGTACTCAGACCCTATCAAAGCAATCTGTCGAGAGATTGCATCTAACTGTAGAGATGCTCATCGTGAGGTTGATAAGGAATCTAGTCCAATTAATATTACTTTTCCTAACTCCTTTGAAGATAACATTCGATTCAAGGATTGGGGTCCTGGTATCTCACCTTCCCGTATGGATGGTGTCTACACAAAGTTTGGTAACTCCACTAAGCGTGGTGATGACTCTGAGACTGGCGGCTTCGGGTTAGGTGCTAAGACCCCGTTTGCATACGCATCTCAGTTCGGCATCATGACCATTTCTAAAATTGAGTGCCAAGAGGATATTAACATCCTTAACTCTATCGGGATGGATGAAACGCTCGAATCACTTAAGGGTAAGAACCTTAAGTGTGAGTACGTTGCATCTCTTGGTGGTGAGGACCAGAACGGTGGCGTTAAGCTGTTGATTGCTGAGCTTACTGACGAGCCTACTGGCACTGAGATTTCACTTGTAGTCCTCTCTGAAGACCGCACCAAGTTCATCGATTCCGTAATCGAAAGTACTCGTTATTGGAAGGTTCGACCTGAGCTTAAGGGAGCTACTGCTAGATACGTAGACATTCCTGAGGATATCGTGTCTGGTACTGACTGGTCAATCACTGAGAGTGCCGAGAGTAACTACTATCACGCAAAAGTGCAGAAGGCTATTGTGGATGGTATCGAGTATCCACTTGACATATCCAAGCTGTATAATTCTACTAAAAGCGGTGTGTCTAAGTTCGCTCAACTCTTATCCAAAACTGAGCTGGTAATTAGTTTTGGAACTGGAGACATTGAGCTTACACCCTCTCGTGAAACCCTACAGTATGACAAGCGTACCATAGCCGTCCTTGAAGAGAAAATTGATCTCATCTCAAAAGAAATTAATGAGAATCTTAAATGCCGTATTAAATCATCTAAGACATTCATGGAAGCATGTGATATTCTACTCACATTCAGAGCAAATGTAGTAGAGCCGGGTGAGTTTTTCTGGAATGGAAACCTTTGCAGTTCTACAGGTCATATTAACCTTTCTAGCCATAACGCTACACGAAAGTTTTACGAGAAAAAAATCACCCGTCCTGATGGATCGGTAGATGTTATTAAGACATTTGATGAAGTAGGTCGTCTTGATTCCTACTCCATTGATTGGACTAGTGGTGATGGCGGATCATACAAGCTTGTACGTTCAACCAAGAATAAATACAAAATCGGAGCAACTATACTTATCAATGATAAGGGTAAGACGGTTAGTCGTACATCCCTACAAAACTTCAGTAAAATCAATGGCATGACTTCCAAGGGGTGCTTCTACGTTCTTGTGGCTACCGATGGTGACATTGATGCAATGAAGCTTCGTATTAAAACCCATTGCAAAATTGACGTTTCTATTCTCCCTATAGAAAACATCTCCACATATGAGGTTAAGGATACTAAAGTACGTGCTAAGGTTCAGCGAGGAACCTCTGAAGTACATATCTTCGAAAGGTCTCGTAAAACATGGCACAAGGAGAGAATCTCTAGGACAGATGGTGAAGGTGTGTACGTTAGTCTGACTAACCGACGCTCAACCATTAAAAGTGGAAAAGATGGTGTTAACCTGTCATCCTGGAATTTCTTTAAAATCCTGGCTGTGTGTGATGTTGATACAGATGTGTACGGAGTTAAAGATGAAGTCATTGATAAACTTGGGGCTAAATTTAAATCTCTCTCGGAGATTATCGAAGCGAAAAAGAAAGACATGGCCCTGTCTACAGCAGAGCTAACTGAATTGCGGATTGCCTACAATGAACTTAGAAGATTCAGTAGGGACAACATTATTGACTGCATTGAAAAGGCAGGCATTAAAAATGATGTCATTAATTCCTTGAACGATAGGCTTGAAATGCTTAAGGAAAAATCGGAAAGGTATATTAAAATTATAGAATTCTATAATTTAATCGGGCATAAAATTCCAGAAGTTGATGAGGGGGCTATACTAAAGAATTCAAATAAAAGCGAACTAAGTGATATGCAGCAAAGTATTGTAACTAAATACCCACTCCTGAGTTTCATTGACTCCTACCAATACGGGCTCAATAATGCCGCAGGAACGATTATTTCCGAATACATTCACCTTATCGATGAAGAAAATAAAAAGCTTGACGCAATCTCTAAGGCAAGCTAATCTCCACCCAACTCTCCAATCCAACCAATCCAGCTAAAAGAAATATTATGACTACAAAACTCACAACTAATAATCTCGTATGGTCTTACATTGACGCTCCCCAGGAGAGTGTACTAGTGTTTATTAATGGTGCCCGTAAGCAAGTGTCCGGAGACTCTCCGTACTTTGAGGCGCTTCTTAAAGCCTGTGATAATCAGGATGTAGAGGAGGTAGAGAGGCTGGTGGATAGGGCCACGATAATTGCTGTTCGCTCCAATAACTTATTCAGGGTTATTGATGGAGTGGTTAGTGTTCTTCACGAAGGTACTTATCATGAGTGCCCAGAGGCTCTATCCTCACGTATCATTAAATTTACTGACCGTAGCCTTGATGTTACCCCTCTGGTTCGGTTCTATCAGCGTCTATTAAATAACCCTTCCAAGCGAGCACTTGATTGCTTGTATCGTTATCTTGAGGCCAACAATACTCCCATTGTGGCGGATATAATTGATGGCGTTGATTACACTGGTTGCTTCGTAACTTGGAAATCTGTTACTGCTGATTTCAAGGACTGTCGTACTAAAACGTTCGACAACTCAATTGGTACGACAGTAACCATGCCTCGCAATCAGGTTGATGAAGACCCGGACAATACTTGTTCACATGGTCTCCATGTAGCCGCTTGGGAATATGCATGGGGCTTCAACGGTGGTAAGAAGGTTAAGGTATACATTGACCCTGCTAACGTAGTTGCCGTTCCTCATGACTACCAGAACCAGAAGATGCGTGTATGTGAATACCTCGTTGTCGAAGAAGTTGAGGATGCTCAGCGGGAAAATCCTGAAGAGGAGAAGCTGGTTGAGGGTGAGCTGGACGCTAAGGGTCATGCACTGTTCACCTCGAATGAGTCCATTGAAGATGATGAGGATGATGAGGATGAGGATGAGGATGATGAGTATGATGAGTGTGGAAAGTGTGATGATGATGAGTGTGAGGACTGTTGGTAATAAAACGCATGGCTAGGTAATTACCTGGCTATTTATAGGGGTAGGCTCGAAAGGGCCTGCCCCTTTTTCTTTAATGGAGTATGAGATAAATGAAAGAAGCGAAGTGCTATTGTGACCGTATCACCCGTGAAGTTTATTGTGTAGGCTTAACAGCCAATGAAAGGGGAAGTGATAATGACAACAGTATTGTTTAAACAAGATTCAGATAACCGTAAGATTGGGCACATTGCCATGTCATACACTGAGAGGGGGACGTGTCCAGATGCATGTTCTCTTAAGGATAATGGGTGTTACGCTGATGGATATCCCGTAGCGTTTCATTGGGGTGCGATAGGTGACCCCGAAAGGCGCAAGAAGACACACTTCGACTGGGATGACTTCTGCTTACAAGTACAAGCTCTGCCTAGGAATAAGATGTTTCGCCACAATGTAGCGGGAGACTTGCCTGGTGAGAACAACTCCATTGACCGGGACAAGCTTGATAAACTGGTTGATGCAGCGTCCAGAATCAATGGGTTCACGTTCTCTCACAAGCCTGTAGGTATGGGTGTTGATGATACTCCGGCTGAGCAATTGACTAGGGCTCAGAATGGACAGGCTATCAAATCTGCCAATGCAAATGGCTTTACTATCAACCTGTCTGCTGATAACCTGCAAGAAGCTGACCGCCTGGCTGACCTTAACATCGGCCCTGTAGTTGTGGTTGTTGGCATGGATGCACCTAAGCAGATGAAGACTGATGATGGTCGTCATGTTGTAGTGTGTATTAATGAAGATAACAAGAACATCACTTGTGAGCATTGTGGGTTGTGTGCAATTTCTGACCGTAAGGCAATCGTAGCCTTTCGTGTACACGGCTTCCGTCGCCATAAGATAGATAAAAGACTAAGGGAGGAAACATACCTAAATGTTATAAGTTAACACCTACCGCTAGTATCGTAGAGACACACAACGCATTTAAAATGGAGAGTATATAATGACTGAAGCAAATGGAAAAACATTAGAATTTTACACCAATGTGCTGAGCTGGGAGAAGTGCTGCACGATTTTTGATGGTCCGAACGGGGGCGATCGGTGAGGGTGGACGTGGATGGAATCGTAAGTGCGGTCGATGAAATCAGCGGCTTCTATTCGATACACCACGATTTGAGTGTTGCCGAGGTAGCTAGAGCTCAAGAACTAGCTAACAAAGTAAGGTCCGGAACTCACGAAATAACAGCGGAGCATGTATTGCCAAAGCCCCATCTTCCGACATTTTCCAGGGTGAATATATGAAGAGGATGATGGGGAAGTATCGCGCCTCATGTGGTCACCTTTTGATACCTCTGAAGGAACAGGATGATGAGAAGAAAAAAGCGGTCGCTTAACAATAAATATAATAACTTCGTAAAGACAGTTATTACTTCTAAGATTCCCAAGGGAGCTTCACTAACAGGTGGGTGTAGGCCCCTGGGAGATCAGATTGGGGTATCATTCGCCACACTACATGCTATCCTTATGGACAGACAGCTATGCTCTGAGAGGACTGCGGCAATGATGGCTATCGCTGGATGGTTCAATCTTGCAGATGTAGGCATGACCGCAGACACGGCGCAGTATAGAGCGAAGAGGACGCCTAAGTCGCAGCCATACACTCCACCTACCCCAAAGAAAACATATCAACAAGGGTATGATGAGGGACATGCTCTTGGACTATCAAAGGGTAACATACATGGTTTCTCAAAAGGTAAGAAGTTAGGATATGCAGAGGGAAAGAAAGATGGGGAAGACATTGGATACGAAGAGGGATACTGCAATGGAAAGGCAGTGGCTTCTCATGCTTCTAGCTTCCGTTCTCGTTCGGGTTCTAATAACTCATCTCCAAACGTAACCAAACTTAAAAAACTACTTAACCTTAAAAGAGGCAGTGATTCTGATGGGGAATCTAATGCAGCATCTATTGCGGCATCAAAGATTCTTTCTAAAGTAATCAAGGAGCAGCTTGGGTTGGACATATCTGTAAACATTGGCTAATATTTTAACATATTTATGATGAGTGATGACGGTGAAAAGCCTAAGAAACCTAGGCGTGTAAATAGAAAGAGGAAAGTTTTGAATACAGCAAGAGCAACAAACTCAAGCTCAAAGGTCTGGTCGGTGTGTCACAATACTGGCGAAGACCTATGGCAGGCATTGGTTATTGATTCCGTGACGAAAAGGGTTCAGTGTAGGGGCTCTCTAGTCCAAGGAGAGAGCCTCTCGTATACGTCTCTGAATGAGATTATGGAACGAGACTTCGAACGCATGGTTGAGGAAGATAAAGATTCTAAGTAATTTAAACCGTTTATTAAAAGAAAGATACCATAACATGGCACAAAGATCAATTGGTTCCGTAACAATCACTCTCGGCCTCTTGAATATACCTATTAAAATTTATACATCTGCAAGGGCCGAAACAATAGCCTTTAAGCGAATGACTAAGGAAGGCAACCTTACCTCTCAGAAAATCTTCGACAAAGTTACCAATGAAGAGGTAGCTCAGGGAGACCTGGGCAAAGCGTATGAATATTCGAAGGGTAAGTACCTACAATTCTCTAAAAAAGAGATTGAGTCACTAGCATCGGCTAAAGTTAAGACCGCTACCATTGAACAGTTCGTACCATACGATACTGTAGATATGCTAAATGTAGAGAAGAACATGCACCTGGGTCCAGACAAGGGGGCAGATAATGGTTACCTCCTACTGGCAGCCGCTATGAAGGCCAAGGGTGTAGCAGCCGTAGCCAAATGGTACTCCATAGACAAAGAGAGACTTGTAGTCATTGCTCCTCGGGGTGATGGTCTGGTCATGCATCAGATGTTCTACGTCAATGAGGTTCGTACTTTTAATAATCCCTGTGCTAAGCTGCCCATCTCCGATCAAGAGCTTGAGCTTGTTGGTACTATGATTGACCAGGTGATGGTTAATACGTATGGCAAGGAGGTGCTTGAAGAGGGTAAGCCTGAGCTATACCGTGACAATTACATTGACCGTGTTTGGGATGCTGTCCAAATTAAGCGGTTCGGCGGTACTCTGAAGAATAATCAGGTAGAGGAAGCCACACTCAGAGGTTCCTTGATGGATATCCTGCGGGATTCGATTAATGCCTTAAAGTCCAAAGCATCATAAGTGATTATATAACGGGGAGCCTTACTACTCTCCATTTCATTAGGATAGACAATAATGATTGAGATTGCTACATATGACCCGGATGAGATTTTTGAACACATAAAGAATGGTGGATCTTCAAGTGCAAAGATAGAGCTTTGCGGATACATTGTTAGTGCTGCCTCCGTTAAACTTGCTACCTTAAAACGCAACAGGGTCTGCGTATCCTGCGGATCAGTTGGAAACAGGTTTATACTTGAAAAGGCTAAGGAGCACCCTGGCCCTCATCTAAACCTGTATGCAAATTGGACGTATAAATATGGTAAGGAATGGGCTATTATTATGACAAAAGATCATATCGTTCCTAAGTCGCTGGGTGGTAATAATGGTACGGGTAATATGCAGACTATGTGTAGACTATGCAATACTATTAAAGGTAACTCTACCCTTGCTCCTGTACAGGTTGGGATGGTTAGGGGTGTGTATGATTACGCCACATACTTAGTATCAATAGGGATGCAGTACATAGCCCCACACATTATAGCAAAAGACCTAGTTACGCTTATTAAAAATAGCAAGATTAAAAATGAGTATGTTCACGAATTAACTACCGCACAGTATCTTTCACTTAATACACTATTGCGCTGTCATGAAGAATAATGGATCCAACATCTCCGGTCATGATAATTCAAAAATGCCTTACACATTATAGCCCATATTTTGTTATAACCCTCTATGGTTTGACTCTAGGAACAACTTGCAGAAGGCAATGCTTAATGAATGTCTCCTAGACATCTATTCAGAGGCTAGAGAAGACATACCCTTTTAAGGAAATTACATGCTAGCACGTTCACGTAAGAGTAAGCGAATCATCCGTAAACCCATACCCCAACGAAAGCCTGCCGATTACTGGTCCGAACACCAGAATAAAATCTTCAAGCATGTTGCTGAAAGTACTGGTCACTCGGTTGTTCTTGCATCACCCGGTGCTGGTAAGTCAACCACCATTGTTGAATCACTGCATCACGTGCCAAGTGGTGAAGAGAGCCTCTGTTTAGCGTTTAACAAGTCAGTCGCATCGGAGCTTACACTTAAGGTTCCGCTTGGCACTGAGGCTAGAACGTTTCACAGGCTTGGACTTAACACTGTACGTGAACACTGGGGTAAGACATACAACCTTTCCGGTCGTGATTGTATTGACCAAAATGATGACGGTGCTATGATGCTTGCAGCTTCCGCTGTGGGCGCATCGGATAGCTCCTTGAAGCTTAGGGAGAACATCGTCTGGGCTGTTAAGATGGCTAAGACAATGCTAGCACATACGCCTCAAGAGATTGAGGCTGTGTGTAAGGCGTTCGGTATCTCAGCCTCTGGCATTGATGCTAAAGACTTCTGCTTGCACGTACATAACATGCTTAACGTAATGAAACGTGAGCCTTTGACTGTGAATGGCAACAAGGTCATATCTTTTGATGACATGCTATGGCTACCACACGTACACGGATGGATTCCTAAGCAGTATGATAGAGTGTTTGTTGATGAGGCTCAGGACCTGAGTGCTTCCAGGGTTAATCTGGTGATGAAAGCGCTCAAGCCCGGTGGTAGGCTATGTGCGGTAGGTGATAGACATCAGTGCATTTATGGATTTGCAGGTGCAGACTCAAAAGTAATTGATAAGTTCATTGGTGATATGAATGCAGAAGAGCTACCTCTTTCAGTTTCATATCGTTGCCCTAGAAAGGTTGTAGAACTTGCTGCTGATATTAATCCTGATATACAGGCTGCTGATAATGCGATTGAAGGAGAGATCAGGCACCTAGCCCCTGAGCATCTTGCTCAATCTCTACGGGCCGGGTCTTCTGCTGTGCTCTCCCGCAATAACTTTCAACTTGTTAGTACAGCATTCAACCTAATACAAGGGGGTGTACGAGCTACAATTATTGGTAAAGACATTGGTAACCGATTCAATTGGAGAATTGGTAACTGGAATGCTTCCACTGTTGGTGGCTTGCAGCGAGAAATTAGTGATTGGCGTGAAGAGATGTGTGCTGCCCAGAATAAAAATTCTAAGAACCTGGGCCGTATTAATGATGAAGCATCTTCAATCATGAGATTCACTGAGGGTGCTAACACTGTGCAGCAAGTACAGACACGCATTAAAGACTTCTTCTCAGAGAAGGGTGATGATCATGTTAAGCTCTCTACCTGTCATAAGGCAAAGGGTCTTGAGTGGGACCATGTGTACATGCTTGAGGATACGTTCAAGCCTGGCAAGAACCAGGAAGAGGACAATATTTGCTACGTTTCTCTCACAAGATGTCGCAAGTCGTTAACTTTCGTAAGATGATGTTACTGTAACATGCAATATACTCGCATACTTAAGTATGCGAGTATATTCAATAACAAACAATACAAATGGCAAGGTGTATATTGGGATGACAAAACATGAATTAAATGTAAGGGTGTCCCAACATCTAAAAATAGCAAACAACATACCATGCTATGAGAAAAGAAACCAGGTATCACCAATACATAGAGCAATAGCCAAGTATGGTATTCAAAACTTTTCAATAGATGAGCTGGAGTCATATACAAGTCATGAAGATATGTGCGAAGGTGAACGGTTTTATATAGATAAGTTTGACTCAATGAATCGCAAGGCTGGTTACAATCTATGTCCTGGAGGAGAGGGCGTGGTTCACACAGAGGAGATATCTCAAAAGAAAAGAGAGGCAATGTATAAGCTTAGTGCAGAGGGGAAGCTTCCGCAGTCCAAGCTGACATCAAAGCAGGTTTTAGAAATAAAAGAACTTATTATTATTGGTAAAATGACCAATCGAGAAATAGCTACTAAATATAAAATTAGCTATGGCCATGTATCAGCTATCCAAAAAAATAAAACACATAAAAGAATCCTTAAAAACACTCCGGTGCTTGAGCATGGTAAGGATGGGTGGTATCAAACCGGATTCAAAAATAGAGATGGAACTAAAAATGTGAACTCAAAATTCACAGATGAAGATGTTAAAACAATAAAGAATAGATACACCAATGGTGATGCGATAAATGATATTGCTAAAGACTACGGCGTTGTTCGACAAACAATATCAAGATTAATAAATAATAAAAGTTATAACTAAGGCTAAAGAATGTCAGAACTATACGGTATGGTATTTAAAGTGAAAAGAGTGGTTGTATTAAAGGTTGGAGGGGTTGGTGATATTATAAGTATCACCCCAGTTCTTCCCACACCATTTCCTGCTATGAACTATGAAGTATCAATGAAGATTGAAACAGCTAATGGTTACGGTAAGGAATATGCTGAGCTTATTGGCTTAACTGTTGATGAAGTTATTGATACGAGGTAAATAGATGTTTACGGAAGAAACCTTGCGGAGAATGCAATGCGTAACGAAAAACCAAGTGAAGAGTCAACCCGTCTGGAGAATATCTGATGAATGAAACTGAAACGATTTATACTGTCATCCACAGTGGCGGGTACAAGTGGCGTTGGTGCGCAAATATGGACCAGTCCACAGCTTCGATTTACTGGGAAGATGATGGGGACTGGGTAAACTCAGGACGCCAAGTAGGGGATTTAAATCATAGCCCGGCAGAAATATCTGAAATGCTGGGAGATCTGAACGGCGAATGGTGCGAAGACGATCCGGAAAATGATCGCGCCAGCATAACTGTAGAGCAATAGCGCGCCGTCTCAACTTTGCTGCGATAAGGAATACAGAGACTAAGACACAGTATATACTATCACTCTTCTGCCTACACAGGCGTCCTGATGTTGAAACCCCTATGGAGAATGTCTGATGACTGAAACTGAAACGACTTATACGATAAAAGCGTCAGCATTACTGTGCTTGCTGTATATCTCCGATGGTGTATGTTAAGATAATAAAGAAGAGTGGCTTATAGTTTTGGAAAAATATTCCAGGAGCGGACATTGAAGTCTGTCAGGAAGCAACAGTTAATGAGCCTGAATCGGCTTATTATTTTGCAAAAGATATTAGAGGCATCATGGTTAAATCACTATACTTGAAGGGTATCTAGCATGTTAGAATTTTTGATTAGAGATGCGAAAACAGCTCCGAAATCTTTTGGGTATAGACTCAATAATAATTTAGTAACCTTAGAGGATCAAGAAGAAGCATTAACAAATCCTAAATGGGCTTATGAATTTGCAAAAGATATTGCAGGAGCAGACATTGAAGTCTGTCAGGAAGCAGCAATCAAGGAGCCCATGTGGGCTTATTATTTTGCAAGATATATTCCAGGAGCAAGTATTGAACTCTGTCAGGAAGTAGCAATCAAGGATCCTTATTGGGCTTATTTATTTGTAAAATATATTACAGGAGCGAACATTGAAGTCTGTCAGGCAGGAGCAGTAAAGGATCCTGAATGGGCTTATTTATTTGCAAGATATATTCCAGGAGCGAACATTGAAATCTGTCAAGAAGCAGTAGTAAAAGATCCTAAATGGGCTTATTACTTTGCAACTATTGGGATGACGTAAGCTTGACATTGAAGTCTGTCAGGAAGCAGTAATCAATGAGCCCATGTGGGCTTATGAATTTGCAAAAGACATTACAGGAGTAGATGTTGAAAGGGCAACATGTTAGAATTTTTGATTAGAGATGCAAAAACAGCTCCGAAATCTTTGGGGTATAAG
>Ga0256845_1001301_pt1 | contig 20311 bp, 18 predicted proteins | sample RiftiametaG_FD_189101 | JGI IMG/M metagenome (GOLD analysis project Ga0256845, IMG submission 189101) | Tube worm associated microbial communities from hydrothermal vent at the East Pacific Rise, Pacific Ocean - Riftia | ecosystem: Host-associated > Annelida > Integument > Unclassified ...
CAATACCCCCGGAGCCATCAGGCTTGGCGGCCTTTGGGGAAAGAATACAGGGATCTTTGGAGTTGTAATTATGAGCAATCGATTCGAGAGCAATTTGGGGCCTTCGGGGACGGTTGGTGTCTCCGTCGGCGATGGCGTGCGGTCAACTCGGATTTTGTTCAATATGTTGAGTAGTGATGAAATCAGACCGTCGGTCACGATGGCACAAGTACAATTTGCTACTCAGATTGGGTTCAATTCGTCATCAAATTCTGTAGACGAACGCCTTGTCGCTCTGGAGGTAAAGTGAGCGTGACATCATCGATGACTGAGCTTCTCTATTATGCTGAGCGCCCGCCGTCTTGGCGGGGGCCTGTTTTTGTCGCGATGCTTATTATGATTCTCGATGGATGTGAAGGTTCAACAGGATCAAGCGCCACCGCGATGATGCTTGAAGACGAAGACAACTCAGAGGAGCAACCATGTGTATTGACTTCTCGTTGGGTCTTGCGAGACAAGAATGGCGAGGCCCAGGAAGCCCTTGTCGAGCCTCGCTGCGGGTATGGGGGTGTTGCAGAGGCGAACGAGCGCTGTATGCCCCTGGAATTTGGCAGCCCCAACAGCTTTCCATGTGTAAGGGTGATTGACTTCGATGGGCAGTACATTAACCTCCAGTTCGATCTTCAGTCGGGGCAGTTACAGCCGTGCATGTACGGAGGCGGTGGTCTGGACGACGATCTTAGGGATACCGTCAGTTACCTCAATGATAAGTGTGAGGGCAAACCATACGCTGCGCTAGTTGACGTTGGCTATATGGAGCCCGAATTTACGCGGGCGCGAGGGCTTCTCTACGCTGAGGGGGATGTTTGGTATGTGTCCGAAGATGAGTGTCCGGGGGTCATGATTAATTATCGTTATGACTCTTTGACTGGGAATTGCAATGTTCGTCAAGAGCACTTTCTGTGTCCGTACGCCCCGGTCCCCATGTGGGTGAGAGACCTCCTGCCCAATGCCCCTTACACTCTCCATGTCGAGTACCAATAGGCAATATCCATTCGAGCAAAGGGCAATGACGGATATCGACACAATTGGCCGCGACCGCTGGAATATGCTCGACAATGGACCGTCTGCACAACTATCGCGTCCCGTAAATGCGGCCGCCGGCGGAAGAGGTGCTCGCTTTCTGAGGGCAAGGAGCGAGTGCCCCGTGCCGCCTCTTGCCGACCACGTTACCAACCCGCGCCTCATTTTTCTTCGCGAGATCGGCAAGGAGTGTCTCAAGCCCTTCTTAGAGGCTGTGATCGCCGCCAATGTCGAGGGAAACGTCAACTACGCGCACTGGGGGTCGACACTCGTGATCGACGAGATCGTCGAACACGGCACGCCGCTCACGATCCCTGCGCACTTCACCTTGGCTGGAGTCGGGATCAACGGCGGAGGCAGGCTGCGTTTCAAGGATCTGGGCGGGCAGCCGGCGCTTCGGACTCAGGATGTTGATTCGGCTGTATTAACTGGGTATTCGGCGATTCGAGACCTTGCAGTTGAGGGGGTCGGTGGTGGGGTCAATGCCGGTGGCTTGTTTGTCGACAACGCCGGGGGGGCCGGGAACTACTTTCTTGACAACGTGATGATTCGAGGGTTTTCTCAGTACGGAGTTCGGGGAGGTACGGATAACTATTCCGTTCACCTGCGAAATTGTATCATCGAGAGCAATGGCACCAACATCCTCCTGGGTCTTCGCTGTAACGGCTGGCGACTGACCGATTGTGCGATTCGCGGAGCCAGCACCTGGGGACTTCGTGTAGCTGAGGCTCTCAACGATCTGGTGGTGACCGGATGTCGAGTTGAGAACAATGCGCTCGGTGGGGTTCGGGTAGAGGGCTTCAACCCAAATATTCCCGGTGACTATTCGTTTGGCGTGATGCTGGTCGGCAATTATTTTTCCCGAAATAGCGGCAAGGGAATCTCGGTGGATTCGCTCAGCGCGAGCGATGAGAAGCGGGTTCAGTCAACAAGGATTGTTGGCAACGTACTTCTGGATGGAGATCGGCTCGACGATCCCTGGCTGACTCAAAATCTCCTCGCAGAACAGGGGTCGACCCAGATAGGATTTAATGCATCTTCTTTCGTGCCCCCGAAAATAACCGACCCGAACGATGAGCGGATTTTTGCCTTCATGGGGTGATATAATGACGAGCAAGAACATGCTCTCCGATTGTGCGCGACACCGGCCTTGGGCGCTTCGTTGGCCGCATTTGTCTGTCATTGCCCTGACGCTGGGTGTGGTGCTCCAGGGCGGCGAGTCCGTTTCCAGCGGGGCGCAGGAAGCGGACTTGGGTGACGTGGACGGCTTGGACGACGAATGCCGCGGGTGTATCCGGCCGCCGCGTTGGGTGCTGCGTGACCGGGATGGCTTCGCGGTACCGGCCCTGGTGGAGCCGCGTTGCGGTCGCGGCGATGTTCCGGTGCGACAAGAGAACCTCTGCCTGCCCTTGGAGTTTGGCTCGACCGGCTCCTTTCCATGTGTGCGCATAAATGCACATAATGGAAGATATATTAATCTGCAGTACGATCTGGAGACAGGTGGCCTCGAGCGATGTAATCGCAATGGGGATTGGGCCGAGGATTTTTCCGAAATCGCATTTTTCCTCGGGGATTCCTGCGAGGACGATCCCTATGGTGCATTCGGTGTTTCTGGGATTACCAATTCAACTTTTACCGAGAGTCGACGGCTAGATTTTGTCGATGGCGAGATCTGGTATGTGACCGAGGAGCCCTTGCTCGTGGATGTGCCAGCCTCGCATTGGACGATCTTTGAGCCGAAGCAGTGTTTGCCGGTGATAGGATCGGGTAGCGCGTTGAAACCGGTGCCCGATTGGGTCCATCACCTGCTGCCGAATCCTCCGTACACGATGGCTGTGGAGTACGATTGAGGCGGCCTGCTGCTGCGCTGGCCGGGGCGAGTGCGAGGGCGAGGGCGAGTGCGAGTGCGAGAACATGCCAAGCTCATGTAGAGTCGCCCGACTCTGTGAATGGAGAGAGAGTGGGCACCCGATTTCTTCGGCGATGCCAGGCGATGCGAAAGAGTTGGTCCGCGCCGTAGGCTGTGAGTGCGTGCTGGGGATCGATGCCAGTGCGGACGAGTGCCTCGATTCCGCGGCTACAGACCCTGATAGCCTCCTCTGCGGCCTCGATCGGGGAGAGGCGAAGGTCGGAGGCGACCAGCAGGTTGGCGATGTACGCGAGCTCGTGCTCGAAGCGCCTGCGGGTGGCGCTTGTGAGGGTCGCGACGGACCTGGCGAGCCCTTCTCCGAGCGCTGGCTGAGGACGGGACCGATCGAGCACACCGAAGCTGGTGAGCGCCTTGAGGAGTTGCGATGGGGGCTCTGTGATACCTGGCTCAGGTCGATCGAGTTCGCGGAAATAGGCCGATGAGATCGGATCACGGTTGGCGAATGTGCAGGGAGCACAGATCGATGTCAGTTCTGCGAGGGCCAGGAAGCTGGCGGCGTCCGCAGGCGTCACATAGCCTCTGCGCTCCCGACGATGCTCGCGGCCCGCTGCTGCGTCCTCTTCGAGGGTCTCGGCGGCGCTGAGCACCTGGGAGAGGCCGTCGTTGTCAATGCGCTGAGCACTGGCGTCGACGCAGGCGGTCAAGAGGCGTGTGGTCAAGCCGTGGTCGACGCGGTCGAGTACGAGCAAGGCGTCGATCACCGCGTCCCAACCGTACGAGCGCCTGGCGATCAGTGTAAAATTGCCGAATTCGAGGTAGAGGCAGGCATCCAAGGCCTTCTCGACGATCTCCGCTTCGACGGCGGACGAGGCGGCCATGCCGATCCCAAGGGTCTCGATGTCGAGCACGAGAAGATGCCCCGAGAAGGCGAGGAAGAGGGTTTCTTCGGGTAGGTTGTGCAGGCGCTCGGCGACCAGCCCAGGCCCGCCTTCGGAGAGAACCTCTAACCAAGTGGCGAAGCTACTGTGGTCGAAGCGCTCGTGGGGTTCGCCGCTCTCCTGGATCCACAGCGAATCATCGATTAATTGCACAAATTGATCATGTGTCACCATTTCGAGGACTTCGCCGGCGTCTTCGAGGCCGATTTCGCCGATTTCGCCGATCAGGGCGGCGACCTCGGAGGCATCGAGGGCCCGTATTGCGGGGATGATGGAGGGGTCCCCGAGCACGTATTGTAGGAGTGTTCCAGTGGTTGTCATCGGCATCATCAGACTCGATGCCGGCGAGCATATAAGAAACGCCCTGTGAATAATAGGATTGATATATGTATATATATATAGTGTTGACGGAAACCCGGATCCGTGTGATGATCACGGAGCGCTCACGGTTGGGGCTCCGTGTCGGCTCTCAAGAGAGCCCAGAAAACGAGCGCTCGAGGAAGCGGAGCGCGATTTGGTCGTCGGCTTCTCCGTAGGGGCCAACTGCGTCGATCCAGGTGCCATGGGCCATGACCATCCGTTTGGGCGGCCAAGCGAGTACCTTGGCCAGGGCTTCGCGGGCTCGGCCGCGGCGTAAAAAGGCGGCCCGGAGCGCGCGCTTAAGAACTTCTATCTGGAAATTCGGGCGAGAGGCGGACTAGCTGGAGGCCTGGGAGGTGGAAGACGCGCATGGCGCTCAGCTTTTCGGTCAAGGAGCTGTCGTTCACGAGGTGTGCTGCGAGGCACTTTGGTGGGCCTCACCGGCTCGGCGTGCTTTCTCAACTCCGGCGTCGTCGCCAGATCTTCGCCAGGCTCGGCGTAGTTCAGGGTCGCACTGGCGAAGCTGCAGCCAAGTCGCCGCCGGTCCTGAGTCGGCGAGCACAGAGCTTCGTGATCGTTTCGCGAGCCAGACCCTGAAGGAGCGCGTGGGCCCGCTGCGGAGGCTCGCCATTTTGGCGAGGTCATGCTTGACGCTGCGTTGCGGGTGCGACTCACCTCGTGCAATCATCACTGTCATGGTGCCGAGCACGGAAAACCCAAAGAAAGCGCTGCAGATCGGCAGCTGCGGTGTGCCCGACATTCTCCCGGCGGAGGGGCATGAGGTTCGTGTGTCCATCGACTCGCTTCGGGTGGAAGCAAGACCTCGGCGAGTGTGTCTGCCGCGACGAGGGGAACGCAGGGCACGGCTTCTGCGTCGACGAATGGAGTAACTTCATCGGGCTCATCGGGGGGTCTATAGAGTGTGATGAGTTTAGTCGTCCCTTTGAGCATCACGACATGTCTTATGGTACCTCGATTTACCTGACCAATAATCGATCGTTACCAATCCTTTGGGTTTTCGGAGATCCTTGCATTCAGGACGTGTCACCTGCATTTTTGGTTGAGTCCGTAGATTGCTACTTGGTCGAACGGAGATGTGCATCGGACATGGCCGATCCCTTCGCAGAGCAGAATAACCCATGACTCGGAGAAAAGTAGTATGGTGCAGCGAGAGATGAACTCGAACTCGGCAGGCAGTGGAGCGCGAGACGTTCGAGTATCCATGACTCGCTTCGTTCAGCTCGATTGCGCACGGGCGCTGAGAGTCGGCATCGAGCTGTTGCGCTCCAGTTATCGGAGTATTCTTCGTGGTCGAGGACTTCGGACGAGCGCGATCGTGTTTTCTCTATTTGCGTGTGCTGCGCCTCGTTCCTACGTTGGAATTCCCAACCAAGGCGAGCTGCTGTACTCGAAACCTGAAGATACTTCTCCACCTGGAGGGGATTCAACGGTGTGCCGAAAGGCAAAGCCTGAATTAGGCAAGGCCGCCTGGTTTGTCGACTGTGATTGTTTTAGTCACATCGTTCCACTATCGAGCCGCCCGCAACGAATCGCTGCGAGTGTAAACATCGATCGGTTGCAGTCGAAGCGTGCAAGGCGGAGAGCCCGAAGGGCTTTGCACGAAAACGAGGGGAAACTTGCACTTTGCTTCACCCGAGCAACCACCTATTTAGAGATAGGGTCCATATCGGTAGATGTTTCCGTTAGCCAGGGAACCGAAGGCATATCGGTGGAGGTTACGCCACAGGGGGCTCAACGTGGCATGTCTACAGTGATCGAAGACTGTCTCGAGGCCAGAGTTTTCGACCTTCTGAGCGATGCCCAGTGGGTGGGACGCCTGTCATTCCGTATTTTAGCGAATATTCGATCCTACCAACATGACGGCTCATTAAGCCCAAGAGAGCCATGAACAACTCAGCAAATAAAATCCGTGGTTCGATTTTCGACGAAACCCGGACCGCCATCAAGCGGCTTAGCGGAGGCCACCGCTACATCGACCCCGAACTTCTGACGTGGTCGCTTGCACCCGGTTACGGGCGATTGCACACCAAAGAGTCTTGTGTAACCTCGAAACCATTACTAACTCGAAACCACGATCTCCGGCCGAGATCTAGTCTGCAAGGTTAGGACTTGAGCCGTTGAAGCGAAGCCGATCCATGCCCTACCAAATTTGGGCCGCATTCCTCGCGCTTAGTCTAGCTGGGTGTAGGCAGGTGGCTCCGGCGCAGCAGCGAGTGCCTTCTGGACCTGGACCTGGACCTGTAACCGGGCAGAAGGTAGCAGCGTCCGGAGCGTTGCCTAGTGTGAGTATCCTGGATTCTCTTGCCAGGGTTAGGGATGAGGCCTTTCCTGGGGCAGATGTTGTTAGGCTCAAGACGAGCGGTCACTTCAGCATGATTGGGCAGACTACGTCGTCGTATATGACCTCATATTGCGGTGTTCTGGAGGGGGGCGCGTTTGTTTGCTGGAAGGGTCCATCTGAGTGTGCGCCACAGGAGCCCTGTGGGGACCTTGGACTCCCTGAATCGGAGCGCGGCTGTGGCCCTGGCGAGATCCGCAAGATTCAAGGTCCGAGAGACGGGGTTACGAGACTCATCTATGGATGCGCACTAACGAACGGTGAGGTCTGGTGCCGAGACAGCGATGCCTTTAACTTTCAGCGTGTCTTGCTAGCGACCGATGCGCAGGATATCCAGGGCAATTGGAGGCGTGGATGTGCTCTTCTTGACGCGCAAACTGTTGCTTGCTGGGTTACATCGATGTCTGATGTCCGCGTTCCAGCGCAGCGGGTTGTGCAGGTCGAAAACCTAGATCATGTCGTCTCCCTTTCCACTCGAGGCCATGATGCATGTGCGCAGTTGGAGGACGGGAATGTGTATTGTTGGCATCCGGGAAACTCGATTGCCAATCGGATTTTTGTTGATTCACCGATCTCCATTCATGTAAACGCGAACAAGCTGTGCACGATCAGTGTGAGCGGTCAAGTGATGTGTGGTTCTCTCAGCGGCAAGATCGGAGAGACTGTTATGGATGTGGTCGAGGCCCCCGCTGCAACGAGAGGCGTACATCGAGGGCAGAGCCTATGCTTTGACACTGTTGACGGTGATCTTTGGTGTGCGGGGCGGCCCTATCCAGAAAAAGGCGTCTTGATACCAAAGGTCCAACTCGTCGGCGAGATTCAGAGGCTAGGAGTCCTCGACTGTGTGACGCGTGGCAAGGGGATGGCGTGTTGGAACCCCGCTCAAATCCCGATTGTAGTAGAGCAGTATTCCATCCTTGATGCCTCCGGTCGCTGCGTTATTGGCGGGGACCGATCGGTGTACTGCTTTGAGTCGACCCAGGCATGCCCAAAATACGCCTATTAATACGATGCGCGTGTTGTTGTGCTCGTATTGCTCACGGATTGAGGCCGATGGCGGCAATCTGTCGAGGCGAACATGCCCGGCTCATGTAGTGGCAGGGGCTTCAGTCGCAGGGCAGCTTGGCAAGGTCGAGGGTGGTCTTCAGGCCGGCAAAGGGCACGACGATGGGGATCGCGCAGAGACGATCGTCGGCCTCGATGGTCAGGATGTAGCGCCCTGGATCGAGATTGAAGCGTTGCTCCTGTGCCCAGGGGCCATCACAGGCGATCATCTCTCCATTGAGAGGAAGACCGGCGTCGCCGATGAGTCCCTCGCGGTAGCGCGCGCTTGTCGCGGTGGGTTCTGGTGGCGTCGCCAGATCGTCGCCAGGCTCGGCGTAGCTGAGGGTCGCACTGGCGAAGCTGCAACCAAGTCCGCCGCCGGTATTGAGTTGCCAGGGCGCGAGCGCGGGGCCTAGGTCGACAACCACACGGGTGACCCCAAGCTCGCCGACCTCGAGGTCCCGCTCGGTCTCGAAGGTTGCGCCGTCGAACTCCGAGGTCGCTCGGGTCACCAAGCGGTAGTGGCCGGGGCGCAGATCGACGTAGATGTTGGAGGGCAGGCTGGCGAACTCGTCGGGCGTTTGATAGCCGAGTTCGCAGGCGTAAGAAAAGGTCGCTGCGCGGTCGGGTCCGTCGTCGTCCTCGAGCAGGAGTTCAACCCGACGGAGCAGCGAGCCCGTACATGTGCGCAGGCGCAGGGTGCTGGTCTCATCGATGATCTCGTTTTCGCCACCGCCGATGTCGCTGGTCTCGCGCTCGCGCAGCGACCAAGAGATCTCGATCCCGGTGAGCGGATCCTGGGGAAGGACGCAGGTACTGAGCGCCAACGCGAGCCCTAACGCGAGCCCCGAAGTGGGTACCCGCGGGCTCATCCGTTGCAGCTTTGGGGGAGCTCGCAGCATGGGGTTAAATCGATGGTTGCGGTGTCTGGATCGTCGAGCGCGAGCACGACTTGATAGACCTGCAGATCGGTGACCAGGCCGCCTTGTACGGTGCGCGCGCGGGGGCCCGGCAGCTGGGCACAGGCAGTGGCGAGTCGGCAGGTGCAGCTGGGGTCGCCGTCGATCTCGGCGATGATGCGGGTCTCAAAGCGGTAATCGTGGGGGGAAGAGGGCACGGTGACCTGGGCGCGGGCGGTGTTGCAGGCGAAGCTTTTGGGGTCGATGACCTGGCAAGCGGGGTCGTCACAGCCGCCTTCGCACTCGGGGTCGCAGATCGCGAGTTCGACCCGGAGGATCGCCTTGACCTCGCGGATGGTGACCTCGCTCTCTCCTTCTCCTTCTCCTTCTCCTTCTCCTTCGGTTTTAAACATGCCGGTGAAGTCGCAGCTGTTCGGGAGCACGCCGTCGGGGTAGAGAGTGGTGCCGCCCTCGTCGATCAACGCCCAGGCAACCTCGACGTAGCCTTCGGTCGGCGTACAGGCGCCGAGGGGCGCGAGCGAGCCCAGGCCAAGGCCGCACAGGAGGCCGAGCAGCGCAGCTTTGGGGCGGGCGTGGGCGCCCCGGGGGCCCGGGCGGTGCATCTGCGGAGGATACCACCGCACATGCCATAGGTTTGACGGCCTTGGGCGAGCGGCTGTAGCCTGCCGGCACTGTGATCTCGCCGGCTCTGAGTGCGTCCCTCACCCCCCTCCTGGGCAAGGTCGATATCTATCGCCTGCTCTTTGGATCCGAGGGGATTATCTTGGTCGTCGTCCTGATCCTGATCGCCCTGGTGGTGCTCAGTTTCTTCGTGATCTTTTACAAGCTGATCCACGTCTCGCAGGCGCAGTCGCAGTCGATCAATTTCCTCGACCGTTTTTGGGAGAGCAAGCGCCTCGACGACATCTACCGGGTCACCGACAAGCTCAAGTACTCGCCCTTGGCGGCGATGTTTCGTGCCGGTTACGTCGAACTCAGCAAGGTCAAAAAGAAGGACAAAGAGGACAACGCGGCCGGCACCATGCACGACAAGATGGACGGCCTCGAGAACATCGAGCGCGCGCTCCAGCGGGCGCGGGTCAGCGAGATGACCAAGCTCGAGAACCTGCTGCCCTTCCTCGCGACGGTCGCTGGCGCCTCTCCCTTTATTGGTCTCTTTGGCACCGTTTGGGGGATCATGGACGCGTTCCTGAACATCGCGGCTGCCGGCCAGGCGGACCTCGCGACGGTCTCGCAGCCGATCGCCGAGGCACTGGTCACGACCGCGCTGGCGCTCGCCTCGGCGATCCCGGCGGTCGTCGCTTTCAACTACTTCAACCGCCGGCTCAAGGTGCTCGGTGCCGAGATGTCGACCTTCTCCAACGACTATCTCAACATCGTCAAGCGCCACTTCTTCTAAGAAGGAAGAACGAACAAGGAACAAGGCAACGCGGTTGGCAAGAATCCCTAGGGGGCAACTATGAGCAAGATGATCGACGATGGCTTTCAGGGTGACGGGCCGATGGCTTCGATCAACGTCACCTCGCTCGTCGACGTCATGTTCTGCCTGCTGATCATGTTCATGGTCTCGGCGCCGATGATGACGCCTCAGACCGAGGTGGACCTGACGCTGCCCAAGGCCCAGGCGAGCGAGTTCACAGAGGAGGATTTGCTTCTCTCGGTGATCTCGGTGGACGTCAAGGGTCGGGTCTACATGGGCTCAACACCGCTCTCCGAGGATCCTGCGCAAATGGCGCAGGAGATCGCCAACAACCAAAAAATCCAGGGAGATGGACAGGTTTTCATCCAGGGCGATGAGAACGTTCCTTACGATCGGATCGTTGATGTCTTGGTCGCGCTTCAAGAGGCGAAGGTCGCGAGGGTCGGTTTTGTCACCGATCCGAGCGTCCGCAAGAACAAGAAGTAGGATCAGGAGAGCACCATGAGCAACAACAACAGCAACGATGACCGACCTGTTCGCACCGTTCCCGCGTTGCTCTCGCCCTTTGTGCCGCTCGCCCGCGAGTTTGGCGATCTCGTGCGCAACCCGGCGGCGCTGATCGGGGGCTTTATTGGCACGATCGCGGTCAGTGCCGGTTTTTGGGCGCTGCTGACGATCCCGCAGGCGAGTGCCGCCGACACCGATGATTCCGACGAGCTGGTCATGGACTTTGTGCCCGGCGCCTTGGTCCGGCAGGGCGAGAAAATCGACCCCGAAAAGCTGCCCGAGAAGATGATCGTCGAGGAGACCGTCGCCACCGAGGAGAGCTCGAGCGAAAAGGTCACCAAGGACGAAAAAATCGAGCCCTCGGAGACCAAAAAGGTCGAGGACAAGCCCAACAAAACCAAGTCCAAGCAAAAGGCCGATCCCAATAAAAAGGACGCCAAGAAGTCCGACAAAAACCGCGACACCAACAAGCAGTTCAAGAACGACCTGCCGACGGTGAAGGACCTGCCGGGCGACCCCTTTGGCTCGCCAAACGGTTGGGCCGACATGGCGAAGGACGGCGATCCCTGGGCGACCGGGGTGATCGGTGCGCTCAATAAAATGAAAGTGCCGAGCTACGCCGCCGAGTCGAAGACGGGTGTGTTTAAGTTCCAGATCGTTGTCTGTGCCAACGGCACGATCAGCAAGGTCCTGCAAAAGGGATCGAGCGGTGATCCGGGGTTGGACAAAGCAGTTCGCTCGTCGATCCTGCTGACCAAAATTCCGACGCCACCGGCCGCGATCGCAAAGCAGCTCAAGGGCGGATGCAAAAAGATCCCCTACAAGTTCGCCTGGAGTAACGGCGGCAAGGTCCGCTGAGCGCTTTCGCAAACGGTGCCAGGGAGCCATCGGCGGTTCCCCATGGCCTGCTCATTTGCGCAGGCTTCACGGGCCCAAACGGGGGCCAAACTGGGCCCAAACTGGGCCCAAACTGGGCCCAATCTCGTTCGAGGTGGCTGGAGCGGAGTGATCTGGGCAGGCTTCTTGCGGATAGGCAAGGGGCTTCACCCGGTGGCGCTGGCCGTGTATGGTTGCCTCGCCTTAGAGGTGCCCATGAAGCGGACGCTGCTCGGAACTTCGATTCTCGCCACCATCCTTGTCGCTACTTCGTACTTCGCTGGACAGGAGCCCGCCGTCGCTAACGCGGCAGCGCCTGGCGGCGATGTTTCGATCGGTAGCGGCTTCCGCCTGCTCCGTCTCGCGATCCCTGCGGACGGCCGTGTCGGTGACATCCTGCGCAAGAACGCGGCGATCTCCGGCGGCTTTGACGTCATCGATCGTCGGAGCATCCCAGCGGCGCTGGTTCGCGGCAAGACCTTCGATAAAAAGGCGTGGGCCGACATCGGCGCAGAGACAGTCGTGCTCGCCGATCAGGTGAGCGGCCAGTTTAAGTTCCGGCTCTACGACATCGCCAGCGGCTCCCGTCCGGTGCTCTCCCGCGGTTACTCGGCCAACGACCCGCTCAAGGCCGCCGACCGCTTCATGAACGACATCATCGAGCACTACACAAAGATCCCCGGGGTCTTTGGCTCGCGGATCGCCTTCGTTCGCACCAACCGTTCGCCGACGGTCTCCAAAAACGTCTACACCGTCGAGATGAACGGCGAGGCGCCGAGCTCGGTCACCTCCAACCGCTCGCTCAACATCCTGCCCTCGATCACGCCCGGCGGTCAGGTGCTCTTCACCAGCTACGCCAAGCGCAACCCCGATCTGTGGATGGGCGGCGGCACTCTCACTCGGGTCTCCAAGCAGTCCGGTCTCAACCTAGGCGGCACGATGTCCCCCTCCGGCGGCGCGATCGCCCTGACGCTGACCAAAGACGGCAACTCCGAGATCTACACGATCGATACCAGCGGCACGATCAAGGCGCGGCTGACCAACAACAAGGCGATCGACGGTTCGCCCACCTGGAACAGCGGCGGCAACCAGATCGCCTTTGTCTCCAACCGCGCCGGCGGCCCGCAGGTCTTCCGCATGTCGGCCAACGGCGCCGGTGCAAAGCGTGTCACCAAGAAAGGCTCGTACAACCAGAGCCCCGACTGGAACCACGGCACCGGCAATCGCGGCAACCTGATCGCCTACTCCGGGCGCGACTCGAGCAACCGTTACGACGTGTTTTCGGTCGACCTGCGCAGCGGTAAGGTCAACCGGATCACCCAAAATCCGGGTCGTAACCTAGACCCGAGCTGGAGCCCCGACGGTCGCATGATCGCCTTCCAAAGCTCACAGGGCGGCATCTACGTCGCCAACGAGCAGGGCAACAACCAGATCCAAATCATCAAGGCGGGCTCGACCCCCGACTGGGGTCCGCGCTCCAAATAACGAGCCCGCCGCCTCGCGGCGACCCCACAATCAAAAAAGAGTCCGGGACACCCCGGGCTCTTTTTTTCTTTTTTTCTTTTTTCATTCTTCCTTTTCTTCCTTTTCTTCCTTTTCTTCCTTTTCTTCCTCCTCTTCGAGCCCTGGGTGATTTGTTGAACGACCGGCTCTGGGCAGCTGAGGCTACAAGCGAAAATTGAACAACATGTGCACCCGACCTTGGCAGGCCGTGATCGACGTCGGCACAAATACGTCGCTGCTTTTGCTCGCTCGTAGGGCCCCTGGAGGCGCTCTGGAGGTTGCCGAGGACCGAGCGACGATCACTCGCCTGGGCGAGGGCGTCGCGGCAACAGGTGCCCTTAGTAGCGTTGCGATCGAGCGCACCCTTGATGCGCTTCGGGCCTACCGAAGAGCGGCCGACAAAGCTGGCGCGACGATCCAAGCGGTGACGACCGAAGGCGTGAGGCTGGCCCGCAACCCGGATGATTTTTTGATACCCGCGTCGGCGATCCTGGGGGTGCCGGTCGAGGTGATCAGCGGCGCCAAAGAAGCGCGTCTCTCGTATCTCTCGGTCGCCCGCGAGACGCCCGGGACAGGGTCGCTGCGAGTCGTCGACATCGGCGGTGCGTCGACGGAGGTTGTCATCGGCGAGGGGTTGCGCGTGCTCTCTGCGGTCTCGCATCGCATCGGCTCGGTGCGGCTGACCGAGCGTTTTATTGTTTCGGGGGATCGTCCGGTCGTGGCTGAAATTGCCGCGATTCATGACGCGGCTCGCGAGGCCCTCAGCACCCAGCCATTGCCGGCGCACAGCCACCTCCACGGCCTCGCAGGCACGGTGACCACAGCTGCCGCGCTTTTGCTCGGGCTCGATGCCTACAAGAGCGAGCTCGTCGACAACTCTGAGCACAGCCTCTTGGCGATCAGGCAGCTTCGCGATCGTCTTGCGAGCCAGACCTTGGACGAGCGCGTGGGGCCGGTGCTCGAGCGTCGCCGGGCCGATGTGATCGTCGCCGGATTGACGATCCTGCTCGCGGTCATGGAGCATTGCGGCGCCCAGGTTCTGGTCGTGCGGGATCGCGGTCTTCGCTATGCGCTGATCACCTAAGCAGCTCAGGTAATCGGCGTAACGAGTCTCTTGGCTGCCTGTGTCGCGTGCGGACCTGTGCAAAGATCCAGGCCCTGCGCCGCTGCGGAGGCTCGCCCTTTTGGTGAGGTCATGTAGGCTGCATCGATGCTGCTCGATCTGCACTGCCACTCGACTGCCTCGGACGGGAGTCGGGAACCAGAGTGGGTTGCTGCGGCCGCAGCCAAGGCCGGTGCGTCGCTTTTTTGCCTGACCGACCACGATACCATCGACGGCTACCAGGCGACCGCAGACGCCCTGGAGGGCGGGCGTTGCACGGTGCTGCGCGGGCTCGAACTCAGCTGCAAAGAGGGCCGGCGCACCATCCATCTCCTGGTCTACGGCATCCCCGAGGGGCCCGGTTTAGAGCAGCTTTGCGAGCAACTACGCGAGGTGAGGGTCGCCCGTGAGCACCGTCTATTGGCGATCGTCGACCGCCTCGCAGGTCTTGGCATTGAACTCGACGGCCCCGCCCTGCTGGCGAGCACCTGCGACCATACGCCCGGCCGGCCCGATGTCGCCAGGGCGCTCAAAGAGGCCGGTGTGGTCAGCAGCCTGCGCGAGGCCTTTGATCGCTTTCTCCGCGACGGTGGTCCTGCCGATGTGCAAATCGACCGGCTCAGCCTAGGCGACGGCCTGGAGATCGGTCGCGCCTGCGGGGGTCGAATGTCGCTCGCCCATCCCCACACATTGCGTTCGTTTGCGCTGGTCGCGGATATCTGCCGACGCTTTCGCGAACAGGGCCTGGACGGTCTAGAGGCCTTTTACGGGCGTTATGGACGTGCGGAGCGCGAGGGCTGGTGTCGTCTGGTCGACGAGTTTGGCATGATCGCCACCGGTGGCTCCGATTTTCACGGCGAAGCTGTTCCTTCGGTCAGCCGGCCGACGATCGACCTGCCCGACATGCGAGCCGCCCGGCTTTGTGAATGGCTAGAGGTCGAGCCGGCGATTGCTTCGTGTTAGTTGTTGGTCCCGAGAGTGGCAGGCGGTGGAACCGATGACAAAGATGCATCACGACAGACCCTCAGAAGCGCTAGAGGCTCGCGAGCAGCTGGAACAAGTTTCGCGAGAGGGTGGTCGTCGTTGATGCCCATGACCCCGACATGATGCGAACAGTCTACTGCGGGATAATTGTTTGTCTTTTGTGCGCCTGCGTCGAGTCTAATGCAACAATCGATGCGAGTGCAACGAAATCCTCGGGGCCTTCGGGTTCCTCGGGGTCCGGAGATGGAGAGACTCTGGCATTGCAGACGTGTGCCTTCACATACTCCACGGTTTGGGCGGTGGCTTACCCAAGCGACGCGAAAGGCATCTCCGAGTGGTGTCCGGATGGCGAGTATGAGGTTGTTGGCCAAGTCGTCACAGAAACCGAACTCGATTGGGGGAAGAAGTGGGAGATATCCAATTGCCCCTGTGGACAATCATGTGACGATTTTACACTCTCGACACTTGAAGTAAAGGTGACCGGACTACCAAAAGTCCAACTGCCGGTCCTTCCTGAATGCGTCAAGGTGCAAACAAAGACTCAGTGCTTTGCGTGTGTCGATGCGGGCGGAGAGTGCTGATTTGGGGATCTTGTAGTCTCGGATGAAGCGGACTCAAGACCGCTGATCATGGCGACTTCACGGCACGACACCGGTACGCCGAAGCCGACTAAAGACCTCTTTTCCGTGACGAGTGAAGAACTCGAAGGTTGTTCTCTGCCGGAATGTGGGGATGTTGTTCCGTTTGCCCTTACGTTCGATGGTTTCGACGAGGAGATCACTTTGGAGTCTGGGGAGGAGAAGAGCGGAGAGCTCGTTCAACTGGAGGGGGCAGGCCTCTACGTAGTTCGAAATGTGCGTTCATATCAAGATATGTTGCCTTGCGATGACGAGGGAGTGTGGGAGAGCCTGCGGGTAGATTGGGTAATTACAGCACATGACCCCGCGGCAGTAGTCCCTGAATGAGGCGCGCCACGCCGCCCACGCTTCGGGCTCTGTCGCGATACGAGGACCGCAGGACCGGTCGGCCTTGTGGTACCCGGTGGGGGTGTGTACGCAATCGGTCGGTGCGATCTCAGTAGCGTCGCGGGCGAAAATCGGACAGAGCGAACTTAGCCGAGAGTCGCGATGCAAGGCGGCGGAGGAGCCGGAATTCTTTGTCAGTCGTGTGCTCTGAGGGCGTGATTTCTAGCAGACCCAAGCGCGGTGTTTCATGCGCCTATGACCGGAGTTTGTACTCTGTGTGCGACCGAGCGATTTGATTGCGGTTGATTTGTGGAGGCGGAAGCATCGGGATCGCGGATATGTGTACTATTCGAATCGATGGAACTGCCGAGACACCGCCTTCACTACCTGACCCTCGCCACGCACAAGGGTCGCCACATCCTCTTTGGCACCAAGCCGTCGGCTTCGATCCATTATGCGATCAAACGCGTCAAGCCGCACGTCGTCATCTCCGGTTACCGGCTGACAGCGCTTGAACTCGACAGCCTGCGCAAGCTGCGAGATAAGGGGCTGGATGTCCAGGGTAGACTCGATACGCTCGTCGATGTGGAGTTTTCGGATGAGGCGAAGTACCTCGCGGAGCTGGAAAAGCGGCTCGACAAGGCGACGATTGACAAGCATAAGGAGGTGCTCTTGCAAGCTGCGCGCCAGAGTGAAAGCCAGCACTGGTACGACTGGCAGATGTTATCGTTGCCAAACGAACCAGAAGACCCCTCAGTTGTCGAGCGTGAGCGGGCCGACGGGACGGATGGCCTCGTTCGCTCAGTTCATGATTCCCATAAGGACAGCGCATTCGCTGGCGTGCAGGTCGTCTCCGATGGCGAGCATTTGCACGTATTTCGTCAGAGCGTAAGCGGCACTCTGCTCGTCGATCGCTTTGTGCTCGATAATGCGATGAACCGCCTGAATCGGGCGCTCGAGGTCCGGTTTAAACGCAGTCGCCAGCGCTTCGCGCCGAAACGGACGGCGAGTGGCGCTGATGCGATCGACTCGCGGGATTTCCGTGACTCTGATGGAAAATTCTTCTACGCGCCCACGGTCGAGCTTCGTTTGATTCAGCACCTCGTGCACGGGCGTTTCGCGGTTGTCGTTGTCCCGACCCTCGAGTTCGAGCGCGCGCGCTGGCATATTTTCGCGTGGGACTCTAGCGACAAACGAGCGCGGGTCACGACACTACTGGCGGCCGAGGGGGGGGGTTATGACCTTCGAGATCATACGATCGTCGAGGGTACCGCAGCCCGAGCAAAATTCCGCCAGATCCCAGGTGTCATGCATCGCGTGCTCGACATTCGCGGCCCTTCCGACCAGGTGCTGGAGCCCTCCGCTCCTCCGAGCGCGACTGTCTACTACCTCCAGCGGGAGATTGAGGGCGATGATGGCAAAAAACAGATGATCCGGGGGGGGCGTCGTGTGCTTTTCGCGGCTCCGACCGACGATGGCATGATCGCGGCCCTCAGCTTTGCTGTCCACCCCGACGGTACGCTCGCGAAACTGTCCGAGAGTGGGGTGAACAAGTTGCGTGCCGAGCAGAACGAAAGTCTACTGCTTTCGGCAGATGTGCTCGAGCGAACTGAGACCCGTGCAGGGGCCACGGTTGAGCAGCCGCCGAAGGTCACGCGTCGCGGACTCCGCTTCGACGGAGATACGAGCAAGGGCCGGGCGACCTCCCGTGGCAGCTTGGCGTTGGCTTCGTCGAGCTTTACGGTCGAGTTTTGGGCGCGTCGCGGATCCAGTGCGCACTCCGCCATGGTGATCGGTCAGGGATCGATTGCGGCCGGTAAGGGCCTACATATCGGGTTTCGCGAGTCCGGTGTCTTCACGTTCGGGTTTTACGGGGATGACCTCAATACGTCGAAGAAGTACATCGATAGAGAGTGGCACCACTGGGCTTGTGCCTACGATAAGGTCAGCAAGAAGCGCCGGATCTATCGCGACGGTGCACTTGTTGGCGAGGACACGTCATCGGGGCAGTATTCAGGCAATGGCCCGATTTTGATCGGACTCATCGTGTGGGGTGAATACTTCACCGGCGATGTGGCCGATGTCAGGGTCTGGAAATGCCCGCGGAGCGAGGCCGAGATTCGAGACAATCGCGACAAGCGACTCACGGGGCGTGAACTCGATCTCGTGGCCCTGTGGCCGCTGGACGCTGTGGCCAAGGGTCGCGCGCGCAACCTCGTGCGGCGGGCTGCCGATCTTGAGATCAAGAACGCTTACCCTGCGACGCGGATGCTGAGGCGGCTCCTCAACGACAAGACCCCTGCGACGAACTACCAGAATTCGACGCTCTTTGCGGTCGTTGAGCGCAGTACTTATTGTGAGAGCATTGAGTTTCGCGGAGATGTCAGCGCCCTGGAGTTCCTGTTTTGGGGCGTATCGTTGGATGGCACGACGACGGCGAAAATCCCTGTAAAGGCAGTGATCACCGAACTCGCTAACGGCTGGAAGCGGGCGAGCGCGCGTTTTACGGTACCGGCTAAACTCACCCATCTACGCTCGTTTGATATGCGTGGATTGGGGAGCGACTGGGCGAAGATCGATGTCCGCAACCACCGGATCGAGCGCCTGCAGGCGACCATCACCGAGTCGACCTACACAGACAAGGTGAAGCTCGAGCAGCTCATACCCGACCACGCGACCAGGGGACGAGAGCGCTCCAGTCTCGCGCGGCTCGAACGCGATGAGACCGCCCTACGCGGTCAAATTGCGGCTCTCGATACGACCCTCGCTCGATCGCCCGACCAGCGCAACGCTGCGATCAAATCGCGCAAAAATGCAATCCTTCAGCTCGAGAAGACGGCCGTCGACCGGGCGAAAGAACGGAGCCGACGGGGGCGCTATCTCAGCTATCGCGGAACACTTGCGATTCGCGGGAATAATGGAAAAAACGACAAATTTCTGAGCGTCAGCGGGCATAATGTCAATGCCAATCGCAATAGCGTGGGCCCGTGGGAGACGTTTTTCTTGCAGAACGCGGAATCTGAGAGCTCCGAGGCGCTCGTTAGATACGGCGATACAATCGGTCTGCGAACGCATACGGGCAAGTACTTGATCGCGGACAATCCGACTTGGCCGCAGTCGCACTACTATTGGCTGAATGCTGTCAACCCGAAACTGGGCCCCTACGAGCGCTTTCAAATCCTCAATCCCGATGATCTCAGTGACACGAGTCTTGTGCTCCGCGGCGGTCCGATCGCCCTCCGATCGCTTCGCACGACTCATGGCGTGAAGATCATGCTTACGGGGACTGAGGGTTGGTATCAGAAAATGTGGTGTGAGCACGAAGATGTAAAGCAGAGCAGCCGCTTTATCGCCGTTCACCGGGGCGACAGCCCGGCCGTCACACGGGCATATGTGGCCTACGACCAGGCTCAAGGGCGGTTAGAGGCGGATCGCTTGGCGCTCGCCAACATGGAGCGTTTGGCCCGAGATGCCGCGACTGACCGCTCTCTAGTGCAGGCCGAGCGCGACCGGGTGGCGCGTGAACTCAAGCTACTTCAGACGAAGATTGCGACTATGGCGACAAGCCTGCTCGCCGCCACGGGCAAGGACCTGGCGACTCCGCTCAAGATGACGGCCCTCACGCCCGCGAAGAGTGTATTCACGGTCACCGGGGCATTGCTAGGATTCGCTCGTACGAGTGTGCGTCCGCAGGCGGTTGAGAGTATGGAGGGCGCCGTCCGCTTGCATTTTCCGGACACGGACGGACGTCTCAGGGCGTGCACTCTCGACGCTGTCAGCGAGCGCTGGCAGGCTGATGATCTCGGGGCCTGTGTGCGATTTGCAGGAAATGGGGGGATCAAGATCCCCTTCCAGCAGCGATACAGCAGCACGGCCTTCACGATCGAATTGTGGCTCCGCTGGAACGGTCGTGGCCCCGATGTCGAGTTCTTGACCGGCCGTGCTGATGAGGAACTCGAGGTCCACCTAGGCGGCGAGGGCTTGGCGGGTCGCCTTCGTTTCATCCCAGTGCCCGGCTACTTCATCGATACCGACGCCAATGCAATTGTGCCTGGCCAGTGGACGCATATCGCCTGCGTGTACGGGGGCACCTTAAACTCGGGGTTGATCTACATCAACGGGGTCGCGGTTGTCCGGCGACGCACGCTGCACAAAAAATCGCGGGCGTCTACGAGCTCGCCGCTTACGCTGGGCCGCCGCACCAGCGGGCTGTTCCCCCTAAACGGGCAGATGCAAGAGGTACGTCTGTGGAATGTAGCATTGACGGGCGATGAGATCCGCGCCCAGATGCAGTTCCCACGCTCCGGTCACGAGCCTGGCCTGGTCGGCTACTGGCCGCTAAACGATGCGAGTGGTGATACCGTTCGCGATCACACACCCGCGGGCAATCACGGCAAGCTC
>Ga0256845_1001302_pt1 | contig 20309 bp, 18 predicted proteins | sample RiftiametaG_FD_189101 | JGI IMG/M metagenome (GOLD analysis project Ga0256845, IMG submission 189101) | Tube worm associated microbial communities from hydrothermal vent at the East Pacific Rise, Pacific Ocean - Riftia | ecosystem: Host-associated > Annelida > Integument > Unclassified ...
CTGCGGCCTCAATAGATATTGCATTCATACGTTGCTTGAAACGGGCGACACTGGGGTTGGCATCGGCGTCAACACCGCCCAGATCATACCAGTCCAGCCCGCGTTCCCGCGATATGGATATCCCGCTCCAGGTCAGAAAATATCCCGCCCGCAAACGACGCCCCGCATCGGATGTTGCGCCAAACAGATAAACCGCTGTTTTGCCACAAGTGCCGATCACAATGCCGCCAAGGTCCTGACCATCCTTTGTTGCAATCAAAATGTCGTGCTTAAAATCTGGGCCAGACAGGGCAAAATGAAATTCGGGTGTAATATCGGGGCGGAAATTCTTGGCGCTCTGGATTTCCTCGAACAGAACCATAAAACGCGCGATCAGGTCGGGATTATTGCCCTTTTCCAGCGTAATGCCGGATTTGAAAGCATAGCGCAGATCAGTGCGCCATTTGCCGTTCAACTGCTTCATCAGGGCATCTTCGTCCGGCCCCAGATCAATAGCAATGCTGCGATAGGCGGATGCGCGGCTGGTTGGCAGAAAACCGGCCTTGGCTGCAATCTGTGCCATATGGTCGGGTGCATGAAAGGCAAGGGCGGGGAACCGAAGGCGCAGGATATGGCCTTCTTTTTTGACAAACTGCCGGTGCAGTGCATTCAGAATTTCAAGCTGTAGATCATCGTCCGGCAACGCCCCGCCGGACAGCAGCATCAACGGGCCGGATGCGATCCATGCAATGCCGCGCCGAAACCCGGGGACGGTTTTAATCCGGACGCTGGCGGCAGCAACCACAGTGCCGTCCTGTTCCAGCAGTACAAACCGCACCTTCCCGCCAATCTGTGCAGCGGCCGCCGCAGAGTAGGACAGGCTTTGTTCAAAACTGAAATCCTGAAACCGGCCAGCCAGTTCGGGCCATTCTGCATTCGAAACGAATCGTAGGGTGACACTTGCATTTCCCATGTTCAAAACCGCGTCCGTATCCAGGATTTCCACAATGCGCGCGGACGTCGACCCGTCAGTTTTCGCACCCTTGGCGCAAGTTTTTTGAACCAGATGCGATAGTAAACCAAATCCAGAAACCATGCCCACACCAGCAATGCATTTACCCGAATTTTGGAAGGCAATGTGTTTTCAAAAAGGATTACCCTGCGTACAGGTATCATTTCCGCTCCTAAACTAAGCTTATGGGCATACAATCCAGTTCCACTGTCAATTTGCGCAATGCCTTCTTGAACAAGCCTTTGAATTCTTTCAAACTGGCCATACTGGCCAACCCCAAGAGCCGCTATTTCCGGACTCATATCCCGCGCTGTAAGCAAAGCAATACAATTTGTGCCGTGCACCAAGCAGAATTGGGCAGAAACGAATTCACCCTTTTCATCGCGTTGAATATAAAACCTTGCGTTATTTCCTGACTCAATCCTTTCCAGAAGATCATAATAAAAAGCTGCATTATCAGGCCAATCTCCAAAGTGCCCGGCACGGCCGGTGGTTTGCCATTGGGCTGTATGCCTTGTGATAAATTCATTGATAAAGCCAGCGCTAGCCGCGCCTTCCAAAACCTCGGTTCCTATTTTCTGAACTGTTTCAATTCGTTCTTTTGATTTTCGGTATTTGACACGCCGCTTTCTGGAGAGCCCGCCCATGTATTCTTCAAAAGAATTGGGCAGAGAAATTACTGTGTGCTCAGCGATTATTTCGTTTTGAACGATAGTATCACGAACCGGTTTTATGCTGGTTTCTGGACTATATAAAAGGTCTGTATACTTGCCGGAAAGCGGTGAAAGAACAATGGCATGACTATCCGTGGCAACCAAAGCCTGATCGAGCAAAAAATCAGTTACCATTTGCTCATACCCGCGAAGTATTGGCATCTTTAACACCGCAAAGTAATGGATCGGGCCAGCCAGCCTTGCCACACGTACAGGCAATAAACAGGGGTAATGCTTTTCAGTATATAAGGGCAGGAAAGCGACAAGATTGTCATCACAATACACAAGGAAAAAAAACAGATCTCGTCCCTGCCCGAAATGGGCCCACCAAACTGACAACCACTCCCGTTTAAAATAGATATCAGCGCCAGATGCGCTAATTAGCTCGTCCCATTCTCCGGCATACGACATCGCCTCTTTTAGAGAGCGTATAGTTACAGTTCTCGTTCGCACTAACCCGGCTCCTGCCCAATAATATGATAGCGCAATGTTGCCAGCGACAATCGCACTCTGGCGCGGGTGTTTTGATTAGGCCGCAACATTTGCAAAACACCGAATAGGCAGAAACGCCCTATAGCCGAAAAAACAAACAAAGCCTTAACTGCCAAAAAGCCCGGCCAGCCATAGTGTTTTCGCACGTAAATCAAATGGCTTTTTTGCATTTGCACATACATTTTGGATCCGATCTGGGATGTACTTTTTGATCCACCATCCAAATGGATGATTTGTGCCTCAGGGGTGAAAACGCAACGCCAACCGGCACTGCGAATTCTGCGGCACCAGTCCGCCTCTTCGGCGTAGATGAAAAACGCATCATCCAGTGGCCCGACCTGTTCAAGAACATTACGCGGCACCAACATAAACATACCTGATACCACGTCCACATCGCGGCTGGAACACCGATCCCACCAAGTGTACCAGGGGCGCCCAAAGAAACGAATGTATTTTGCCAACCGCATCAACCCAAGTTCGACAATCACCAGGTTTGCTGGGCCCGGATCGGCAAAACAGGTGCGCTGGATGATGCCCGGCCCTTCAAGAACCTGACAACCGACACAACCAACATCATTATGTGCATTTAGCCAGTCCAGCATTTTGTCAATCGCACGATCAAGGACAATAGTATCAGGATTAAGTAACAAAACCGACTGACCGCTAGCAATTCCCAAACCTTGATTGTTCGCACCAGCAAACCCCATGTTCTTTTGGTTCGCAATTAGAATTGCATCCGGAAATTCTGATTGCACCATAGCTGCCGAATCATCGCTGCTGGCATTGTCCACGACGATAATCTCGTAAGGTGATTTCGTTTCTGCCATGACCGAGCGGATGCAATCGCGCAACAAATCCAGAGTGTTCCAGTTTACAATAATGACAGAAACCCTGACTTCATCTTCTATTAATGCTGGAGCATTGTTGGAGTATTCCATAATATAAACTATCTATTGAAACCAAAATCTGAATTTAGAAACACTTACAGCATACCTAACGCTCTGCGCAATGTCACTTAATGCGTTACGGCAAAGCAACCACATTAAGTAAGCGTCGGAGACAATATGCAAGTAGAATGCTACAAATTCCTGTCTGCGGAACACGCCACAGAATGGCAAGAGTTTCTGTCTGACGCAGATCACCAACACCCACGTCAAGACCTTCGTTTTGCCGATATTGAGCGAGCAGAAGGTGCAGACATCCTGTTTGCGATGGGGCGACAGAATGAAAAGCTGTGCGCCATCGGTCTTTTTACCTTATCCCCTCATAAGCTTTTACCAAAGTGTCACTCCAGCGCATTATGCCTAAGCGGACCAGTATGCGACCACTCTGAACAGCTTGGTGATTTTATGGACTCCCTTGTCTTGCATCCAATGCTAAAGCGCGTCGGACAGGTGAAGATAACACCCTATTGGATGGCCAATGAGGGTGAAACTTTGGCCAAGGTATTGGCCAATCGGGGTTGGACCCTTGCTGACCCTGAGCCGTGCAGGCAAACCGGTTGGGTGGATATCACTCCGCTTCCTGAACAAATATTTGCCAGTTTCTCGAAAAGCGCTCGCCGGGAAGTAAGGCGGGCGGGAAGGCAGGATATTCAGCTTTCAACTATCACGGACAGTGGTATTGCCCTTGATTTCCTTGACAGTTTGAACCGATTGCGAACCAACCGTGGATTACCTGCTATTGGCAAGGCAGGCTTTCTGGAAAGCTTTGGGTCAATCTATAAAACTGGGGATACCGGAGTAATCCTAGGGGCGTTCCATTCGGATACATTGACGAGCGGTCTACTTCTTTATCGCAGCAAGGATGTCGCTCATGGCCGCCATTTTACAACAGAACCAGAACTTCTTCGTAAGTTAGGGAACCTTAGAATTGCACCATTTCTCTGGCTGGAAGGCATGAAATGGGCACGTGCGCACGGTTGCACAAAACTTGATGTCGAAGGATATCGAGTTGCAACGAATTCCAATGACAACAAATACAATATCTACAAGTATAAATCCGAGTATAACCCGGTTCCAATAACCCGCATTGCAGAGCACAAACAACGCACGAATACCTTTATTGATCTGACGGGAAACGGGAAATCCATATTAAAAGCTTACATTAAAAAGCGTTTAGGGAAGTAGGCTAGGCTTCTCTTGTTCAGATTTAAGCCCTCTCGAATGCCGCCCAAAAGACTCATTCCGGAAACCACTTTTTAACAACGGGTATACCTATTAGTTCATCCAAACCCTCAAGCTCGCGTTTAAAATACTGGTCAAGATAGGCTCGTGTATTCGCTTTCATTTTGGGTGGCTTAGCATCAATAATCGGATTGATCATTTTATGGGCTCTATTCACCAGCCGTGTACCTAAATCTATTTTGTAAGCAACTTCTCCAATTTGCGCATAATCAGAGATTGGTAGGTGGTTGAGATACCGATTGGATACAGCCCGCCGCAATAATCTATTCATTGATACTTGTAATTGCGGAAATCTGGGAATCCCGCCAACATTCGAATGCGTATCCATCCATGCTGCGGGCAGATCGTCAAAAGGCTCTCCAATAAAATCCATAAGTGTTTTGGTAACTTTGGTGGCATCGGCTATAAATTCTTCCAGAACAAAGAAAAAAACTTGCTCTCTCGGGATAAAATTTAAAAGGCGCTTTACCTGCTCAAAATACATACTGCGCCGCAGAACAAAATCAGGGGTGTATAGCACGGTATCTTCAAAATTGAATAACACTCGGCCAGAACGCAATAAGTGGTAATATTGCGAATACGCGCGACTTGTTGGGTTCCTAAGACACACAATTATCTTAGTTGGTTTATCTTGAATGGATATCCGTTGCAGAGCTTTTTCTGAAGGTAGGTATCCAGTCGAATCTTCTCCAATAAGATTTTCTTCAGGAAACCCTTCGAAAAACTTTGAATACCACTTCCAATAGGATGTGGGGTCTTTTTTAACATCTGGATAAGCCCAAGCATCTTTTCTTAAAAAAACAAAATCTCCGTGCTCCAGATGGTCATCAATATCGTAAAAATGGATTTCTTCTTCGGCAACACTGATTCTTGGGTGCGAATTTAACAAGGAATGGACAGTGGTTGTGCCACATTTCATTGCCCCGCAAATTATAAAATCAGGTAAACGCACACCTTTCGGTGCCCTCCAAGCACTCATTCCTTCAAAACTCACAAATCTCCTCCACTCCTGCTTGTATACTAGCCCAATGCCATTTTTTTGAATGTTTCATTTCTGGCGATCAATTCTTCATATTTGTCTTTGGCTATCAGTTTTCCCGCCTCGAGCAGAAAAATTGTGTCACAATCTTTGACGGTACTTAGCCGGTGAGCAATCATAATTACGGTTTTGGTTTTACCAATATTGTGGACTGCGTCGATCAATGCCTGCTCGGTCAGATTATCCAGCGCGGATGTTGCCTCATCAAAAACCAGAATTTCGGGATTGTAGTACAATGCGCGCGCAATTCCGATCCGCTGGCGTTGCCCACCCGACAGTCGGACACCTTTTTCTCCAACCTCGGTTTCATACCTGTCCGGAAGCTCGGACATGACGAAATCGTGCAGTTGGGAAATCCGCGCGGCCCGCTCGACGGCCTCGTGATCAATCAGTTCCTTTTCAACCCCGAACGCGATGTTTTCGGCCACGCTGGAATCGGACAGGAATATGTGCTGCGGCACATAACCCAGATTTTTCTGCCAAGCCCGAATATTTTGAGTTGTGATAACCACCCCGTCAGCTATCAATTCTCCGGAATCCGGCTCTAGCAACCCAAGGATCAGATCAACCACTGTGGTTTTCCCGGCACCCGTTCCTCCGACAATTCCGATCGTATCCCCTTTGGGGAACGTCAGCGATATCTTGTCCAGAATTGCTTTTTCATCCTTGTTGTAGTGAAACGTGACATTCCGCAATTCAAAGGATTTTTCTAGATGAAGCGGTGGAACATCCCGAAGACTTGCGTCAGGGATTTTCAGATTGGTTATATTATCATGAAGCGTTACCAAAGCCGGGCCGGAAAAGCGCATTTGACTAATTTGTTGATATATCTGTTGAAGCGACGGAAACAGCTTGGAGCCAGCCATGCCGATCAACCCCAGAAACGGCAACATATCAACAATATCGGCACCTTGCCTGCTTTGCAGCACCAGCACCATTATAATGAAGCCACCATAGGTCAGCCCTTCAAGCGCAAAGCGGGGAAGTTTGCTGAATGTTTGACCTTTGGTCTGGTGGCGTGCCAGGTTTTGCGCAGGCAAACGGAACCGTTTGATAAAGGCATCTTCAATGCCCATAACTTTTAGTTCTTTCAAACCACTGGTTGCTTCTTGTGCCACCAGAAAACGGGCCCTGTTTGTTTGATACCGTTGCCGGCCAATGCTTTCCAGTTTCTTGCGCAGCATGAAATAGACCACAATATAACCGCCGCCCAGCACGACAAAGATACCAAGCGCGATCCATGGCTCGATCAGGCAAACCACGCCGATAATCAGCAAGGCTACAAGCGTATGCGAAATAAGGACAACAGCCGGAAGCAGGCTTTGCTGTACCACGACATCGATTTCGGACAATACTGTCTGCCCTAATTCTGCGGTGTTGCGTGTCAGGAACCAGACATAGGGCTGATAAAGATATTTTTGCAGCAGGCGCGCGCCCCAGGAATAGGCGCGCATCAGGCAAAACCGCATCAGCACATAGGTCGATGCCGCGCGAAATGCCAAACTAAAGATGATAAACGCAAAAACCGCCAACCCCAGAGCGGTGATATAGCTTTGGATGCTGGTAAAGCCGCCCCACTCCCAGAACATGCGTAAGGTAGAGTTGGTCTGAATTGATTCCGGTTTTGCAAGCACCTGCAAGAATGGCAGCAGCATCGCGACACCAACGGCTTCGAACACGGCCATAAAGGCAACCATAATCAGGATCAGTACGAAGCGCCGTTTTTCAGTTGGGGATAAAAGCTGCCAAAGCAGTCGGTAGGTCTCAATCATTCGTTACTCTCCGGGGGGTTCTGTCGGGCGCGGCCCTTAAATGTACTACGGGAATAGGGTAGAGGCTGCCCTCGGCCAGTGCCGGAACTTCTAGCAAACTGCCGGGTTCCGCCGTCGGGCTGTTGATCAGGTGTCTCGATTTCGTCAACCGCTGTTTCATTCGATGGGTTTATATACAGAAATACACCTGCCCCGAAATAGAACATTACAAAAGCATTTATTGCATCCCAAATATGAACGGTCGCAAGCGTAAACAAAACTCCGATAAGGGTAATAACATAACCCAATCGCAATGCCTGCAATTCGTCGTTCGGTGTTTTAACGCGCAATACGCGATAAACATGCGCGCCTACTGCCCAGAGCAAAAGAATAATACCCGGAAAACCGAACCGCATTGCAATAACAAGCCAATAGTTGTCGACGGTCCCCGCCAACCACACCGGCCGAACCCAGTCATAAAGTCCAATACCAAACAGCGGGTGGTTCATCACTGACTGGGTTCCGAAATTCCAGATATGCACACGCCACCATGCTGTTTGCGGATTTAGCGTCATTGTTTCTATCAAAATGATAATTGGGCCGCGGTTTGATAGCATTTCAAGCGAGAAATATATTGTCGCGAAAAGAATAACGAGTAATCGCCAACGTGCACCCGTAACTTTGCCCCAAGCAATAATCAGAACCTGCAGTAGAATAGAAAGAAAAGCCGCAGACGAAAGCGACATAAATGCCATGCCGAGCAACAGCAGCATCAGCGGTAACATCCGCAGCAGCTGCCGTTTATGCAAGTAATAAATATTCGCCAGCATCAACGAACAATAAAACCCGAAGTGGATCGCGTGAGGGAAAGAAACTTGTACCCGCGACAGGCCAAAACGCTCGGTCATCACTTTGGGAATAACATGCGTGAATTTTCCGAACAATTCAGCAAGCAACATTCTGAAGGTCATTAGTTCGAACACTGCCAGCGGCAACAACACCAATAACGAGATCATAAAGTATCGAACAAATCGACGGTAATCCGAAACACTTCGAATAAGCACACGTCCTGCAAGATACCCGCCAAGAAGTTCCGCGCCGGTTACCAGAGAATAGGGTATTTTTGATGCGCCATGGTGGAAAAAATAGATAAATATCGTCCAGATTACAAAAATGATTATCGCCCAGTCAGTAGAAGTTACCCGACCGACTTTGCCTGAAAATAACTTGGCAATAAACGGGATCAACGCAACAAGCAGTACAACGCGATAAGGATCCAGCCTGATACCGCCAATTTCCGGACGGATCGGTATCAACAGGGACAGGATGAAAATGGCAATAAACGCACCACCACCGCCTTGCGATTCCCCCGCATCCGCGACGAATCCGTTCGCCTGTCTTGGGGTTGGATCAACGTTAGCCGACATCATTCCTGTTTATTCCGTTGAATAATTTACAACTCTATGTGAACCCGCCAGCTTATCCGGCGCATCCGTTTAAAAAATCTTGGCCCGGATATACATCGTTCGGATACATATCTTACAGGCTTTTAAAACAAACCTGCGGACCCTCTCTCAAGCCGGAATACATAGGGGCTTTTCCCAATCAAGGAAAGGCTGGAGTCATGAAAAATAGGAAACAAACCTTCCATTCCTTTGCATATTGATACAATACTCAGATGTTTTCCGGTTTATTTCAGCCAACCCAACAAACGGGCCCGCCAGAAAGCACAAACACACAGCCTGCCCGTAATAGTCGGGGTCGGCTATCGCGCGGGAATGTATAGTTAACCCGCTCAGGAGCAATGGATGAAAAAGCCGACAGTTATTGCAGATCGCTCGGATGGGCGGGACAATAATTTCAATCTGTTGCGCATCCTTGCGGCTGCCGGGGTGCTGTTTTCGCATTCGTTTGTCCTTAGTCTGGGCACCGAAGGTTATGAACCCCTAAGTCAGTGGCTGGGTAAAAGTCTGGGTTCGATTAGTGTTCTGGTGTTCTTTGCTATTTCCGGCTTTTTCATAACGCGCAGTTTTGATCGCCGCAGAACCCTGATGCGGTTTGTTCAGGCGCGGGTATTCCGGATATTTCCGGGGCTGGCTATCATACTGCTTTTGACCGTCCTTATTGGCGGTTTGGTTTTGACAACCGCGCCCGATGCGGTCTACTGGCCAGCCTCTGTCGGATATTTTCTCCATAATCTCAGCCTGTTTTCCATGCAGTACGAACTGCCTGGTGTCTTTGAAACAAATCCCTACGGCCCACCGATTAACGGTTCTCTCTGGACTTTGTCCTACGAGGTTCTTTGTTATTTCGGGGTCGTTTTGTGCGGCTTGCTTGGGTTGTTCAAGCGGCGCGGGCTGTTTGCTGTTGGCATGGCTGCATTTTTACTGGTTTACGCGGTATCGGTTCTGCGCGGCATCCATCCCCGCATCGATAGCCTGATGCAACTGGGCTTGCCCTTTATGACCGGCATGGCCTTTTATCTGTGGCGCGAACGCATCCGGCTTTCACTGCCATTGGCAATTGCACTTGTATTGGTGGCTTTGCTGTTTCGCGGCACCCAATTCTTTGATCCGGTTATTGCCGTAACCCTGTCCTATGCAGTTTTTGTTATCGGCTATATCCAAAACCCGCTCATGCTGGCCTATAACAGGTTGGGTGATTATTCTTACGGCCTTTATATCTATGCCTTCCCGATACAGCAGATCGTTGCATCGAATGGCATCACAACACCTGCGATCAACATCATGCTTGCATTGCCCGCGTCTTTGGCCTGCGCCGTGATGTCATGGCATTTTATCGAAGCCCCCGCCATGGCCTTTGGCAGAAACCTCGGCCGACAAAATTATGCGCAAAGCAAAAGCTCCTATTAACCCGAATCGGATAGAATCGGCGTATTCCGGCTTACCGCAGGCCCCCTTGCTTGACGTGCCGGGGGGTAAATTCGTTATAAACACAACGGATTGAGCGAAACAATAAGTCGACCGACCAAGGATTGGTCACCCTTCTGCCATAATCTCTTCATTTTAAAATGCAATTCCAAGTAGACAGGCCCACAACCGGGAGCCTTGGAGTGATGGAGAACAATAACGTAAACGCTGGTAGGGGATGACCGGCAAGCAGAAAGAAGCAAGTTTTGGAATTGGGCAATTTAAAAATTCGTCGCACGTTAAAACGTATGATTCATGCGTATAACAAGGACACAGAAGGCACCGTATCGATCGAGTTCGTACTCTGGTTACCCGTGTTTTTGTTGTTCATTCTGGTCACCGCCGACCTCTCGCTGGTTTTCACACGCCAGTCGAATCAGTGGAGCATATCGCACGAAACCGCCCGTATCCTTTCGCGCCACGGCATGACTGCTGCAGATGCTCAGGATTATGTTGAGAACCAGGCGCGCTTCTCGGGGTATACTCCCAAGGTCGAAATCGAGGTTACGGATTCAGATGTGACTGTGATCATCATTGCCAAGGCCCAGAAAATGGCACCTTTTGGCACGTTGGGTTTCGCCCTTGGAAACACAATCACAACAAAGGTAAAGCAGACACTGGAGCCCATTTAATGGGCTCGAATCTGGCACTCTCCTTACAGCGAATATTCAAGCAGTTTTACCGGAACCAATCAGGTGCCGGTACTGTCATGTCGCTTTTCGGCCTGACGATCTGTTTGCTATTGGGGGGCGTCGCCATTGATTCAACCAACGCATGGCGCAACAAGGAACTGCTAAGCCTGACTGCAGATGTTGCGGCACACGCCGGGGCGGTCGCCATTGCACAGGGATCCGAAACTGCGGCAATTATAGATGCCGTCGAAACAGCAGCAGAATTTAACATGCCGCATGATCGTTTCGGGCGCATATTCAGAGACACCAAATATGACATTCTATTACGGCACTACGATTCAAAAACAAACACTATCACCACCAACGGCACACCGAATGCAATCAAGATAACCCTGCGGCGTAATAAAGCGGTAAACAACCCGGTCCCGACTTTTTTACTAGGGTTTATCGGTTTGAACTCGTGGGATATGACCGTCCAAAGCGTGGCAATGGTTGGCAGCACTACGCGCTGCGATGCGTCGGAAGGATTGTTTGCGCATGATATAATCGAGTTAGTCGACGAAAACCAAATTGGTGCCGACTACTGCATTCATAGCCAACGATCAGTCACACTAACCTCACGCAACGAGTTTGCCAAAAGCAGTCTGGTCAGTATGCCCGACCTGAGTAAATGTAGCGGTAACTGTGATCGAATAGCAAATGCCGGGCTCCGCACTCAAGAAGTTAATCTGATCATGCCAGACCTTAATAGCCTCATTCACGGCATTTTTGATGGTTTCCGTGGTGACCCGCTGCTGGCTCAAGAGGTTGTATCTTTCTTCGATGGCAAACCGTTGGATGATGATTTTTCAGCACTTGATGAAATCGGGGTGCCAAAACAATTATTAGGTCAGCTGAAAAAAGGTACAGTGGTACCACTTCTAAAAGAACAATTCCTGTTGCTACGCGAGTTCCCAGAAGGACTTTCCTATTCAGTAGACTGTAACGACCAAGAACCCATCCTGGAAATAGGTGTGGAACCATTTAGCCCCGCCCTAAGGAATATTGTATTAACTACTGATTGCGCTCTCCGGTTTGGCCCGCATGCAAGTATCAGGGGTAGCCTGATTGTCACAACCCGTAACCAACACGAGGATACACTGTCCGTAGATCCCGGAGCCAAGGCTGGAGACCCATTGCAAGACTGCAACCCCAATGAGCATTCTGTATTCATGTCTATTGGCAAAATGACCTTGCCTGCCGGTTTCACCAACTCAAATGTTACGTTTGTCGGTGCCGATAATATTCGTGTGGACGGCGACCTCGATGCACGCATTTCGGTTCATCGGGGATTGGGAATTCATGCAAGCGGGCGCATTACCATTGAGGGGTCTCATAAGTTTATAGCCTGCGATAATTCTAGTGATCTACTCATACCCACTTTGCGAATTCTTAGGCATGTCACACCAACCCGAAAGATTCGCGCCACAACCGATCAAGTCGTGGGGCAGTAATCAATACCTGTATGAATAATAAATCGGGATAATATACTCTGACATTCTTTGTCGAATTGTTCTACCGGGATGCGACCTGTTAGCAAACTCCTTCACCAACACGAAATAAATTGGTAAACGCAATCTCAAGCGCACTTGCGAGGAAAACAGTATTCATTCAGTCCCAAATGTCTCACAAACAGACAAGACTTGCCAACCTCCGGAGACCATCTATTGCAAATTGAAAAAACCGACCTTCCCGGCGTTCTGCTGCTAACGCCCGCCCGTTATGGTGATCATCGCGGTTTCTTTTCCGAAAGCTGGAACCGGCAGACTTTGGCGGATCAGGGTATTACCTATGATTTCGTTCAGGATAACCACTCGCTGTCACGCGATGTCGGAACCATACGAGGACTGCATTTTCAGGCCCCGCCGCATGCACAGACAAAACTGGTGCGCTGCGGGCAAGGCTGCCTGTTTGATGTCGCGGTCGATATCCGCAAAGGCTCGCCGACTTACGGGAAATGGACCGGAGTCGAGCTTTCGGCCGACAACGGCAAGCAATTGCTGATTCCCGAAGGGTTTGCACATGGCTTTGTCACCCGCCTGCCAAACACCGAAATCATATACAAATGCACCGATTACTATGCGCCGGATGCCGACGGGGCTATCCGCTTTGATGATCCAGATTTGGGAATTGACTGGGCAATTGATCCGGATAAGGCTATTTTATCGGATAAGGACGCCGCAGCACCATTTATAAGCAATTTTGAAACCCCTTTTACCTACGAGATTGATTGATGAAGATACTAGTTACGGGCGGGGCCGGATTTATTGGATCGGCCGTTGTACGCCGCGCCATTCGGGACGGCCATCAGGTGGTTAATCTGGACGCGCTGACCTATGCCGCCTGCCTTGAAAATGTTGCCTCTGTGGCCGACAACCCGAATTATGCCTTTGAAAAGGCCGATATCCGCGATCCGGCGGCGCTGGCTGCGGTTTTTGCGCTCCATGCACCCGACACCGTGATGCATTTGGCCGCCGAAAGCCATGTGGACCGTTCGATCGACGGTCCCGCTGCCTTTATCGAAACCAATGTTACCGGCACCTTCAACATGCTGGAAGCAGCGCGGGAATACTGGGTTGGCCGTGATCGCCCGAAAGATTTCCGGTTCCACCACATCTCGACGGACGAGGTTTACGGCTCGCTTGGGGCGACGGGAATGTTCACCGAAGATACGCCTTATGATCCAAACAGCCCCTATTCGGCATCCAAAGCCGCCAGTGACCATCTGGTGCGGGCATGGGGTGAAACCTATGGGCTGCCGGTGGTTGTAACCAATTGTTCAAACAACTACGGCCCCTACCATTTCCCCGAGAAACTGGTGCCGGTGGTTATCCTGAAGGCGTTGGCGGGCAATGATATTCCTGTCTATGGCAAAGGCGAAAACATCCGCGACTGGCTGTACGTCGAGGATCACGCCGACGCCCTGCTGACGGTGCTGCAAAACGGCCAAACCGGACGCACCTACAACATCGGCGGTGAAAACGAGGCGACCAATCTGGAATTGGTCCAGAAAATCTGTGCGATACTGGATGAAAAGCGGCCCAGTGACACCCCTTACAGCCAGCTAATTACCTTTGTCGCGGACCGGCCCGGCCATGATTTACGCTATGCAATTGATCCACAACGCATCCGCACCGAACTGGACTGGCGCCCCTCGGTCACGCTGGACGAAGGGTTGGAAAAAACCGTGCAGTGGTATCTGGATAACGAGAATTGGTGGCAGGCGCTGCTGGATCGACAAGGGGTAGGCACCCGACTGGGCAACAAGGGATGAAACCGTCTACCGGTCAGGCCCCCTATTTTGCTGTTCTGGACAGCCTACGCGGAATTTGCGCCATGATGGTGGTTTTGTTTCATTTCCACGCCAACAGCCATATCGAAAACCTACCACTGGTGCGCAACAGCTGGTTATTTGTCGATTTCTTTTTCGTCCTGTCTGGGTTTGTGATTGCGGCCAATTACACCACCCGATTGCAAAACAAAGACGTTTCGATCTGGCGTTTCATGGGGTTGCGTTTGGCGCGGCTTTACCCGCTGCATCTGTTCATGCTTGGCGTGTTCGTTGCAACCGAAGCGCTGATGCTGGCTGTGCGCCCAATGCTGGCCAACGCTGACCGTATCCCGTTTGAAGGCACCCGAAGCCTGTCATTGCTACCGGAAAACGCGCTTTTGTTGCAAAGTCTGGGGCGCCCGTTCGGCCTGTCAGGAGTAGAAAGCTGGAATGTGCCATCCTGGTCAATAAGCGCCGAGGTGTGGGCCTATCTGGTTTTTGCAATCGCATTGATAGCGGGGTATCAGGCTATCCGCCTCTATCGCGCGTTTGCATTTCTTGTTATTCCAGCAGCCATCATCGCACTTAACAGCGGATCAATAAATCTGGTCACGGATGGTGGGGTTTTTCGCTGCATCATGGGGTTTGGCGTTGGCACTGTTTTATGGCAACTATTCCAGCGATTTAGACCCGATCAACGCGTTACCGGACGCTGGGAAATACCGGTTTTCGCTGGAATGGTCCTGTTTGTTTCTTATGCCCCGACTTATGGCGTTACCCTATTGGCACCAGTCGTGTTTGGTATTGTCCTCTGGGTATTTTCCGCTGAACAAGGACTGCTGTCACGCGTATTTTCGACCAAAGGGTTTTTGCTGATGGGGGTTTTGTCCTATTCCATTTACATGGTGCACTCCTATTTGCACGCCCGCCTGAAAAACCTGACAACACTGCTGGAACAGCAAAGTGGCCTTGAACTGTTTTCTCCGTCCGAGGGCAACCAGTTCGGGACAACACTGCTAGCCGGTGATCTGTTTGTTGTAACCGGTTGCGTCCTTACAGTGATCGTTAGCTACGTAACGTGGAAATTTGTGGAAATGCCGGGGCAGCGGCTGGTGCGGGGTTGGGTCAATGCATCCTGAAGCCAGAAATCGTACTCAATACCGGTTAGGTAAATGTCAACTTGGGACCGGTTATATCCGGTCGCACAAATAATAAACAGGGAACCCCCTATTCATGCGGATACTGGTCTTTGGAAAAACCGGACAGGTGGCCACCGAATTACAGCGGCAGGCACCGGTAACCGCGTTGGGGCGGGATCAGGCTGATTTGTCCAACCCGCAGGCCTGTGCAGACATCATTGCAACAACCGACGCCAATATCATCATCAACGCAGCCGCCTATACCGCCGTCGACAAGGCCGAAGACGATGTGCAGTTGGCAAACGTGGTGAACGGGGATGCGCCGGGTGCGATGGCACTGGCAGCGGCAGCGCGGGGGATACCGTTTCTGCACATCTCGACCGACTACGTTTTTAACGGCAGCGGCACACAGGCAAGAAAACCGAATGATGCTGTTGATCCTTTGGGGGTCTATGGGCGCAGTAAGCTTTTGGGCGAAGAACGGGTGCAAAGCGCTGGCGGCAGCTATGCAGTATTACGTACCTCGTGGGTGTTTTCGGCACACGGTGCAAATTTCGTCAAAAGCATGCTGCGGCTGGGGGCGGACCGCGATGCGTTAAGCATTGTGTCCGACCAGATCGGCGGGCCCACGCCGGCCGCCGATATTGCGGCAACACTGTTGCGCATGGCTGGTGCTTTTGCTGGCGGGACAGGCAAAGCCGGAACCTATCATTACGCTGGCACGCCCGCCGTCAGCTGGGCCGATTTCGCCCGCGAGATATTCACCCAAAGCGGATTGAACGTGCGGGTGAACGACATTCCGTCAAGCGACTATCCGACACCGGCCAAACGGCCGCTAAACTCGCGGCTTGACGGCTCTACTCTGGCTGCCGATTATGGGATCAATCCGCCAGACTGGAAAACCGGACTACGCAAAGTATTAACCGAATTGGGACAAGTATCGTGACAAAACGCAAAGGTATCATTCTGGCAGGCGGGTCGGGGACGCGCCTATATCCGATCACTCTTAGCATCTCGAAACAGTTGCTGCCGATCTATGACAAACCAATGATCTATTATCCACTGTCGGTGCTGATGCTGGCGGATATTCACGAAATCGCGGTTATCACAACGCCGCAGGACCAGGATCAGTTCCAGCGGCTGCTGGGCGACGGATCGCAATGGGGTCTGGATCTGACCTATATTCAGCAACCTTCCCCGGATGGACTGGCACAGGCCTATTTGCTGGCCGAGGATTTTCTGGCAGGCGCACCATCGGCAATGGTTCTGGGCGACAACATTTTCTTTGGCCACGGGTTGCCCGAAATGCTGGATCTGGCCAAGGCCCGCACCACCGGCGGTACCGTCTTTGGTTATCGGGTGGCCGATCCGGAACGCTATGGCGTGGTGGATTTTGATGAAAATGACCGCGTTGTTTCCATCATCGAAAAACCCGAAATCCCCCCCTCGAATTACGCTGTGACAGGGTTGTATTTTCTGGACGGCACAGCCCCCGACAAAGCGCGACAGGTCAAACCGTCACCCCGTGGCGAACTTGAAATCACATCTTTGCTGGAACTTTATCTGGCCGAAGACGCATTGACCGTCGAACGCATGGGGCGTGGCTATGCCTGGCTGGATACCGGCACCCACGGCAGCCTTCTGGATGCCGGAAATTTTGTGCGTACACTGGAAAACCGGCAAGGGATGCAGGTGGGATCGCCGGATGAAATCGCCTTTACCAAAGGGTGGATCACCCGCGAAGATCTGGAAAAGCGTGCCGATCTGTTTGCCAAGAACAAATACGGGCAATACCTGAAGGGGTTGTAAGGCCGTTTTCTGCCCAAATACCTAAATTTGAACAAGACCCTTGCGACACTCTCCCTATGATTGTAGCATTTGATTCTAAAGCAATCGAAGGATGGGTCAAAGTGCTGGTTGGTGTTATTGGTATCGGAATGCTACTTGGCCTCGTCGCGGGCGGCGGGGCGCTGTATGCCGAATTGCCAATATGGACAGCGGTGTTGTTCTACGCGGCAACCGGAACCTTGTTTGTATTGCTTACACTGTTGGCTGGATCGGTGGTGTTCTTTGTCAGGAACCGCCCACCACGGGAACAACACAGCTACCAGAAATAACCCCACCCACATTGCACCCTACACACCGGATGCCGGCATTCGTGCCCTTTGCGCCATGCCGATCTGGATCAACGCCGAAATATTCATGACCAGTGCGTAAATCAGCGCAGGCGTGGCCAACGCGGGATTTTTCAACAGGGAACCGGCAACAAACATCGCAACTGCAACATTCTGAAGCGAGGCCTCGACCATAATCGCGCGCCGCCGCTCGGCAGTCAGCCCCAGCAAAATACCGGCGCCACCCGCCAGCCCCAGCGCAGTCAGATTCAAAGCGGCAACCGCCGGACCAACGCTGGATAGATGATCCATCATCGGGCCCCAGTTTTGAACAAAGGTGGCAAAAACCATGACAGCAAAAACCACTTTGGATACAGGATCAAGTATAGACACCAAACGCCCTGCCAAGGCCGGTCGCCATGCCGTAAATGCAATACCCGCCGCCATCGGCACCAACGCCACACCCGTCATTGCCATGCTCATCCGGGCCAGACCGGACACACCGGGTAATTCACCCACTCCGGCCAGAATCAGGATTAACGGAATCGTCACAGCCGCAAGCGCGGTGGTGACCAGCGTCATCGCCGCTGACAATGCCACATCTGCGCGGGCCAGATAGGCAATATAGTTGGACGTCACCCCCCCCGGCGCCGCCGCAACCAGAATCAGCCCGATCGCCATCGGTGCGGACAGATCAAACACCTGCGCCAGAACAAAGGCAACAGACGGCAGCAGAACCATCTGCACAACCAACCCCGCAGCCAATGCACCGGGGTGTAAAAACGCCGCAGCCACCTTTGCAAAAGACAGGCGCAACCCCACCACAAACATCAGTAAAATAAGGCCCACAGGAAGGAAAGCCGCCAGTATCTGTGTCATCCGCTCGCACCCGTTTCGTTTGATCTGGACAGCAATAGTCTGGAACACTCCGCCGCAACATGACTTAAGTCAAGGCAACGGCCATAATAGCCGCTTAGATGTTTCCAGAGCTTGTAAGGAGAGAAATCATGATTGCACGGCGCAGTTTTCTAATATCCGGCGGGGCGCTGCTCGGCGCTTCCAGTCTACCGGCTTTTGCCGAACGGGTCGATATCGATCTAGAGGCCGACACCGCGCAAGACACCGCAGATGTGCGCCGCCGGTTCATGATGGAAGACACCTACGGCAATCTGGTCAAGGATGATGATTTCCAAGGCAAGTTCATGCTGATCTATTTCGGCTATATGTCCTGCCCCGATGTTTGCCCCACCACATTGGCCACGCTGGCCGATGCAATGGAACAGCTGGGCGATCTGAACGAAGACCTTGCCGTGCTGTTCGTTACGGTTGATCCGGACCGTGACGGCCCCAAAGATTTGCACGATTACGTCCAGTTTTTTGATAAACGCATCGTCGCCCTGCGCGGACCCAAGGCCTATACCGATCACATGGTAAAATCCTATAATGCGCGTTACGAATTCTACTACCCCGATCCCGAAGACAAGAGCGAATACACGGTCGATCACACCGCCTCGGTCGCCTTTGTCGGCCCCTACGGCAATCTGATTAAACGCTTCCCGCATGGAACCTCGGCCGAGGCCATTACCAAAGACATCCGCGAAACCATGGAAGCGGCCCGCAAATAATGCACCGCCGAACGTTCCTGTCACTTGCAGCGGCGACAGTTGCAAATCGCACCTTGGCACAGGACGCGCCGATGTCTGCCGCCGCGCTGGCCCATCCGGCGATACCGTCCAAGGACGCCAGTGGGCTGTTGATGAAAGATATCGATGGCGAACCGGTTTTGGTTGGCGATTATGCCGGTCGTCTGGTGGTGCTGAATTTATGGGGAACATGGTGCCCCCCCTGCCGTCGGGAAATGCCATCCCTTTCGCGACTGGCAGACAAGGTTGATTCAACGCGAATCGCCGTGGTGCCGCTAGCCTTTGAAAATGGCAACGCGACACGGGTCAGGGTGTTTTATAAATCCATCGGCATCACCAACCTGCCGGTTTTACTGGGGGACGGGCAGAACCTGAAAACAGTTCTGTCACTGGAACGCCTGCCAACCACCGCCATTCTGGACAAAACCGGCATGCACATATCGACGGTTGCAGGCGAGGCAATGTGGGATGACGAAGACACAATCAACTGGCTGAACAGGTTATGTCATTAAAAAGTTGATGGGAAACCGAAAAATCAACTATGCGTTGGCCTAATTCCATCGCTTATCAAAAACTGTTATTTCCACCGTCGTCGCCCCGTCACCGGCCCGTCCCCTTGCGCCATGATCCGTTCAATCGCCTGATCCAGCGGTTCGTCCACCACAGCCATATGATGCGCGTTGGCATGCAGCAGGGTGTTTTCATCACGGATCAGACCCACATGCCCTTTCCAGAAAAACAAATCACCCCGTTGCGGTTTCCCGTTGTCGCCAATTGCTACGCCTATGCTGGCCTGCTGCATGTCGGCATCCCCGGGGCAATCCACCCCGCAGGCCAGTAGGGCCATCTGCACCAGGCCGGAACAATCCAGCCCCCAGATGCTGTTGCCACCCCACAGGTAAGGCACGCCCATAAATCGTTCGGCCGCCTCTATCGGGTCATCAAACAATTGGTCAATGGGTGCGATATGCGGGCGTGGGATAAATTCGCCGCTGGACAGTTCGGCAAAACGATCACCCTCGGCGACAATCTCCAGCCCCGAGCCGAAACTGAGCGGGGCGATCTCTTCGGATTTGAAATCGGGTTCGGGGTAGATATGTGAACTGCGGGCAGAAACGAAATGCGTGGGCTTGCGCTTTTCTACCAGATCGGCGGCGTGTAGATACCCTGCATAACCATCCTTTTGCGCACAGCCATAGGCCCAGCCATCACGCATCTCGACCACGCGGAAATCCTCGCCATAGATCATCTGGCGGTCGCGCTTGCCGTCCGGTGCATCCCGCAGGTCGGCCACGGAGACGGCAACGCTCATCACCTCGCCACTGTCGCGGAATTCTTTTGGCAGGGTTCGCCGGTCGCTCATAGGTTC
>Ga0256845_1001303_pt1 | contig 20308 bp, 19 predicted proteins | sample RiftiametaG_FD_189101 | JGI IMG/M metagenome (GOLD analysis project Ga0256845, IMG submission 189101) | Tube worm associated microbial communities from hydrothermal vent at the East Pacific Rise, Pacific Ocean - Riftia | ecosystem: Host-associated > Annelida > Integument > Unclassified ...
AGAGTTTAGAGATAAAATTGATGATTTTTTTCAAAAGACATTACCGGATATCGGGGATTCATTAGCGAGTAGAATCAATGATAATTTTCAGGAATTAAATCCTGCATCTTGAGGTGGGATGGGTATACATTGACCCACCTTACAACACAGGAAAAGACTTTGTGTATTCTGATAGTTGGAAACAAAATAAAGCAGAATATTGGGAAGATGCAGGAATGACCGAAAGCGGTTACAAAATAGACAGCAACGCTGAAACTGACGGTCGTTTTCATAGCAATTGGCTGAATATGATGTATAGCCGATTACTAATTGCAAGACAGCTATTAAAAGAAGATGGTGTGATTTTTATCTCTATTGATGATAATGAAGTACATCATTTAAGAAAATTGTGTGATGATGTTTTTGGGGAGGAAAATTTTATTGAATGTATTACTTGGAATAAACGCATTCCCAAAAATGACAAAGGAATTGGAAACATACATGAATATATTCTTCTATATGTAAAAAATTTCGAATTCAAGCATGAGTTTACTATGAGAAAAGATGGCTTGGAGGAAATTGAAGAATTAATAAACAAACTCAAAAGTCAAAAAATACCTATTTCAAAAGCAGAATGTGAGTTAAGACTACTCTACAAGAAAAAAGGATTCGACCGTGGAATTACCTTATATAACTCTCTAAATGACGAATATAAATTATGGGGTAAAATAAATATGAGTTGGCCAAATGCAAATACATTTGGTCCAACTTATGATATAATCCATCCCAAAACGAATAAAATAGTGAAAGTTCCTGATAGAGGGTGGCGTTGGAAAGAAGATACTTTTAATGAAGCAGCAGGGATTGTCAATGGTAAGTATTCAACTATTACTGAACGCCATGATGGTAGCTTTGTTTGTGGGAAAATTTGGTTTAGTAAGGACGAGAATACTCAACCAAGTTCAATAACATTTTTTGAGGATGTAGAAAGCTTTTTGTTGCGTTCAATTTTATCAACTAAAAGTGATGGAGGGATTGAAGTAGAAAATATATTTGATGGTAAAAGTTTCTTTTCATACCCAAAATCTACTTCTCTAATAAAGACACTGTTAGATTCTATAGAATTAAATGACAATGAGCTTTTTGTTGATTTTTTCGCAGGTTCAGGAACAACAGGTCAAGCAATAACAGAATTGAATCAAGAAGATGGCGGTAATAGAAAATACATTTTAGTACAGTTACCCGAGCAAACAGACGAAAAAAGTGAAGCCTACAAAGCTGGTTACAAAAAAATAAGCGATATCACAATTGAACGTAATAAACGAGTAGTTGAAAAAATCATTAAAGAAAAGAAAGTAAACAGGAACAATTAAAAGGTTTAGGTTTTAAAGTATTCAAACTGCAAAAATCAAACTTCCCAAGAGTAGAGCTTGCTCCAGACCATGAAAAAACAGAAGAAGAAAATATTGAGTTACTTAAAAAATACATCAAAGACAAAGAAGCTCAATTGGTTTCTGCTTTTAATAAAGATGAATTGATAACTGAAATTCTAATCAAAAATGGTTTTAAACTCAATTACACTTTAACAAAGCAAGAAAAATTCAAGAAAAATGAAATTCTACTTGCCACAGATGGAGACAAAGAAACGCTAATCTGTTTAGATGTAATTATTGCAGACAAAACCGTAGAGCATTTCAAAACACATACAGACCAAAAGTTAATTGTACTCGAACGCGCCTTAGACACTACAAAAAAATGGAATCTAAAACACGCTATGGGTGATAAATTTGTGGCATTTTAATGTTAATTGAACTATTGAAAAAATAACGATTAAAACAAATTCACCACGGAGCCAAACATATAAAATTTTTTATTCCGTGCCTTCGTGAAAAGCAATATTTAGAGAGAATTAAAATGTACGAAACAATTAAATTAGAAAAGAAAAATGGCGTTGCTAATTTAACCTTAAATCGTCCTGACCGTTTAAATAGTTTTAATGTGCAAATGCATGAAGAGTTGCAAAGCGCTTTAGATGATGTTGCGACCAATGGTGAAACACGTTGTTTGGTGATTACTGGTGAAGGTCGAGGTTTTTGTGCAGGTCAAGATCTTGGTGATCGTGCTGTGAATGCAGATAGTAGTGGAGTCAGACAAGCACCTGATTTAGGAATGTCTGTTGAAAAATATTATAACCCTCTAATTCGTAGAATAACGAATCTTAAAATGCCTGTAATTTGTGCACTTAATGGTGTTGCTGCTGGTGCTGGCGCTAGCTTAGTCATGGCTTGCGATATTGTTATTGCAGCTCGTAGTGCATCTTTTATTCTATCATTCTCTAAAGTTGGTTTAGTTCCAGATTCAGGAAGCTCTTGGCATTTTACTCGAGCATTAGGGTTACCCAGGGCAAAAGCATTGGCTATGTTAGGTAATAAATTAAAAGCTGAACAAGCGGAACAATGGGGATTAATTTATCAAGTGGTTGACGATGAAAACTTGATGACTGAAGCAAATAAGTTATCAAGTCACTTGGCAACGCAACCAACCGAAGCACTGGCAAATATAAAAGAATTAATTCACACATCTTTTGATTACAGTCTTAATGAGCAGTTAGAACGAGAAAGAAAAGCCATGCAGCACCTTGGTAGAAGTCACGACTACAAAGAAGGTGTATCAGCCTTTATGGAAAAGCGTGAACCTCGATTCAAAGGTAAATAGAGTTAAGGGTAAGTAAAAGGTAAATAATTAATGAAAAAAGTTTATATCTGCGATGCCATAAGAACACCTATCGGACGATTCGGTGGTTCGTTATCGCGTGTACGTGCTGATGATTTAGGTGCCATCCCAATCAAAGCTTTGATGGATCGTAATCCTCAAGTTAATTGGAATGAAATAGATGATCTTTATTTTGGTTGTGCTAATCAAGCGGGTGAAGATAACCGGAATGTCGCTCGTATGAGTGGACTATTGGCGGGTTTACCAACGGTAGTTCCTGCGGTAACGATTAATCGATTATGCGGTTCAGGTATGGATGCGATAGGAACTGCGGCTAGAGCGATTGCTTGTGGTGAACAATCCATGGCAATTGCTGGCGGTGTTGAGCAAATGTCGCGCGCGCCTTTTGTTATGCCAAAAGCGAATGCCGCTTTTTCTCGTAAAGCAGAAATTTATGATACGACCATGGGATGGCGTTTTATTAATAAAAAAATGAAAGAAAATTTCGGTGTTGATAGCATGCCAGAAACAGCAGAAAATGTTGCAGAACAATTTAATATTAGCCGTGAAGATCAAGATAAATTTGCTTGCTTAACTCAAGAAAAAACTCAGAAGGCTCAGCAAGCAGGAATATTCAAAAAAGAAATCATTCCGGTTACTGTCAAAATTAATAGAAAAGAAACAAAAGAATTTTTAGTTGATGAACATCCACGTCCAAGCACACTAGAAGGATTAGCTAAACTCAGCACACCATTTAAAAAAGAAGGGTCGGTAACTGCAGGAAATGCGTCAGGAATTAATGATGGTGCATGTGCTTTATTAGTCGCTAACGAAGAACAAATTGAAAAGCAAAAACTAAAACCAATTGCTCGAATAGTTGGTATGGCGACCTCAGGATTAGAACCAAGAATAATGGGTTATGGCCCAGTAGGAGCATCACGAAAAGTGTTGAAAAATGCAGGTTTAACCATCGAGAAAATGGATGTGATTGAATTGAACGAAGCATTTGCAGCACAAGGTTTAGCAGTAATGCGTGAGTTAGGATTAGAAGATGACGATAAGCGTGTTAATCCGAACGGTGGCGCAATCGCATTAGGTCATCCGTTAGGAATGAGTGGTGCAAGATTAGTTATGACAGCCGCTTACGAGTTACAAAGGAATGGTGGACAATATGCCCTTTGCACAATGTGCATTGGAGTAGGTCAAGGCATCGCAATGATAATAGAAAAAGCTTAAAAAGAATCTCTAAAGAGAAATTTATTATGCAAACAGTTAATGACAGTAAAAATCAAATTGAATTTGATCAACGGATCGAAAATGAGCAAAAAATCGAACCGACCGATTGGATGCCTGATGCCTATCGAAAGAATTTGATTCGTCAAATGTCTCAGCATGCACATTCCGAAGTGATTGGAATGCAACCAGAAGGAAACTGGATCACTCGCGCTCCTACGTTGAGAAGAAAAGCGGTTCTACTCTCCAAAGTGCAAGATGAAGGTGGTCATGGTTTGTATTTATATAGTGCCACAGAATCACTTGGAATTACTCGTAGCGAGCTGATAGAACTTTTGCAAACCGGCGTTGCAAAATATGCATCGATATTTAACTATCCAACCTTAACTTGGGCTGATATGGGCGCAATCGGTTGGCTTGTTGATGGTGCCGCAATTGTTAATCAAATTTCTTTGCAACGAACTTCATATGGACCTTATGCAAGAGCGATGGTTAGGATTTGTAAGGAGGAAAGTTTTCATCAACGCCAAGGTTACGAAATTATGACCGTCCTTGCTAAAGGTTCAGCTAAGCAAAAAGAAATGGCGCAAGATGCAATGAATAGAAATTGGTGGCCATCACTGATGATGTTTGGTCCTCACGATAGTGATTCCGCTCATTCTGGAAAATCTATGAAATGGAAAATTAAACGCGTGTCGAATGATGAGTTAAGACAAAAATTTATTGATCAAACAGTACCTCAAATTGAAGCATTAGGATTAGAAATGCCCGATCCCGAATTGAAATGGAATGGCGAACGTGGAAGCTATGATTCTGGTGAAATAAATTGGGAAGAGTTCTATCAAGTCATCAATGGTAGTGGCCCGTGTAATTATCAAAGATTAAAACATCATAAAAAAGCCCATAAAGATGGGGAGTGGGTTCGAGCTGCGGTGAGAGCTTATCAAGAAAAACTAGCAAACAATAACGCTAAAAGCGTCGCATAAATAATAAGAGATTCTAAATTATGAATGAAGAACAAACTATTAATCAAGAGCATTTGGCTGTCTACGAAGTTTTTATTCGTTCCAATCGAGGGCTTGATCATAAACATGTAGGAAGCCTTCATGCGGAAAGTCCTGAACACGCACTAATGTATGCACGAGATTGTTATCTAAGGCGATCCGAAGGTGTTAGCGTTTGGGTGGTAAAATCAAGTGATATTACAGCGTCTCAAGAAAATGATATACCCAATTTTATTGATCCAATGGATGATAAACCCTATCGCCATGCAACCCACTACGTGTTACCTGACAACGTCACCAACATGTAATTAAAAGAACCAATTAAAAGAGCAATTACAATGAATGATAACCAACAAAATATAATTCGTTTTTTAATTGGACTAGGCGATGATTCGGTAGTGCTTAGTCATCGTTTGTCGGAATGGTGTAGTAACGCACCTTATTTAGAAGAGGATATTGCGCTGTCGAATATCGCATTAGACTATATCGGTAGAGCAAGAATGTTTTATCAATACGCTGTGGAGTTAGAAGGCAATAAACGGACTGAAGATGATATTGCTTATCTAAGAAACGAACGTGAATATACTAATTTATTAATTCATGAACTTCCAATTAATGATTTTGCTTTTACTATGGTGAGACAATATTTTCTTGATGTTTTTTATTGCAAATATCTAAAATTATTATGTGATTCTAGTGATGAAAAAATTGCGGCGATTGCAAACAAAGCCGTCAAAGAAAGCCGTTATCATTTAAAACGTAGTCAACCCTGGATAACTCAGTTAGTAGAAGGTACTAGCGAAAGTAAAGAAAGAGTTCAATTAGCATTAGATGAGTTAGAAAATTTTGTCGGTGAGTTATTTTTGATGGAAGACTGGGAATATCAGTTAGTTGATTCCAGTATTGCAATTGATAGAAAAAATTTAGAAGCAAACTGGAATTTAGAAGTTCAAACATTCTTAAATAAATCTGAAATGTCTTTTCCTGATAGCCAATTACAAATTCGCGGTGGGCGTAATGGAATTCATACAGAGCATTTAGGACACATGCTAAGTGATATGCAATATATTCAAAGAAGCATGCCGGGACTTGAGTGGTAAAAATTGTTTTCATCTTTTAGATTATATTGATATGCATCATTCTATTTCAATAGTTACACCAGAATTTGCAAATCGCAAGGCTTATAGAATTTCTTCGAAGTATTCTGAAATTTGGGATATATTGGATAATGTATTTGATCCAGAACTACCAGGGTTAACGATTTGGGATCTTGGAATACTGCAGGATATTCAAGAAGAAAATGATGTTGTTATAATTACAGTGACTCCTACTTATAGTGGATGCCCAGCGGTTGATACAATTATCTCAGACATCGAAATTGAATTAGCAAAATTTAAATATAATAAAGTTGAAGTCAAGGTAACATTATCGCCCGCATGGACAACGAATATGATGTCGCCGGCAGGAAAAAAACATTTAAAAAATATACAAATTGCACCGCCGGATAAGAATGATAAAATTTATTGTCCTGTTTGTAAAAGTGGAAACACAAAAATATTAAGTCAGTTTGGTTCCACCGCTTGTAAGTCATTGTGCCAGTGTAATGACTGTTTTGAAGCATTTGATTATTTTAAACATTTTTAGAAAATAAAATCTTCTCTTTTCAAAAGAGAGAATCAAAAGGTAATGATTATGAGTACCGATTTTTATCCGTTAACAATATCAAAAGTCGATCGACTGACTAAAGATTCAGTAGCGATTGATTTTTGTGTGCCTAAAGAACTCAAAAATAAATTTGAATATAAACAAGGCCAACATTTAACTTTAAAAATAGACATTGACGGGCAAGATATTCGCCGATCTTATTCCATATGTACCGGCATCAGCAGTCAAACTTTGAGAGTCGGTGTTAAAGCGATAGAAAATGGCATTTTTTCAAACTATGCCAATAAAGAACTAAAAAAGGGTATGACACTTGAAGTGATGCTGCCACAAGGACATTTCTATTCTAAATTATCCAAAGACTCTAATAAACAATATCTATTAGTCGCGGTAGGAAGTGGAATTACCCCAATACTTTCGCAAATAGAAACTATTCTTGAAAGTGAACCTAACTCTCAAATAACGCTACTCTATGGAAATAAAAGAAGTACTTTGATGATGTTTAGAGAGCACCTTTGCTTCTTAAAAAATCAATATATGAGTCGTTTAAAAATATTTAATTTTTTTACCAAAGAAGAAAATGATGCTGTTATTTTAAATGGCCGTATTAGTGCACAAAAAATAATTGATTTGGATCAAGCTCGAATGATTCGCATTAAAGAGTTTGATGATGTCTTTGTTTGTGGCCCTGAAACAATGACGTTGGAAATAGCTAAGGCATTTAAATCTTGGGGCTGTGATGATCTCCATATCCATTATGAATTATTTTTCTCTGGTGTGGCTGCTGAATTGGCAGAAAAAACTCAAGCGGAAAGAGCAAAAAAATACGGCCTTAAAACATCCAATGTATCAGTAAAGGTAGCAGGCAGAAAAGTCTTGATGGATCTTGAAATGGGGGGAGAAAACATTCTTGATGCTGCCATTGAAAATGGTGCAGATCTGCCTTTTTCTTGTAAAGCTGGTGTATGTGCTACTTGTAAAGCTAAAGTAATAAAAGGCAAAGTAGAAATGGATATGAATCATTCTTTAACAGACCAAGAAGTTGAAGATGGTATGATATTAACTTGTCAGGCGCACCCTGTTAGTGATGAAGTTGAAATTGATTTTGACTTTAGTTAGATCTGAACTTTAATCTTTTATTTTGAAGAATATAATTGATAACTTTATCGCCAACAGAGCTGAATGTGTCAACATTAGTTGTAAAACTTTAATTGTTACAGTTTTTGGTGATGTGGTTTCGCAACATGGTCATTGGGTTTGGATTGGTAGCTTGATTGAGTCATTATCTAATCTTGGTTATTCAGAGCGTTTAGTACGGACATCGGTTTTTCGGTTAGTAGAAGACGATTGGTTACAAGTAAAAAAAATTGGGCGTAAAAGCTATTATTCACTAACCATTTCTGCGACTAATCATAATCTAAAAGCTTCTCGACGAATCTACAAATCTTCCAGTCTTTCTGAAAATAATGATTGGTTAATTCTACTGCCTAGTTTTGTTACAGATGAAAAATTACCAGAATTAAAAAAACAACTCAAATGGCTAGGATTTAGCTCGATAAGTTCATCAGTCTATGCTCATCCGTCATTTGACAAAAATTCACTTGAAGAAACGATCAAAGAACTCGATTTAGTTGAGTCCGTTGTGATTTTTTCAGGTAAAACGGTCGATCAGAATTCTAATGCTGTATTAAAAAAATTGGTATTTCAAAAGTGGAATTTGAGTGAGCTAACAGGTAAATACGATCAGTTTCTGGAGGACTATAGGCCAATTCTTATGCAACTAGAAAATGAAAGCTCAACTGCTAATTCAGATAAAATAAGTTTCTCGCTAAGGTTGTTGCTTATTCATGAATTTCGAAGAATACTACTCAATGATCATGAGCTATCTGCAAACATGCTGCCATCTGATTGGAGTGGTAAATCCGCTAGAGTGTTAGTAAAAAATATTTATCAATATTTAGAAAAAAAATCTATAAAGTATATTACGCAAAATCTACAAAATTCGAATGGCAGTTTATTGAAGCCATCAGAAGAATTCTATACTCGATTTAAATAATAACCAGTTAATTAGGATATTTCCAAAATGAGAATACCACAATGACAAGACCTATAACTTATAGCTCGAAAGATAATATTGGGATTATCACAATAGAATACCCGCCAGTTAATGCTCTTTCTCAATTGGTTAGACAAGGTATTGTAGACGGCATTGATAAATTTGAAATAGATGACGCAATCAAGGCAATAATTATTCGATGCCATGGCAGAACATTTATAGCTGGAGCGGATATTAAGGAATTTGGAAACGTTCCATTAGAGCCACACTTACCGGATGTAGTTAATCAAATTCAAGCGAGTTCAAAGCCAGTCATTGCAAGTTTATTTGGTACCTCGTTAGGTGGTGGTTTTGAAGTTGCTTTGGCCTGTCATTATCGAGTTGCACTAGCATCAGCAAAAATCGGTTTACCTGAAGTTAATTTGGGTTTAATTCCTGGTGCAGGAGGAACACAACGATTGCCTAGAATGGTTGGTGTTCAAAAAGCTATGGAAATGATTACCAGTGGTAAACATTATTCAGTCAATGATTTTTCTTCTTTAAAGTTATTTGATTGTATTTTTGATAATAGTGAAAACTTAAATGAATCTACAATTAATTTCGTAAAAAAATTAATAGAAACTGGAAAATTAACGCAAACCAAAGTTGGTGAACAATACATTACCGATGACATTGATGATTGGGATAAAACTTTATCATTAATCAATAAAAAATCGAGAGGTAAAGAAGCGCCAAATGTTGCAGCGAATATATTGAAACAGAGCCTAAATTTGAATATTGCAGATGGAATGGTGCTTGAGCGTAGAGAGTTTTTAAAACTAAAAGATTCTGAACAATCTGCAGCCTTAAGGTTTGCATTTGGTGCCGAGAGATTAGCCTCAAAAACAGAGTTTAGTGCTACGCCAATAGATGTAAAAAATGTAGGAATTATTGGTGGTGGAACAATGGGTTCAGGGATCGCAACCGTATTTCTTTCTTCTGGTTTTCATGTGACACTTATTGAACAAAATGAAGAAGCGTTAGCATTGGGTAAAGAAAGAATTGAGAATAATTTTATGAGTAATGTTAAACGTGGCCGAATGTCACAAGTTCAAACAGATTCATACATTGCTTCTCTAACTACATCCATTAATTATCAATCACTCAGTGAGTGTGATCTAGTGATAGAAGCTGTATTCGAAAATATGGATGTAAAGAAAACAATATTTAGACAATTCGATCAAGTATGTAAACCAGACTGTATTCTAGCGACTAACACCTCTTACTTAGATATTGATGAAATTGCATCTGTGGTATCAGAACCGTCAAGAGTCATTGGTATGCACTTCTTTAGTCCCGCTAATATTATGAAATTACTAGAAGTTGTTCAGACAAAAAAATCATCTGAGCTAGCATTAGTAACCGCGATGATAGTCGCAAAAAAATTGAAAAAGATTCCCGTGATGGTAGGTGTTTGTTTCGGTTTTGCTGGTAATCGAATGTACACACGATATGGACGTGAAGTACAGCAGATATTATTAGAAGGTGCAAAAATAGCTCAAGTCGATCATGCGCTTACAAGCTGGGGAATGGCAATGGGACCGCTAGCGGTTGGTGATATGTCTGGTTTGGATATTGGCTATTATGCAAGAAATTCCAGGCCAGCACCAGACTACGATAAAGGCTATTTTAAGCCGGCAGAACTGATGTTTAAGTTAGGTCGATATGGGCGTAAAGCAGGTAAAGGGTATTATCAATACGATGAAAATGGAAAAGCGTCAAATGATCCTTTGAGCGATCAGTTAATTTCCGAAAAAGCGAAAGAACTAGGCTTTGAACAAAAGAAATTTGATGACGATGAAATTATACAAAGAGCAATTCTTGCGTTAATATCCGAAGGTCTGCAATTGTTGAAAGATGGAATTGTCAAAAGAGCTTCTGATATTGACATTATCTGGCTACATGGTTATGGATTTCCACGCCATAAAGGTGGACCAATGTTTCAGGCTAAACAAATGGGAAAAGAAAAATTAGAATCCAAACTTGAAGAGCTAAGAATGCTAGAAGGTGATAAGATCTGGCCAAACGTTGACCTTAGTCAAATATTTTAAAATAAATTTTAGGAATAGCATGAAAAAGACATTTGTATTAACCCACGCAAAAATAAAAATGCCTCGTATGATTGAAGCAGCTAAACATGAAGTTAAAAAATACCTGAAAAGAGAAAGAAACAAAGCATTAAAAGATGGCGTTGATTTTTGGGATTTTGATTGTAAATATGGTGCGACAGAAGAAAATGCAGAAGTGATTCATTTATCAGCCATTAATAAAAATATTGATGATGCAGAACAATTAGGATTAGAGTCTTTTTATTTGGAAATATTAGTCAAACCCGGGCATAAGCCCAAGAAATAATACTTAAATCTAGATTAAGGAGGCAATAAGATGAAAAAGGTAACGGTAAAAAACCATTCATCATATTTATAATTCTTTGCGTTTTACTCCTGAGTTATCCCCACGAAAATTATAGTTAACTAATTGAAAAACTAGAGATTGATAGACTTTCATGATGAATTATGATCAAATTTGTTTCGACTAAAAACCAAGGTTGAGAACACCATGAAAGCGACTAAATTATTACACAAAAATTTATCCAGTGCATGTCCTGAGATCCATGACATAAGATTAACCGCACTAATTGGCCGTTTTCACATAGACTATAAAAGGACAACAGTTAACGGTGACTGGATTAGGTAGGAACCTGAAATCAGACTCGAATACCGATACTAAGCATGATATTAAACGAATGGATCGACTCATCGGTAATCAATATTTATATGCTGAGCGTCAAGATATCTATCGATATTTATTAAATCTTCCGAGTTGGGCAACAAAAATATCCGATCCTGATCGTTGATTGGTCTCCATTGGTTATGGAGAACCGAATGGCAGGTATACTAGCTATTCTCGAATGTATTAAGGTTCGGCAATAGGTCGCACAGCCATCAGTACGGCGGCAAAATTTGCAGGTATATTAGGGGCTGGCGTTGGAGCATGGAGTCAGCATTTTAATGCTATTAGTGCATATATGGATTGTATAAATGACGGTTGATGCTAAAGCTAGACAACAAGCACTCAAGCTTATTCATAGGATTGAAAGTAGAGAAAGATCTCTCCCATAGCCCAAGTCAGCAATGATTTGGGCTTTTCTATTTTAGCCGCTACTAGGCAGAGCGCTGTTGTTGGATCATGGCTTCAAGCATTTCTGAAATAAACTGACCAAATTGCTATCGTAAGATTAACCATAATGGGGGGGTAGGTCTTTCGTTGCTCTATAAATTAATGGGTGCCCCATTAATGTTTTATAACTCAAAGTTATGGCGAATTCTAAAGAAATCAGCCAAAATAATTGATAATAGCATTTTGTCTATGATACTAATAGATTAACAATAATATTTAGCTAAAGATTAAAGAACTTAGAGTAAAAATGTTAAATTTCCAAAACAACTTAATAAATGTGATTAGCATTCTCGTCGTGGTGATTCTCCTATCACCGCGAGGGTTGCTGTTACGCTAAAGAAAACATAGTAAACATAAAAACCCTCGCTCTGAAAAGACCGAGGGTTTTTTTATATTCAAGGATGGACGGTATTCCACAAAGAACCACCGACGACGGTGTGGTTATATCTAAGGAATCGAAGTGCAGTTTTAGGGCATATGCAATAAAGAGCCATGGTTGGTGGCACTGCTTGGTTGAATAGAAGAATTAACTTATTTTAAATAAAGCATCTATCAAAAAAAGTAAAAGATTATGAATCAACAAGTTTCAACAGGCGCTCAACAAGTTCTTTCAATTCTAGAAGAGCAAGGCGTAACCGATGTTTTTGGTTATCCAGGTGGCGCTATTATGCCACTCTATGATGCTTTGTATGATAGCAAAATTAAACACTACCTTTGTAGGCATGAGCAAGGAGCTGCTTTTGCGGCGGTTGGTTATGCTCGTGCATCATATAAGGTAGGCGTTTGTATCGCGACCTCTGGCCCAGGAGCAACTAACCTTCTAACTGGAATAGCGGATGCTATGGCAGACTCAGTTCCTATAGTTGCGATCACAGGACAGGTAGCTACCCAAGCGATGGGTACGGATGGTTTTCAAGAGGTAGATATTATTGGATTAAGTATTGCCTGCACAAAACATTGTTTTCAGGTGAAAGATATTAATCAATTACCTGGGTTTTTAAACAAAGCATTTGAAATTGCACAATCTGGTCGACCAGGTCCGGTATTAATTGATATACCAAAAGATATTCAAATGGCTGATATAAGTAACCAAGAAGACCCATTGCAGTTAGTCGACTCGAATAAACATGTAGACGAGAATAATACTGAAAATACTGCGTTTATACCGAACGCTCTGTTTAGTGATGCTGCCGAAATGATAATCGCTGCAGAAAAACCCATTTTTTACGTTGGCGGCGGAGTTGGGCTGTCTCGATCAGTGCCTGAACTTCGAGATTTCATTGAAATGGCCAATATTCCTAGTGTTGAAACTTTAAAGGCGCTAGGGAGTGTTAAATTTGAAGATCCACTTTATCTGGGTATGTTAGGTATGCATGGAACAAAAGCCGCTAATCTTGCTGTACAAGAAAGTGATTTACTAATTGTTTTAGGTGCTCGTTTTGATGATCGTGTAACTGGCAAATTAAATGAATTTGCTCCGAATGCGAAAGTGATACATATGGACATCGATCCTGCTGAAGTAAATAAACTTAGAAAGGCAGATATCGCTTTGGTAGGTGATTTAAAGGACACTTTACCGATGATTAATAAGGAAGTGGATAAGCAATTTTCCGAAATAAAAATCAGTAATAAAGATGATTGGCGAAAGCGTTGTTTAGATCTAAAGAAACGTTTTCATCCAGAAATATCACACGTTATCTTATCGAACTCTTCTACCGCTTTGAGTGGAAAAATGAAAGAGTCTACTAACAATAAGAAAGAGACTATATTTGCTCCGGCACTACTAAAAGAGCTGAGCGAACGATTAAGATCTGATGCGATTGTGACAACCGATGTAGGACAGCATCAAATGTGGGCTGCTCAAACTATGCAATTTGATCACCCAAGTCGGTTTATCACCAGCGGAGGATTAGGTACGATGGGGTTTGGTATACCAACAGCGATTGGTGCAAAAATTAGCTCGCCTCGTAATACTGTCGTATCAGTTACTGGTGATGGTTCTTTTATGATGAACATTCAAGAGCTAGCAACCATAAAACGTTACCAAATCCCGGTAAAAATAGTGCTGATTGATAACAGTCGCTTAGGGATGGTAAGACAATGGCAAGAGTTGTTTTTTAACCGACGTTTTAGTGAAACGGAGTTATCAGATAATCCGGACTTTGTGATGCTAGCGCGTGCATTCGATATTGAAGCTAAAACAATCACTGAAGCACATGAAGTAACACAAGCAATTGATGATATGTTGGATTGCAAAAAGGCTTATTTATTGCATATAAAAATTGATGCTTTAGATAATGTCTGGCCGTTAGTTCCACCAAATACAGCCAATGATAAAATGATAGAAAAAACAGCTTAATTTTTTTGAAAAATATTACAGCTTAAATTAGAAACTGGAGATAACCATGAATAGTGGAAATTTTGCGATAGAAATTTTTGCAGACAACCAACCAACAGTACTAGAGAAGCTTTTACAAGTGACTCGTTTTCGCGGTTATACCATCTCTGGTTTAAATGTAAAAACAAGCGATGACGAAGCAAGTTTGAATATACAATTAACTATTAATTTAAAAGAATGTGCAGAACTAACAAGAGAAAATGAAATACAAAAACTTTTTAATCAGTTGAGCAAGTTATTTGATATTAAGCATGTTAACCTAAGTCATAGACGAGTAGAAAAGTGCAGTTTAGCGACTAATCGTCATCAAGCATATAGTTAAAAAAAATAAAACAGGAAATATCAGAATGGCAAAAGTAGAGTCGGCTCTCATTTGGTCTAACGGAAAATTCATACCTTGGAAAGATGCGACCGTCCATGTGATGAGTCACGCGTTGCACTATGGATCATCCGTCTTCGAGGGAATTAGGGCTTATGATACTCACAAGGGAACATGCATTTTTCGATTAGAAGAACATATTGAACGTCTTTTTGATTCGGCAAAAATTTACCGTATGCGAATTCCGTTTACTCAATCTGAAGTGTTGCAAGCGTGTAAAGATTCAGTTAAAAAGAATAATTTAAAATCAGCTTACCTTCGACCACTCATTTATTTAGGTGAAGTGGGTATGGGGTTACGGCCACCAGAAGATGCTGTTTGCGATATTATTATTGCAACGTTTCCTTGGGGTGCTTATTTGGGTGAAGATGCGGTTGAACAAGGTGTTGATGTTGGCGTTTCTAGTTGGAATAGACTGGCTCCAAATACCATGCCAACGGCAGCCAAAGCTGGTGGAAATTATTTGTCTTCTCAATTAATTTCAGGTGAAGCCGCGCGTCATGGATACGCAGAAGGGATCGCTCTTGATGTCAATAATATGGTTAGTGAAGGTGCGGGACAAAATGTATTTTTAGTTAGAAAAGGAATTATTTATACACCGCCAGGAACAGCTTCAATTCTACAAGGTTTAACTCGCGATGCTGTTATGTCTTTAGCAAAAGATAATGGTTATCAAGTAAAAGAAGAAGTTATTGGAAGAGATGCGCTTTATTTAGCCGATGAAATATTTATGACAGGAACCGCAACTGAAGTAGTACCTGTTAAAAGTGTGGATGGAATTGAAGTCGGAGAAGGAGCTAGAGGGCCAGTGACTAAAAAAATTCAAGATTTATTCTTTGGATTATTTGATGGTACAACCGAAGATAAATATGGTTGGTTAGAAACAGTTTAAAATTTAGAAAATACGTGACCATTACAAACTTCTCTTAAAAGGTCTATAAAGTGCCAAGATTACGATCAGCAACAACCACTCAAGGTAGAAACATGGCAGGCGCTCGCGCATTGTGGCGCGCTACTGGCATGACGGATTCTGATTTTGATAAACCGATCATTGCGGTTGCCAACTCTTTTACTCAATTTGTTCCTGGACATGTTCATTTAAAAGATATGGGGCAGTTAGTTGCTAGAGCTATTGAAAAAGCAGGTGGCGTGGCCAAAGAATTTAATACCATTGCGGTTGATGATGGTATTGCTATGGGACATTCCGGAATGCTTTATAGCTTGCCATCTCGTGATTTAATTGCGGATTCGGTTGAGTATATGGTTAATGCGCATTGTGCCGATGCGATTGTTTGTATTTCTAATTGCGACAAGATTACACCCGGCATGTTGATGGCATCACTTCGTTTAAATATTCCTGTGATTTTTGTTTCTGGTGGCCCTATGGAAGCAGGAAAAACTAAACTTTCAGATCAAATTATAAAACTGGATCTAGTCGATGCGATGATAAAAGGTGCCGATCCGAAAGTTAATGATGAAGAGAGTGATGAAATAGAAAGAAGTGCTTGCCCTACTTGCGGTTCTTGTTCTGGAATGTTTACTGCTAATTCAATGAATTGTTTAGTGGAAGCTCTAGGTTTAGCATTACCCGGAAATGGTTCCATGTTAGCCACTCATAAAGATCGTGAAGCTTTATTTTTAAAAGCGGGCGAGCAAATAGTCAAACTAGCCCAACGTTATTATGATAAAGATGATGAAACTGCGTTGCCTAGGAATATAGCCAATAAAGCGGCCTTTGAAAATGCTATGAGTTTAGATATTGCCATGGGCGGATCAACCAATACTATTTTGCATTTAGTAGCAGCCGCGCAAGAAGGTGATGTTGATTTTACAATGGATGATATTGATCGTCTTTCTAAGAAAGTTCCACATATTTGTAAAGTTGCGCCTTCAACGCCTGAATACCATATGGAAGATGTACATCGTGCGGGTGGTGTTATTTCGATTTTGGGCGAACTGTACCGAGCAAATTTGTTAAACGAAGACGTTACTAATGTTTTCGGCGGTTCATTGAAATCGTTAATTGAAGAGTACGACGTCACTCAAACAAAAAATAAAAACATCTTAGAATTTTTTAGAGCAGGTCCAGCAGGTATAAGAACAACAAAAGCTTTTAGTCAAGATTGTCGTTTTGATACTTTAGATACCGACCGCAAAAATGGATGTATAAGAAGTGTTGAAAATGCTTTTTCTCAAGAAGGTGGTTTGGCTGTTTTAAGTGGCAATATGGCGCTTGATGGCTGTATTGTAAAAACAGCTGGTGTTGATGAAGAAAATTTAATTTTTACTGGCCCGGCTCATGTTTTTGAGAGTCAAGATGATGCCGTTAAAGGTATATTAGCAGGAGAGGTCGTTGCTGGAGAGATCGTCGTAATACGTTATGAAGGACCAAAAGGTGGTCCTGGAATGCAGGAAATGTTGTATCCGACCACTTATTTAAAATCGATGGGGTTAGGAAAAAAATGCGCACTGGTTACAGACGGACGTTTTTCAGGCGGAACTTCAGGGTTATCTATTGGACATGTTTCACCAGAAGCGGCAAGCGGTGGAACCATTGCGTTGATTGAAAATGGCGATCAAATTGAAATTGATATTCCAAAACGTATTATTCAATTAAATGTTAGTGAGAGTGATATTGTAAAAAGAAAAAAGATTATGAATAATAAAGGTGCTCAGGCATGGAAACCTAAAAATCGAGTGCGACCAATTAGTTATGCTTTAAAGAATTATGCCATGCTAGCAACTAGCGCTGATAAAGGAGCTGTCAGAAATAAAAAACTTCTCGACGAATATAATTCGTGATGAAAATGTCTAACCAAACTAATGGACGAAAAACGAAAAGTACTAATCCTGTGGAATTAACAGGGGCAGATTTTTTACGCAAAACATTATCGGCTAAAGTCTACGATGTAGCAAAAGAAACTGAACTTACAGAAATGACAAAGTTGTCATCTCACTTAGGTCAACAAATTTATTTAAAACGTGAAGATCAGCAACCAGTACAATCTTTTAAAATCAGAGGCGCTTATAATAAACTCGCCAATTTGGTTAACCAAAAAAATGGATTGGGTTATGAAATAAAAGAAGTCGTCGCATCATCTGCAGGAAATCACGCACAGGGATTAGCCTTAGCAGCTAAAAAACTAGGTATCAAAGCCACTATATTTATGCCGATTACGACCCCAGATATAAAAATTGATAGCGTAAAAAGACTTGGCGGAAGCGTAAAACTAATTGGAAAGAGTTTTGACCAAGCACAAGAAGCTTCACAACACTATGCAAAAAAAAACAACCTTAAAATAATTCATCCTTTTGATGATGTTGATGTAATTGCCGGTCAAGGAACGGTTGCTCAAGAATTGTTAAAGCAACAACCTGAAATGAATATCGTATTTATTCCTGTTGGTGGCGGTGGGTTATTAGCGGGAATGGCGGTCTATTTAAAACAACTATCTCCAAAGACAAAAATAGTCGGCGTTGAAGCCGAGGACTCGGCATGTTTGCAAGCAGCTTTTAAAGCAAATAAACCCGTCGATCTAGAACATGTTGGCTTATTTGCTGACGGCGTGGCAGTAAAAAAAATCGGAAAACAAACCTTCAATTTAATTCAGCAGTATTGTGATGAAGTAATAACCGTTAATAGTGATGAAATATGTACGGCGATTAAAGATATTTTTGAACAAATACGAGTAATTGCAGAACCTGCGGGTGCATTATCTTTGGCGGGTTTAAAAAAATATAACTTACAGAATCAAATTGAACTTAATCAAAAACAAACAGCTATTTTGTCTGGCGCTAACATGAGTTTCCATAATTTACGTTACGTCTCTGAGCGTTGTGAATTAGGCGAGAAAAAAGAAGCGGTTTTAGCTGTATCAATTCCCGAAGAAAAAGGAAGTTTTAGAAACTTCTGCAAAAGTTTACAAGGACGAGTCATTACGGAGTTTAACTATCGTTACTCAGCTAATAATGATAAGACAAATAATGCACACATTTTCGTTGGCGTTCGTTTAGGGGAGGAAGAGAATGAACGAGCTAAATTAATTGCAGACCTCGAAACTTCAAATTATAAAGTTGAAGATCTTACTGAAAATGAATTAGCAAAACTCCATATTCGATATATGATCGGTGGTGGAAGTTCAAATTCATCAAATGAACGAATATTTCAATTCCAGTTTCCAGAATATCCCGGCGCATTAGAAGAATTTTTAAATACCTTGGGTGAGCTTTGGAATATCTCGTTGTTTCACTATCGAAATCATGGAGCGGCGTTTGGTCAAGTGTTGGCTGGTTTTGAAGTAGAAGAAAGTCAGCAGTTAGAATTTTTTAGGCACTTAAAAGAGCTAGGTTATGAATGGAAAGAAGAAACTAACAATTTGGCTTATAAAGCGTTTTTGTAAAATACAAAAAATCATATAAAAGGTTTATGAGGCCTACAGCAAAATTGGGTTTTCCCATTTCAATTGATCAAAACGTGCAAAATATCTGTCAGAACTGAATACAACCAAACCATGTTCAATTGCCAAAGCTGCCAAATGAGCATCGCTTACCAGATTACCGCTAGCATTTGTTTTAATTAACAAATCTTTGAGAATTTCAGCATGTCGTTTTTGAGGCTGTGGAATCCAAACATTCGGTAGTTGTATCCAAGATTCAATGTATTCCCAAGCGTTTGATACAGATAAAGGTTTTGAGAATAATTTCATATTGGTAGATATTCTTATAAATGCTAAAAGGTTTTGCCACGGAATTGCTACACGCTTAGGACTATTGAACTGACTTTCTAACCATTGTTTGGCTTGTTCATGTTGTGGGTAATCGCTAATAACGGCATACAGGAGTATATTTGCATCAATTAACACTACTTAATTCCTTTCTCATCTTGTGCTAAAATTTCAGAAATATTATCTAAGTCAGGCAAATTAGCTCCTAGGTTAACCGAAGTCATTGAGTAATGAGGAGCCGTCTCTTCAACTTTATCGAGCTGCTCGATTCCTGAACGCAATAGGGAATTAACCACATTTTTTAAACTTTTGTGATTTTTAGATTTAATCTCAATCAGTTTTGAAGCAATATCGTCTTCTATCGTTAATGTCGTTCGCATAGTTTTCTACAAGCATACAATTAATGTAAAGATGATAGTCTTTTGATGTTTTGATGTCAAAATAAATAATGAAAGCACATTTTCTGTCTTCACTAATATTTAACCCATTGATTTATATGGAATTAAAAACACTTACTAGAATATTATATTCACAAAGTGTAAATAATGTTCCGTTGATTTTCCCGATAACCTGTGTAAACTACTGATTTATAATAGAAATTCAGTTTTACAGCCGTTTTTCTTGGAATATTAGTGAGATTTGTTGCATATAATAAGCGTTAGAGCGGTACAAGATACTATCCAACTTTTCTCATGCTGGGCTTGCCCTTAATAAAATTATCCATGTCTGTAAACATATCTTGGACGTCAATATATGGGTTAATCTGATGAGGGTGTTCTTTACCCTGTTCAGCTCCGTCTAAAACAAATTTTCGCAATTTATCAGCATTTTTCATAGCATTCGCAACACCATCCTCATTTTTTAATGTGTCAAATAAGAGTGCAAATCCTTTATCATAGTCGTTTATACCTCGCTCTCTAAGCAAGTGCTTTAGTTTGCTAT
>Ga0256845_1001304_pt1 | contig 20305 bp, 15 predicted proteins | sample RiftiametaG_FD_189101 | JGI IMG/M metagenome (GOLD analysis project Ga0256845, IMG submission 189101) | Tube worm associated microbial communities from hydrothermal vent at the East Pacific Rise, Pacific Ocean - Riftia | ecosystem: Host-associated > Annelida > Integument > Unclassified ...
CTGCATTTTTAGCCATGTCCATCACTTGGTCTTCCAAAGACTCTCGAACACCACCGTAACGACCATCAATCGTTGGACGAATTCCTACCTTTGGAAGGGTCGTAATCCATGTTTTATCTGTTGTATTAAAAGCTGCCATAACAATCTCCTTTTCTTATTTCCAGTTAATCCACCCAGTAGAACATAAAAAGCTCCCCCTGTCGACCAAGACTCTCTTTTTATTTGTAGTTTATTTTAGTTGGTAGAGGGTAAAGCATTTTTATTTTCGCTACACATTGCGCTTGTCTTTAAATTTTACAAACGGGTAATCTTATTTTGCTTAAAAAATCATAGGGAGCACACCATGTTAAATATTGCTATTTTTGGATCGGGATCAGGCACCAACGCTCAAGCCCTTATCGATGCTGTAGAAGCGGGGAAGCTCGATGTACAGATTAAATGTATTTTGTCCGATGTTAAAACCGCTCCGATTTTAGAGCGTGCCCGAAAACATCAAATTCCAGCGATCTATTTTGACTGTGCGCCTTTTAAAACTAAATTAGATGGTGATGCTGAGCAAAAGGTCTTACGCCTTTTAGAAGAACATGGCGTCGATTTTGTTGTGCTTGCTGGATTTATGCGCATTGTAAAAGAGGGTCTACTCAAAGCGTATGAAGGGCGGATTGTAAACATTCATCCATCGCTTCTCCCCTCTTTTCCTGGTCTCGATAGCGGGAAGCAAGCCTTCGATTATGGCGTAAAAATTACAGGTTGCACTGTTCATTTTGTTGATGCTGGTATCGATACAGGACAAATTATTAACCAGCGTATTATTCACATCGAAGGGTCTGACACTCTTGAAAGTATGATGGAAAAATTACATGCTCAAGAACACATTGCCTATCCTGAAGCCTTGCAATGGATCGCAAAAGGCGAAGTCTCTTGGCAACCAAAAAATTAGGGGAAAGGGGCGCGGGGGAAACCCCCTTTTTTATTTTTTAGAGGAGCGCTGAGCATTCCAATATTCAATTCGTTTGCGAATGGTGGCTTCGTACCCTTGATTGGTGGGATCGTAATATATTTTGTCGGTAGGCACATATTCTTGATCCACAAAATGATCGGGTGCGTGATGGGCATATTGATATTTTTGAGTGCTTTTTTCTGGCTTTGCCCCACTGTGTAAATGTGCTGGAACCGGAAGTGTTCGACCGTTTTTAATGTCGTTAAGAGCCGCATCAATTGCCAAATAAGCTGCATTACTTTTGGGTGCACACGCCAAATATGTGGTGGCTTGTGCAAGGGGAATTCGTCCTTCTGGCATTCCAATAAATTCAACGGCTTGTTGGGTAGAAACAGCAAGTGTTAAGGCGCGAGGATCTGCGTTTCCAATATCTTCAGCAGCAAGAATCACTAGACGTCGCGCAATAAAACGAGGGTCTTCGCCCGCATAAATCATTTTGGCTAACCAGTAAATGGCGGCATTGGGATCTGAACCTCGTACGCTTTTTATAAATGCTGAAATGGTGTCGTAATGTTCGTCCTCATTTTGATCGTATGAAATGGCTTTGGTCTGAATCGACTCTTCTATTTCGTGTGTGGTCAGTTTTACAATTCCATCGGAATCGGGCGGAGTGGTTAGTGCTGCAATTTCTAGAGCATTTAGTGCACGCCGAGCATCACCTTCGCATACGTTGGCTAGATGGGCTAATGCGGCATCAGTGGTTTGAACAAGATTATTAAGCCCGACAGGTGCTTGTAACGTTCGTTTTAAAATCTGAATAATTGATTCTTGATCAAGTGCATGAAGCTGAAAAATTTGAGAGCGGGAATTTAGCGGGGTATTTATGAAGTAGAAGGGATTGTGTGTTGTGGCTCCAACAAGAATGGCATCACCTTCTTCTAAATAAGGGAGTAAAACATCTTGTTGTGATTTGCTGAAACGATGAATTTCGTCAATAAACAAAATTGTCTCGATGTTATTTACCTTTTTTTGATGGCGCGCATGTTCTAGTAGTTTTCTAAGAATCGCCACATTTGCTAGAACTCCGCTGGTTCGTTCAAAACGCCGGTTTGTGGAAGCTGCGATTACTTCTGCTAGTGTTGTTTTCCCGCACCCTGGCGGGCCGTATAAAATAATGCTTCCCAGCCGATCGGCTTCGATTGCGCGGCGCAATAATTTGTCGGGCGCAAGAATATGATCTTGTCCAACAATATCATCCAATCCTTTGGGGCGCATTCGTGCTGCCAATGGTGCGGTTCCTGCCCCTGGACGAGGTGAATGCGTACTTGGTTGATCTGTAAAAAAATCCATCCGCCGAAGATACTGTTCTTATTGGTAAATTTGAATAGAGAAAGCGAAAAAAAAGAAAAAGCCTGAGATGTTTGGATTATAAATATTCTTTGATGCGCTCGGAGAGGGTGGTGATGCGTTCGCGGGATTCGGAGCGGGTGACGGCGAGCTGGATGGCTTTTTTGCTGCCGATTAAGATGATGAGTTTTCGGGCGCGGGTGATGGCGGTGTAGATGAGGCTTCGTTGAAGAAGAACGTAGTGTTGGGTGTGTAGGGGAATGATGACGCAGGGATATTCGCTGCCTTGGCTTTTGTGGATGGTGATGGCGTAGGAGAGGACGAGTTCGTCGAGTTCGCGGAAGTCGTAGTGGACGTTGCGCCCTTCAAAGTTGACGATGACTTCGGAGGCTTCGGTGTCGATTTTTGTGATGCGACCCATATCGCCATTAAATACTTCTTTGTCGTAATCGTTTTCGGTTTGCATGACGCGATCTCCAACGCGGTAGATGCGTTCGAAGCGTTCTACTTTTTCTCCGTTTGGATTAAGCAGTTGCTGAAAGGTGCGGTTTAAATTTTTGGCGCCGAGTTCCCCTTTTTGCATCGGGGTTAAAATTTGAATTTCGTTCATGGGGTTGAAGTGGAATTTTTGGGGAATGGATTTTTGGATGAGTTTGCTTAATAAGGTGACGGCTTTGGCGGGGTCGTCGGCTTCGATGAAGTAGCAGTCGCTGCTCTCATTTTTTGCGGGAAATTCGGGGAGCTTTCCTTGGTTAATGAGATGGGCATTGGTGATAATTCGGCTGGAGGCGGCTTGCCGAAAAATTTCGTTTAGATGTGAAACGGGTATTTTTTTTGCGGCGATTAAATCTTGAAGCACTCGACCGGGTCCGACGGATGGAAGTTGGTCGGCGTCGCCTACAATGATGAGGGCGGCGTGTAGTGGAACAGCATCGATGAGTTGTTCGGCCAGCTGAAGATCAATCATGCTGGATTCGTCCACAATCACGACATCGCATTCGAGGGGATTGTTTTTGTGGTGAATAAATCCCCCGGTGCCGGGATTAAATTGCAAAAGACGATGAATGGTTTTGGCTTCCATCTTTGTGGTTTCGCTCATTCGTTTTGCGGCTCGACCAGTAGGAGCGCAGAGAGAAACGCGCATTTTTTTTGCAACGAATATTTTTAGGATTGAGTTTACGAGGGTGGTTTTTCCTACGCCGGGGCCGCCAGTAATAATGGTTACTTTTGATTGGAGGGCGGTTTCGAGTGCTTTGCGTTGGGCGGGTGCAAGGGCGATTCCACTTTTTTGCTGCACCCATTCGATGGCTTTCGGAAGGTTTACGGCGGGGCAGGGGTGGGTTCCGTTTTGTAGAAGCTGGAGGCGTTTGGCGAGATCGATTTCGGCAAAGTAGAGTTTAGGTAGATAGATTAAGTCGGTGCCTGCAAAGTTGGGGCGTTGAATCAGTCGGTCATTCTCTAAGGAAAAGTCGAGGGCGCGTTCAACAATTTGTAAATCAACATTTAAAAGTTCGGTGGTGCGGGAAAGAAGATCGTTACGAATCGATGCGCAGTGTCCGCTTGCGGTAAGTTCGCCCAACATATATTCAAGCCCGGCGCGGGCTCGTAAATCGGAATCTTTTGCAATGTTCAGATGCATTGCAATCCGGTCGGCGAGAAGAAATCCAATCCCTCGAATATCGCGCGCTAAACAGTAGGGGTCGCGCTGAACCATTTCGATGGCTTTGGCTCCATATTTTTTGTGAATGCGAAATGCTCGAGTGGTGCTGACGCCATGACTAAATAAAAATGCCATAATGCTGCGCACACTTTTTTGTTCATCCCATGCTTTTTTGATGCGGTCTTTTCGGAGTTTTCCAATCCCTTCTACTTTTAATAATTTGCCTGATTCTTTTTCGATCACGTCAAAAACATCCGAGCCAAATGTTTTTACTAAGCGTGCGGCGTACTCTTTTCCGATGCCTTTGATTAGACCCGATGCCAAATATTTTTCGATTCCTTCTAAGGTGTCGGGTTGTACCATTCGCATCTGTTCGGCTTTAAATTGTGCGCCGTGTTTGGGGTCGATCATCCATTCGCCATCGGCTACCATCCACTCGCCTTCGTTAATGGTGGGTGTGGTGCCGGTTACCGTAACGAGTTCTTTTTTACCTTGTACCTTCACGCGTAAAACACAAAACCCATTTTCTTCATTGCGGAAAACAATGCGTTCAATTTGACCGTCTAATTTATTATTTGTCTGATTCGTTGCCATAAAAATCCACTTTCAAATGAGCCCTCGTTATATCGTTTTATTTTTATAATTTCGAGGAGAGCTTGTGACTATTTATCAACGCATTTTTTAGTTTTGCGCTTCCTCCTTTTTTTTGGGCTTCTTTTTTTTTAAATTATTCTCATTTATCTGCTTGATTGTTTGGGATAAATAAGTACTGTGCTCGGGTTGTTGCTTCTCTAGACGTGCTAGATTGGTGGGTAGGTTGTCCATTATATTTGCTCTCCTTTTTGGTAATGAAGCACAAGATAGGTGTTGAAATTTACTAAAAGGAAAATGAATATTTCGTTTTTAAAAAAGTTGGATTAAAAACATGAACAGGGTGATTAACTATAAACAAACACGATTCGCGGACCCTAGTGAACTCGCGATGGATATTGTGTTTAGAGGAAAAAGTATGAGGGGAAAGAAAATGATGAAAACCTATATTACGGCTCTTTCGGTCGTTCTTTTAGCTGGAACACAGTTTGTTCACGCTCAAGAAAGTACAGCCGGTGTTCTTGCTGATTTAGACAGTATCAAAGCAACTCCGGAAGTAAAAACGGTAGCGCCTAAGAAAGCGGCTGTTGTTAAAGAAGCTCCAGACGCTCAGTCAACAACCGTGTATGAACGCGCGATTGCAGCATTTAAAAATGCTGAATATGACAAGGCCACTGACTTGTTTAATGCCATGATTGTCGCTGACAAATATGACAAACGACCTGCTAAGTATCTGAAATTAATTGCCAGAAAAACCCAAGCAATTGAAGAGAAGAAAACGGAAGCTGCTCGTGAAATGGCTATGGAAAAAGTCGAAGACGAGTGGACGGTAAAACCACAGTTGTTGGTTTCAACCAACGTAACCAAAAAAGTTGGAAAAGATGATCCAGATGCCATCGCTATTAAAGCGATGGAAGCAAAGTTGAAAAGCATCATCATTCCTACGTTGGACTTCCGCGATGCGAATGCAAAAGATGTGGTTCTCTTTTTGTCCGAAACCTGTCGTCTTTTAGACAAAGAAAATGGACGTGGAGTGAATATACTTTTACTTGGCATGGGTTCTTATGATGACAGCGCACATCCTGTTACCATCTCTATTCGTGACATGAGCCTTTATACAGCACTTGGATATATTTCAGAAATGGCTAAACTTCAATTTGAAGTTCGACCAAATGCCGTTGCTCTTATGCCTTTGGGATATGCTTCCCCCGCAAAAATGAAATTCCGTACTTTTGATATTAAAAGTAATGAAGTAGCGGATCAGCTTGCAAATTCAACTGCAGCACCTGCTTCTACCGAAGCAGCAGGAACAGGCGATTTGTTTGGTGATGCAGCCGCAACTTCAGGTGGAGGAGCTTCTGCTGGCGGTCCTATTAATGTAAAAAGCTTCTTTAGTATTGTGGCGTTCCCAGAAGGAGCGAAAGCGGAGTATCAAGCGAAGTTTAAAAAATTGATGGTTATAAACACACCCAAAAACATTAAGTTGATTGAAGAAATCTTAGGAAAAATGGAAGATAAAGCAAAAGCACAACTTGCAGAACAAGTTAAAATTGATGCTAAATTTATCGAATTCAACGAAGGGTCTATGGATCAACTCGGATTTGACTGGACGGTTTATGGTTCAGGAACCGTGGGTGGTTTCGGCCTAAAAGATGGAACCTATTTCCAAAAAACACAAGGATTCTTAGATCCTCGTAATCCCTATGATCCCAATGCTCACGCAGGAAAAGGTGTTTATGTTCCTGCAACGAGTCCTACTCCTTTGTATACTCATCCTGTTGATGGGTATTCAGAAATTCAAAATGGAGGACAAAGTTTTTGGGGTGGAGCAATGCGTAATGCTTCGGGTGTTTTTAACACCGCAAAATCGGGTGTTCTTTCCACAATGAGTGGCAACCCTGCGGCTATGGTTTTTGGAAACGGATCTGTAGATTTGCGGATTACCATGTTGGAACAAAACGGAACGGCTGATGTACTTTCTGCTCCATCTGTAACGGCTAAGAGTGGTACAAAAGCGATTATTAGTGTGGTAGAAAGACACAGATATCCTCAAGGATATGCGGTAGAGACGGCTCGTGGCGCAGCTCCAGTTGTGACTCCAGAAGATTGGGAAGATTTCGACTTAGGTGTTACTTTAGAGGTTACTCCTCAGGTGAACTCAGATAACGGAACCATCGATCTCGAGCTTACTCCTGTAATTAAGAAGTTTAAAGGATTCGATAACTATATTGTGGGATACAACAATGTGTTTGTTTCTGGGAATAATACTCAGAATGCGTCTGGAGGAGATGGAAGACCTTTGATAGCTCGTATGCCTTATTTCGAGCAACGTAGAATCGAAACAATGGTAACGATTGCGGATGGAAGTAGTATCCTTATGGGTGGATTAGTAAGTGAAGTTACTGAAACCTATCGTGACCAAATTCCCTTCTTAGGTGATATTCCTTATCTTGGACGGCTTTTCCGTACGGAAGGTTCGCGTTCCTCTAAGAAGAACTTAGTTATTTATGTGAAAGCCACTCAAATTGATATTAATGGCATGAGCAAAGAAACTCGAGAGCAAGCGCGAGCAGCCTTGTTGGACAGTTAAGACTCACACTTAAAAAACGTAAAAAAGCTCGCCGTATTTTAGGCGGGCTTTTTTTGTAGTTCCACTTCTTTTAAAATTTTGAGATAAAGATCGGTTGTTAAAACAATTCGTAGGCTAAAACACTCAATCCAAAAAGGGCGGCGGTTTCGGTGCGTAAGATTCGATCTCCAAACGAGACGGGGATTGCCCCTGATTGGTGAAGCAATTGAACTTCTTCTTCTGAAAAGTCTCCTTCAGGACCAATCAGCAACGCCACTTTTTTTGGTGTTTTTCCAGCAAGTATATGTCGTAGTGGTTTTGCTCCTTCATAAAGCGATCCCACTAAAACTAAATCATATTCTACTAGTTGGGTGCAAATAAATGAAAGATCGCAAGTAGGGTGCAAGACCGGTAGCCAACGAACCTCACATTGTTGTGCCGCATTTAAAATAATTTTTTGCCAACGCATTTGGCGTTTTTCGTTTGGAGAAAAAACCGTATGTTGTGTTTTAAGTGGCCAGATATGTTGCACGCCTAATTCCACACTTTTTTGGAGGATGAGATCCCAGCGGTCTGGTTTGGGTAAGGCTTGCATTAAATCGATTTGCACGGCTGGTTCGGGAATAGAGAAGCGATGTTGAATTCGTGCCGTTACAAGTTGCTTTGAAACGGTCTCTACAACGGCTTCGGCTACTTGCCCTGCGCCATCAAATAAGATGATTTTTTGTCCTACCTTAATGCGTAGCACACGAACTAAGTGATGCGCTTCTTCGGAAGAAAGGGTTACGACATCTTTTTGGAGCTCTTGTGAATCAATAAGCGAATTAATGCGCATAAGGGGTTCTCTATAAAATGGTGGGCCTGGAGGGACTTGAACCCCCGACAAAGAGATTATGAGTCTCCTGCTCTGACCAACTGAGCTACAGGCCCTTTTAAAAAAAACGGAAGTTATGTCTACAGGAAAAACGGGAGGAAATGCAAGGCAGATTTTTAGTTTTATCCGATTATGCGTTGTGTCCCACTACATTTTCGGGAAGACCTGCTTCAACAAAACTGGCATCTCGATGTTCGCGTTCGTCGAGACCAATTCGGCAAAAGACTTCGGACCAGTTAGCGAAGGGCATGCGATCCAACACCACTTTTTGAGTGACGGGTTGCTCTTTCCATTGGGGGTTTTCTTCAACGAATTGGGCATACACGTGTTCGGCGTGATCTTCGAATTCAGCATTAAAAAGAAATGCGCGGCGCAAATTAAATAGAGCCATTAAGCGGGTGAAAATGACATAACTCATGATTACAAAAAAGGTGACGGGTGGAAGTAGATACCACGGTCGCTTTGTTTGATCTTCAATCATTTTTTCTTGAATAGCTTGGGCGTGCCAATATTCGTTATCTTGCGCATCGCGGCTCCATTGCATTATTTCGATCATCTTTTTTGTAGCCTCACGGCGACGGTATCCAAAGGTGAGTTTGCTGTACATTCGCAGTTCCCACGCTCGATATGGAATGCTTGCAAGCAATTCAATTAATAGTGTTTTGGGTAGATTTACTCCTTTTCCGGTGACGAGATCCATCGATGCAAAAAAGAATTTTGCGGCAAGGGTGTAGCGACATCTTGGGCGATTGAGGCTGGCTTGTTGTTCGGCATGAAGATTGATTTTTTTCATAATGCTCCTTGGTTTAAATAGAACCATTTGCATCCTATTTATTTCTCGAAACAAATCAACTTCTTTTTACAGTTTTCCTCGCCAAGCCCTTCAAGAGTCGTTAAATTCCCCCTCGGTTTTTTTTTAAATCAGGAGAACACATCATGAAACTTTCGACCATCTTACAACAGGAATCTATTTTACAATTCGATACGATCTCTGATAAATGGACGCTACTAAAAGCGATGACCGATGCACTTATTCAATCGCCTGCGGCTACGGATTTGCCTGCTGAACTTACGCAAACTTTTTACACAGAAATTGAGCAACGCGAGAAGCAAGGTAGCACGGGGCTTGGTGAAGGCATTGCCTTTCCTCATGCCCGAATTAATGGATTGGAACGACCTTTGATTGCTTTTGCAACGATTTCTAAGGGTGTTGAATTTGGTGCTCCCGATGGAATAGATAGTTCGTTGGTTTTTCTTTTTTTGTTCCCGGCACAACGGGTTGAGTTGGGGGTTAAGATTCACTCCACATGTAGCCGGTTTTTGGTTCAACCTGATATTCGTAAAGCCTTGCTTTCTGCTGAAAATCCAGAGGCGATTCGTGAGATCATGCAACAAAATAGTTTGGAAATTGATGCGCCGATTATTGCGCTTGATTTGATGCGAAATAAACGATTTCGTTTGACACCTGATATGCCGCTACATGAAGCAACCCAAATGATGCATCGCAATCGAACGATTGCGAGTCCTGTGCTTAATGAGCAAAACGAAGTGATTGGCGAATTGAATTGCAACCAGCTTTTTGAGCGCGAGCTCCCTGATTACATCAAGGGTCTACATAGTGTTCCGCACATTCCTGATTTTAAGCCGTTTCAAACCTATTTTAATGATGAAGAAAACAGATCGGTTGGTGATTTTATGAATGCATGTGAAGCCTCTTCGGTGAATGAAGATGCCACGATGCTAGAGATTGTTTTTCTACTATCGGTTAAAAAGCTTCCACTACTTTATGTCTGCCGGAACAACAAGCTCCTTGGGGTAATTGATGCTGTAACGGTGGCGGATAAAATTTTTAATATGTAATTTTTGGAGAATTCTGTATGTTGAGCCCTCACGTTCCAGCCCCTCTTTTGCCGCAAATTCTTAGTGCGGCTATATTTATTATCACCTTTATTTTTATTATTAGTGAACGCGTTCACCGAACGGTTATTGCTATGGCAGGTGCCGTACTTGTGGTTTTGCTTGGGCATTTCTTCGGGTTTTATTCCATTGAGCTTGCTTTTGAGGCCATCGATTTTCATACCCTCACGCTTTTGGCGGGAATGATGATTATGGTGGTTGTTCTTGAGCAAACAGGGTTTTTAGAATTTTTGGCGATTAAATCGGCACAAAAGGCAAGGGGGAATCCTTGGTTGTTGATGGTGGCTCTTGGCACGGTTACAACGTTGGTTTCGTTCATTCTCGATAATGTAACGACGGTTGTTATTATTGCGCCTGTAACCATTTTAATTGCTAAGATTACACGAATAAGTGCAATGCCTTTATTGATGGCAGAAGCTCTTTTGTCGGACACGGGTGGTGTTGCCACATTGGTGGGGGATCCTCCCAACGTCATGATTGGTAGCGCAGCCCATTTTTCATTTAATGAATTTATTACGCACGTTGCTCCAATTGTGATTGTTGCTTGGGGTGCTACGTTGCTGGTTCTTAAATTTGTTTATCACAAGGAACTCGCAAAGAAGCCTGATCATCTTGATGATTTAATGAACTGGGATGCCTCGAAATCGATAACCAACAAAGGGGATATTTATAAAACATTAGGGGTGCTTGTTTTGGTTATTTTCCTCTTTTTCTTCCACAACCTAATTCATTTAGAGCCTTCGATGGTCGCCATTATTGGTGCAACACTTACGCTTCTTCTTGTGACTCTTCGCAAAGATCCGCAGCCCATTATGGAAAAGGTGGAGTGGAGTGTTCTCGCCTTTTTTATCTCGCTCTTTATTTTAGTTGGCGCACTCGAACATGCCGGTATTATTGATCATTTAACCCGTGCTATTGTGAATCATTCAGGAAACAATATTGTTGTAACGGCGATTATTATTCTTTGGGTGTCTGCATTTGCTTCTGCCATTATTGACAACATCCCTTTTACGATGGCGATGATTCCTGTTATTCAACAAATGGGTGCCGACGGAATCGAGACCAACCTTCTTTGGTGGGCGCTTGCGCTTGGTGTTGGCTTCGGCGGAAATGGCTCTCCAATTGGCTCTACAGCTAATGTGGTGGTGGTCAGTAAAAGTGCGGAAACCGACGAACCCATTACCTTTAAAACGTGGTTTAAATCGGGAACGCTGGCCACCATTGCTACATGTATTGTTGCAACAGTGGCAATCTTACTCTTCCACGAGTGGATGGCTCGTTAAACTTCTGTTTATGTGATTTTGACGGTGAGCAATTTATAGATTGAGCAGCTCTTGAACATCATCCCAAGTCAGTTTTTGCATCACTTGCTCGTCTGTCGTTAAGGTGGCGTCAATGACGCTTTGTTTGCGTTGTTGCATTGCAAGAACCTTTTCTTCAACAGTTCCTTTTGTGATGAGTTTTACGCTGTAAACCGTCCGTTTTTGTCCAATTCGATGTGCCCGATCTGTGGCCTGTGCTTCTACGGCAGGGTTCCACCACGGATCAAAATGAATAACCATATCTGCACCGGTAAGATTAAGTCCAGTTCCGCCGGCTTTAAGGCTCATTAAGAAGACAGGAATATCGTGGTTTTTGTTAAATTCACGCACAACCGATTGGCGATCTTTGGTTCCCCCGTCTAAATAACAGAAGGGGAGATCGCGTTCAGCCATCTCTTTTTTAAGAATAGCCAGCATGGATGTAAATTGGCTAAAGACCAAAACACGGTGTTTACTGTCAAGGGCTTCATTAAGCAACTCAAAGAAGAGTTCCATTTTTGCAGAAGGATGTTTGCTTTTAATATTTTCTAATTTAAGCAAATCGATGTGACAACAGGTTTGTCGAAGGCGCAAGAGTGTTTTAAGAATCTCCATTCGAGATTTGTTAAATCCGTCTTTTTCAACAATATCACTAATTTTACGTTTTGATTCTTCCAGCAATTGGGTGTAAACACGGTGCTGATCTTGCGTCAAATTACATGGGGCAATTCGTTCAATTTTTGGTGGCAAATCTTTAGCAACATCTTTTTTCAAGCGGCGCAACAAGAAGGGGTGTAATTTTCGGCGCAATTTTGCCTGCACATATTCGCCCTCTTCTCCGCCATTTTGAATAGGCAGTTCATAAAAATCTCGGAAATCGGTGTGCTTTCCAAGATAGCCAGGCATAAGAAAATCCATAATAGACCAGAGGTCTGTTACGCCATTTTCGATAGGTGTTCCCGTAAGAACCAATCGATGGTTTGCCTTAATTTTTTTGGCTGCCACGGCATTTTGGGTTACTCGGTTTTTAATATGCTGCGCTTCGTCGAGAATCGCAATAGAGTAAGTAAATTCGAGATGTTTTTCAATATCGCGGCGCATAAGCGCATACGAGGTAATCACCACGTCACTTTTATTGACTTTTTTCCAAAGCGGATGTCGACGAGGGCCATGCAAAATAACGGTTTTAAGATTGGGAGTAAATTTTTCAATTTCCTCTTTCCAGTTTTCAACCAAACTTGTTGGACAAACAATCAGAACCGGTAGATTTTTATCGGCCTCGAACGAGCGTTTTAGCTGAATCCAAGCAAGCGTTTGAATGGTTTTTCCTAAGCCCATCTCATCGGCGAGGATTCCACAAAACCCTCTATTTTCCAGAAACTTCAGCCAATTGACTCCCGCATGCTGATAAGAGCGTAACGTTGCATTCAGATGAGGGCTCAGCTCCACCTCTTCAACCGTATCCTGCTCATTTTGTTGTCGAGCCCGATCCAGCCACTCTTTATTTGCAGTAAGTTCAACATCTTGCAACTGCTGAAGCGACGCTTCGATATAACTGCTATGAATACTTGGAACGCGGAAACTGCCCTCTTCCTCGCCTTCACCAATCATGCAATCTTTAAAGACCTCAAGAGTCTGCTTAATTGCATCGGCATCCAGCAAAATGGTTCGGCCATTTCGTTCAATAAACGAATCTCCACGAAGCAATGCTTGTTGGATTTCCCGCTCAGAAATGGATCCGGACTCTATATTATAATCATAACTAACGTCAAAATAATCACCCGATTCCGACTCGTTTACCCGAATCGTGGGCGTAATACGTTCAATGGTTTCGGCAAAAGGTTCAATTCGTCCATCCAACTCAACCGTCCAGCCTTTACGAAGAATCTTGGGTACACCGCTTCCCAAAAAATTAAGAACTTCAGCTGGACCCACAATATTTCTTAGCGTATCTCCTGCGCGCCCCACAAAACCCGATCGTTCCAGCCACTTCACCGCCTGTTTTTCCATCGGCATATTGCGAATATAATACCGCAAAATATCTTTTTCATCGGGAATTGCAAAATTGCCCCGCATATCAGCACGTCCAGCAATCAGCTCCAACTGATTATCATATCGAGCATACAGCTTAGCCGCCAACGAGGCTGGACTTCCCTTCACAAATAGATGAAACGTCGGTTTAGCAGGCTTCATAAAAAAGAGATCGCGCGTAATCAAACTTCGCACCACAAAATTTTCTTCAATCTGTCGCAACTCCGTCATTAAAAAGGCTGGAACAGAGACGCGCGGAATCGTGATTGGCTCACGATACAACTCCCGAAGGAGCGGAGGCAAAAGATCCGTCAACGGCCAAAAATGGTCATTTCCAAAAACCCAGCCCTTCTCCTTACCAATAATATGAAACGGATTTTTTACGGCATCACCTTCAAACGTTTCTGCATCAATCGAAAGCAGTAATTCTCCCGTCTTCCGATCCAGATCCATCTCTAAAATTGTACTACACCGATTTCCCGCAACCGTATATCCACGCGCCTTTCCCTCATAAAAAAGAGGTTTTCCCACATGTAACGAAAGAAATTTAATAAAAGCAGAAATCGAAAACGACTGATGATTTTTAATTACACCGCCCGACACCTGTTCTAGATAATTTAACAAGCGCTCATCACGATACGGGAAAAAATAGGAGCGATCCGTATCTAGCTCCTCAACAGGAATTCGAGTCGCCTTTACATCAACAAAAACATGAACAACCGGCTTTCCACGCAAGACCAAGTCCTGCCATTGCTTAGGCAAAACAAGCACAAGACGAGCCTCCACAGCATTTGGATCTCTTTTTCGAACACGTTTAATTCGATGTCCCTGAATTCGCCGCTCCAACTCTTCAGCACGTCGTTGCTGTTCTTCACGCTCCTCTTTCTTCAGATCCCCCGCCTGTTTTGCGAGCAGAGCCATTCCCAAAGCCACCAAATGCGGGCAAATTAAACCCCGATCTTGGTTATCTCGGCACGGACACAAATTGTCAACCAACCCGTTATTCAGCACCTTAAATCGCGAACGAATTCCTCGAGGTCCTAAATTTAACAACCCCGACACGATCGAAGCATCTAGCTGCACCTTCTCGACAACGCCTCGCGAAAAAAGCGCTTTCCCGTCGCGAAAAGCACGCCAACCGGCCCACTCTTTCAACGTTTTTTCTGTAAATGGAATTTCCTGATTCATCAATAATAAGGCCTAAACTACACTCCGTTTTTCTTCGTTTGATTGAAAATAGATCCCATTTTCTAATTTTTTTAAAAAAATTCCATAAAAAACTTCATTTTTCTCAAAAGAATCGATTGGGGTTTTCACAAATCCCCTTCTAAATCTTGCGATTACACCGAAACCACAACCCCCAAATCTTTCAACAGACCTCAAAATCATCCCGTTATATTTTACAAAAACGCCTACATCTTGAATAAAAAAAACTATTTTGAGAGAAAAACTCAAGGGATCTGAATTTTTTAATAGGGGTCTGTTTTTCAGAAAAGAAGAGGCTTTTTTGAGTTCTCTTTTTAAAGTCAACGTTTTTTTTGCCTGGGACAATATTATACGGCTCTTTTTATTCTGTAATTTGCTCAAATTATGATCTCACTTTGTTTACAAAATTTTTAAACGCAGTTTTTTGTCTCTGAAGAATGTCCAAAATTCTTCCTACTGAGTTCTTTGTCACAGAAGGATCGAGAAAATTAAATAGCGGATAAAAAAAATCGAGGAGGTTTGTTAATTCATTTTTAAACACAACGTGCTTATGAGGCTTCTTTTATATAAAAAAGCGGAAAATATTGCGTTAAAAAGTTGGGTATTTGCGTCTTGTTGCAATCCGTTATCTTGTGTCTTGAGGGTTCAAAATATCTACATTTGGTAGAGATCTGTTTTTTTTACATTTCTTTTGATAAATCCCTTGAGAGAAAATTCACATTCTCATACCTTTTGAACCTGCTTTTAGAAATGGGAATACATTGGCTGTTAATAACTTGTCAACAACTTGGGGTCGCCTGTTAATTGGGGAAATTTTAAACATGAACAACACATCAAATGCTATCTGGGAAGATGCTTGCCAACAACTTAAAGAGATCCTCTCGAAGGATGTTTTCGAACGCTGGATTGCGGTGATCCAATGTATTGAAATGTCGGATACAACCATGCGCCTTGTCGTGGCTAACGATTTTTACAAGGATTGGCTGGAGGAAAACTATTTTCCGATGATTCGAAAGGCGGTATTAGCCGTTAGCGGGAAAGAGATGGAGATTTCGCTAGAGGTAAATTCGGAGTGCTTTGTGAAGAAGACAACTCCTGCACCGCAGTCTCGATCCATTTCTGAGTTTTCTCGTAAACGAAAGAAAAAGGCGAATCACAATCTAAATCCAAATTATACCTTTGATTCGTTTGTGGTGGGTGATTCCACACAATTTGCACATGCGGTCTCTTTGGCGGCGGCGGGGTCGCCTTCAAGAACGTACAATCCTCTCTTTTTATACGGAGATGTTGGTCTTGGTAAAACACATCTTATGCAAGCCATTGGAAATCATGTTGCTGTGCAGAAACCAAAAGCGAAGATTCTCTATATTACATCGGAAGATTTTTTGAATGAGTACATCGATGCGTTGAAGGCAAGCGAAATTGCGGCATTCCGTGCAAAGTACCGTAAAATTGATATGCTGATGATTGACGACATCCAATTTTTGAATGGGAAAGCAAAAATTCAAGAAGAGTTTTTCCACACCTTTAATACGTTGTTTGAAAATCACAAGCAGATTATTTTAACCTCTGATCGAACCCCAAATGAAATGGGGGGGTTGGAACCACGTTTGATCTCTCGTTTCGAGTGGGGGCTTGTGGCAGAATTGGGGCGACCCGACTTAGAAACGCGTACAGCTATTTTGCGGAAAAAAGCGGAGTTGCTTGATTTAAATATCGATTTGCACTTGCTTGACTATCTTGCTGAACGAATCTCTTCTAACATTCGCAGTTTGGAAGGCGCATTGATTCGGGTGGCCTCGTACATCTCTTTAACAAATCAAGAACTCGACATTAAAAAGGTGGAAGAGTTGCTTCGTGATTTACTCGACAAAGAGAGCCGTGCGGTAATTAACGTCGATATTATTCAGCGAACCGTGGCGGAACATTTTGACATTCGCCATGCCGATCTGCTCGGGAAAAAGCGGTCGAAAGATATTGCGTGGCCTCGACAAATTGCGATGCATTTGGCGCGCGAGATGACCTCGCAGTCGTTCCCCGCAATCGGAGAATCCTTTAGCCGGAATCATGCTACAGTTCTTTATGCAAACAACCAAGTTGTGGATCGAGCAAAGAGAGATCGAGTATTCCAGCAGACACTTCATATTCTTAAAGATAAAATAAATAAGAATTGTAGCCGAAACATGGCGGTTGAAGCTTAGCCGTAACCTTCCTCTTCCGTATCTTCGTCAGGAACCGTAACCATTCTTGGAGTAAGTAGTGGTTGAATATGTACTGCTTTCCCCATTCGAACGGCTGGACACACATTTCGACATGCCCCACACCCACGGCACTTTTCTGCATCAATAATAGGCTTTGGAATTCCATTTTTTCCTTCGTGCATATCGATGGCGTTGTAGCCGCAATATTCATCACACGCCATACACTCTTGATGATCCGCCCACGCCAAACACGCATCGCGAATAATTGAAGCTGTAGCCACTTTTTGTTTTTGTTTCTGTTCTAAAGAGAGCGACCGAAGAGCACCTGTTGGGCAGACCAGCATACATTCGTTGCAATACTGCTCGCAAAACGATCCTTCGCACCGATCAAAATCCATTTCCGGCAAACACAACTCTGCAAGACCCCCCTCTTTTCGAACCACCAGCACTTCTGTCGGACAAATATTTACGCAGGCATAACAACGAATACACGTTGCCGCAAAATCATCTAAGCTTGTTGTTCCTGGAGGTAAAACAGGTGGTGTCTTCGCTCGTGCCACCCCTTTAAAAAGAAGAGCAATCGGAACCCCCAAAGCAAGTCCTGTTAAAAACTCGCGGCGGGTTTGACTCATCACTTTTTCGCTCTTTTTTCTGATTTTAATGACATCTAAAAAATATCCGAGCGGGCAAAGTTGGGTGCACCAAAGTTGCGGTTGAAAAAACGATAGAAGCAACATCAGTGGAATAATAAATCCAGGAACCCACGCCATCACACTAGCCGTTCCATGCCCAATTGCACCCATTCGAGTAAACCCAGAAAGGGGATCTAAAAATAAAAGTAGCGGCAAGCCAACGAGTGCTCCAAAAAGAGTAAACCAAAAAATATATCCACTAAGCTTCCACGGAAAAATCCGTTTTTTTAAACTTACTTTTGTGGGCAGAGCATAGATTGTTCCCAACGGACAAATCCAGCGACAAAAAAAGCGCCTGCGCCAAAAGGCAATCAGCAAAACAAAAAGTGCCGGAAGCGTCCAGGACAACGAAATATACCACGCCCGATGAGCCAACCCCGCAGCAAAAACCGAAAGCGGACTTAGCGCAGGAAGCACTCGAACCGCATATTCCGACACCGGACCACCAATCAGCAAAAACAAAGCTAGAGCCAAAACAAAAAGTCGAACCGCCCAACGAATAAAAGGAAGCACCTTTTTTGAAACACTGCCCATATCAACTTAGCTCACTTCAATCTTATGGATATTCATTTTTGAATGATCCACCACACCTAGACCCATCTTTTCCGCATATTTAAGATACTTTATCTTATACGGAGATTTTTGGAAAATAGAAGAAGCATACGAATCGGCCGCCACTTGATCCTTCGAAAGAATCACCAAATGCGGCTTCTTCAACACTTTTGCAGGGCCCTGCGGTCCTTTATCCATAATGCACCGAGTAGCATCCACAATCGTCCATGTGGGTTTCATAAAAGTTGCAAAATCAGCAATACATTGGTGCAAATCAACCTTGTGCCAATTTCGACGTCCCGACACCGCACCCATCCAATTTTTCATTCCACACGTTACTATTGCGCCGCCATGATGTTTTGCAACCGGCATATTTACAACGGCATCTGCATCCAAAAACTCACGCGCAACCTTCTCTTTCTTCAACTTTTTACCGTTTGGAATTTCAACCGCTCTAAAACTTTTTTTATTTCGTTTTAAATCGATCATCTTGCACTTGTTTGATTTTGCAACCGCCAAAATACCACTTCGTTTAAAGGCAATTTTTGCATTACTACAAGGAAATTCGGGGATGAGAACCTCTTGAACGCCCCCTTTTTTAGCCGCAACAATAAATTCATCCACCAACTCGGGGTGTGTATTTGCCCCCTCTTCTGGTTTTCTTGCCCACGCCGCATTTACCTTTAGAGCAACCGTCTTCACATCCTTTCCAAACCATCCATTCTCCTTAATAATCGACATCGCTTTTTTCATAAGCTTCCGATTATCCGTTCCGTGCAAAACCCAAACATCCACCTTTTTTTCACTCGCCGCAAAAGCGTTTGGAACCGTAATTGCCGCCGTTGTTCCCGCCACGCCCAACTTAACAAACGTCCGCCGATTCGCATTCGCCACGGCCGCAGGAAGAGCACTATCTTTGTTTTCAGATTGCTTTTTCATTTCATCATCTCCTTTAATCTCACACAAAACGATTCCTATAAATCTGCCCGCAGAAAACACCATATAAACCACTTTTACAAGTTCATTCACACAAGGGTTTTTGAAAAGAAGTTGACGCAGAACCCTTTTTGTGGGATTTCAACCCCCTCTATTTTTTAATTTCGAGAACAACAAATCATGAGATCAAACAAAATCATCATCCCTTTTCTTTCCATCATCCTCACAGGATGCACCTATTTTAGAAGCGACTCCGAAAAGCCCGACACCACCGCCTTTTCTCCCACTCAAGTTAAAGCCGAAATGGTTCCGCTCAACCTAAACGCACCTATCCACCCCACCAAAGAAACCAAAGCCTACTTCCAATTTTATCACCTCGATTACCCCAACACAAAACACTTCTTTGGTTCTATCGTTTCAAAAAATCAAACCCTCGCCACTCATATTTTTATTCCTGAACATCCAAAAGGAACCCTCTTTCTTATTCACGGCTACTTCGACCACTCCGGCACCTTTTCAAAATTTATTTCAAAAGCACTTTCAAACCACTATGCCGTCGTCTCTTGGGATCTTCCTGGACACGGGCTCTCCAGTGGAGACCGCACCGACACTGGAGCCTTTCATCTCTGTGCAGATCAATTTAAAGAGCTTCTTCAACGCACCGAAAAAAAAGTCCCTAAACCCTTCTATTTAATCACCCACAGCACCGGATGCTCTATCGCCATCGAATATTTATCGACCACATCAAACAACACATTTAACCAAATCATCTTTCTGGCCCCCCTTATTCGGCATGCGCACTGGGGATGGGGAAAATTTGGCTACTACATTGCAAAGCCCTTCACAAAAACCATTCGCCGACGCAAAAAGAAAAATTCATCTGATAGCGAATACTTAGCCTTCGTAAAAAAAGATCCCCTTCACAGTAGCATCCTCTCCTTCGAATATTTAAAAGACCTTTACGCCTGGGAAAAACAGCTTAAAAACAAAACCTTTTGGGCAAAATCAATCATCATCATTCAAGGCGATCTCGACTCCGTAGTTGACTGGAAATACAACATCGCCTTTCTCAAAACCAAAATAGAGCACCTAAAAATTTACATCATCCACGGAGCTCGCCACCAACTCACAAACGAAAGCCAGCCCCTTCGAAATCAAGTTTTCACCCTAATTTTCAGCAATCTAAAATAAAAACCTCCACCTTTTTTTGTCAACAATTTATTGAGCCTGTCCCCATGTTTTCTTTAACCACAAAATACACTAAACTTGGGGCGGTGTTTTTTTTAACCACGGAACATGGGAACCGCAGAACAGATGAACAAGGCTTGGAGCAACGCAGAAAATAATTTGCGAAGCAAATAATGACCGAAGGGAATGGGTCATTTCGAATTTCGAAGTGCCAGAACGGTATTTTTTTAACCACGAAAAACACTAAACACACGAAACTTGGGGGGGGGTATTTTTTTAACCACGGAACACACTGAAAAC
>Ga0256845_1001305_pt1 | contig 20304 bp, 20 predicted proteins | sample RiftiametaG_FD_189101 | JGI IMG/M metagenome (GOLD analysis project Ga0256845, IMG submission 189101) | Tube worm associated microbial communities from hydrothermal vent at the East Pacific Rise, Pacific Ocean - Riftia | ecosystem: Host-associated > Annelida > Integument > Unclassified ...
AATGTTTTAACGTTTAATCTGTTGATTTTCAATAGATTGTATTTTTGTCATGTACTAAAGCAATGGACATAATACTTTTTTTTTAAAAAATTACAGTACAACCATTAACAAACAAAACATTAACCACGATTTACGATTGTCTTAAAATACTATTTACATTAGCTTGACTTTACAAAAAATACAGGCTATTATTATTAAGATATGCACAAAGATCTTTAATCAAAACTGAACCCTAAATTGACTTATATTTGTCATTAAACGAATAATTCAATGTTCTCCAAAGAGAAAAACAATCCCAAAATAGATTTGGAACAACACGAAATATTGGAACATGCACAATCCAGAATCAAAAAAAAAAGACTGTACCTGCATTTTGTCATTTTCTTGATTGGCTGTGCTTTTTTTATTCTGATTAACAAGACCTTTAAGTACGGAGAAGCATATGATTGGTTTATTTGGTGCATTATCTTTTGGGCATTTTTATTCATTTTACATACATTTAATGCATTTGTGTCCCAAAAATTCATAGGTAATGAATGGGAAAGAAAGCAACGAGAAAAATTGGTGTCCTTGAAGAAACAGAAAATAGCAGAACTACAAAAAGAAATAGAAACTGACTTTCCACTTTCTAACATCAATAAAAAAAAAAGCCTATGAGCAATACTATTACCATAATAGCTGCTGCCGGAGAAAACAATGCACTGGGGAAAGACAACGATTTGCTATGGCACTTACCAGATGATTTTAAACGTTTTAAACAGCTCACAACTGGACATATGATAATCATGGGGCGTAAAACCTTTGAAAGTTTTCCAAAACCCCTACCCAATAGAACCCACATTATAATTACACGAGATAAAACATATACTACCAAATACAAAGAGTGCATAATTGTTAATTCTCTTGAAAGCGCTCTTAAATTAGCCGAAAACGATACAGCCCCATTTATAATTGGTGGTGGTGAAATATATAGCTTAGGAATGGATTTTGCTCACAAAATAGAGCTTACACGAGTGAAACAAGATTTTGAAGCAGATACCTTTTTCCCAGAGATTGATGAGAATATATGGAAATTAATCCACAAAGAGCACCATCCTAAAGATGACAAGCATAAATATGGTTTTTCATATTTAACGTATGAGAGAAGTAAAACCTAAAAATCCAAATAAGTGACTTTCATATTTTGAGTGGCACTTTCAAGAAAAGTTTCTAAAACTTGAGTATTGGTATTGCTATAGAATTGATGGGTTGCTTTTTTTCCTGAAAAGTTCAATAAATTATTTTTCGCCAAAATAGCCTTTGTCTGCTTGGCAACTGCTTCTCCTGAATCAATAATTTTTACATGTTTTGGGAGCAATTCTTTTAAAACGGGCATTAAATATGGATAATGAGTACATCCAAGCACCAGATAATCAATCTCCTCATCTAACATAGGTTGCAAAAATTGATGTAACAACCTTTTGGTTTCTTCAGAATTAACTTTCCCTTCCTCTATTAATGGCACTAAACCAATTCCTTCTCTTTCTAGGATTGTAATACCACTTGCATAGTTTTTAGAAGTCTCATGAAATAAATCACTGGAAAGTGTTCCCTTGGTGGCTAAAACTCCAACCTTTTTGGAATTGGACCTTATAGCTGCCGGTTTAATGGCCGGTTCAATACCAATGAAAGGTACATTGTAGTTTTTTCTTAAATAGGCAATAGCGTTGGTTGTTGCAGTATTACAGGCCACAACTATTAGTTTACTGCCCATTTTTAATAATAGTTCCGTATTTTTTATACTTAACCCTAATATTTCTTCTGTCGATTTTCCCCCATAGGGTGCATTTTTACTATCGGCAAGATAAACAGTGTTCTCATATGGAAGCATCACATTGATTTCTTTCCATATGGAAGTTCCTCCAACACCTGAATCAAAAATACCTATAGGTTTATTTTTCATTTTAATTTTTACCAATATTATAAAAATAAAAAACCGTCTTGAATCAAGACGGTTTTTTTTTCATATATTTTAAAGAAGTTCTTAGAAACCTAATTCTTTCTTTACTTCTGGCAATAAATCTTTTCCCTTAAAAACAATAAGTCCAGTTCCTTGAGTAGCGTCCATTACATAATCAAATCCTTGGGCAGCAGCAACTTTTTCAATAGCTGCTTGTGCTTTTTGTGAAATAGGTGCAAAAAGTTCAGCTTGTTTTTTTTGTATTTCTTGTTGCGCTGCTTGTTGTGCCTCTGCTATAGTTTTATCAAATCCTTGAAGCTCTATAGCTCTTTTATCATTTTCTTCTTTAGACATGGTTGCTGCCTCATTAGAATACTGGGCATATTTATTTTTAAGTTCTGTCATAGAACCCTCAATATCTGCTCTGTACGTTTCACCAAGCTTCTTAATTTCTGCCTGTGCAGAAATCATTTCTGGCATTTCAGTTAACAATTGTGACACATCTATATGTGCAACTTTGCTCTGGGCATTCACAAAACTGGTAGCTGCTACAAATAAAACTATGGCTACAGCAATTTTCTTTACGTTTTTCATGATTTTAAATAAGTGTTAATTGAGTGTTATTATTTTGAGTTACTATTTTTATTAATTAATTGTATCTTTTTCTTGTTTGGTAATTATTTTTCTTTCTTCTAATTTAGCCTTTCTCTTGGCTTCTCTTTCTTCCAACAATTTATTTCTTCTCTCTTCGTACGCTTTTTTACGCTCTTCACGCAATTTTATTTGTTCATCTCTTTTTTCATCCGCTATTTTCGTTCTTGCAACATTAGCTTCTTTAGCTTTGTTCTGCCTATCTTTTATCGCTTCACTTACTACATCTTCTTCCTCTTCTCCTTCTAATCTATCTATACGACTTTTTATATTCTTCTTTTTTGGAGCGCTTATCTTTCTTGTTCTTGCTATTCCTCTTAAAATCAGATCGCTGATATCGTGCCTTTTTTCGGAATACAACATTACAACATCTGCTGATTTATCAAAAATAAAATCATACTTTTTATTTGCGCCAATTTTCTGTACTTCATTGAAGACTTGATCTTGTATTGGTTGTATCAATAATCTTTTTTGTATTACTAAGTCTCCTTGTGGTCCAAATCTATCTTGTTGATATTCTATCATTTCTTTTTCCAGAACCAAAATCTCTTCCTCTCTTTCCGTTATCAATTCAGTGGTCAACAGCACTTTTTCTGCCATTAAATCTTTTTTCATTTGCTCGACAACACTTTGCCTTTGTTCTATATCAACTTTCCACTTCTGAACTTTGACCTCCAACTGTTCTGTTGCGTCCCTATACTCTTCTACATTCTCTAGAATATATTCCATATCCACATAACCAATCCTCACACCTCGCTGACCAAAGCCATAAGTTGAAAACAATACGACGGTTAATATTAAAAGAACTCTTTGTTTCATTTTTGCTTCCGTTTTATACATAGAAAAAATCATGCCAAAATAATTAATTATCTCATAATTAGCACATTAACTTTATTCGGAAAGAGATTTATTAAAATTGTTGAGCAATGATAAAGTGTATTTGCCATCCACTAGGCCCACTGGACTTTGGTGCATAATCTTGATCAAACCCATATCCATAATCTATCCCCAATAATCCGAAGGCGGGCATAAATATACGCATCCCCACACCTGCAGACCTTTTAACTTGAAACGGATTAAATTCATTAAAATTGTTGAAAGCATTACCTGCTTCTAAAAACGCAAGTCCATAAATAGAGGCAGCTGGCTTTAAAGTAAGTGGATATCTAAGTTCTAAAGAGAATTTATTATAAATAACACCGCCTTCTTGTCTTCCTGTCAATGGGTCAACTGGCGTTAATGATTGATTATCATAACCTCTTAACTGCACTACATCTCTACCGTCTAAGGTAAAATTACCAAGACCATCGCCCCCTACAAAGAAACGTTCAAAAGGAACATCACCAATATCGCCATTATAATGCCCTAAAAAGCCAAACTCTGTGTTGGTTTTAAGCACCAATTTACCCACTAAACGCGTATACCAATCTCCCTTAAATTTAATTTTATAATATTCCAACCATTTAAAACGTTCTTCCTCTAATTCTTCTAAGCGATTAGTTGTAGTAGCGTATGCAGAGTCTGTTGTATTCAATGTTCTCTTCTCTTCTAAAAGCTCTTCACTTTCATTTTTTATTGATTTGTAATCCTTACTACTAAAAAGTGAAAAAGGTGGTGTAAACTTGGCCGTCATTTCAAAATTAGACCCTGTCATAGGAAATATTCTACTTGGCCCAGAAGAATTTCTAGAAATACCCAATGTATAAGTAAGAGAATTTGATTTTCCATTACCAAAATTAAACAGTCCTATATTATAATTTTGAAAATTATATAATTGATACCCCAAAGAATGGGAAATAGTAAAGAAATCATCTGGCCATTGTACTCTTTTTGCCAATCCTGCCGACACTCCTGTAATAGAGAATTGCTGACTCTTATCAATATCTCTGGTTTTGAAATTATATCTAAATTGTTGTGTTCTGGAGAAAGAGAGATTAAACCTAACTGGTTTTTTTCCTCCCAACCAAGGTTCAGAGAAATTTAAACTATATACCCTAAAAGACCTACTTGCTTGCAACCTTAAAGCGAAAGTTTGCCCGTCTCCCATCGGAACTGGCCTATATGCTTCTTTATTAAATATATTTTGAAAAGAAAAATTACTAAAAGACAGCCCTAAAGTTCCTATAAAGCCGCCCCCTCCATAACCACCCTGTAACTCAATTTGGCTAGCTCCTGACTCAACAAGGCTATAGTCTATATCTACCGTGCCTGCGTTAGGATCAGCATTTGTAATGTTTGGCTTAATTTGTTCTGCATCAAAAAACCCTAATTGACCCAGCTCTCTAATACTTCTTATGATATCTGCCTTATTATACTTTTGCCCAGGGCGAGTTCTTAATTCCCTAAAAATAACATGATCATTGGTCTTATCGTTACCTTCAACCGTTACATGGTTTAAGAAGGTTTCTTTCCCCTCTATTATTCTGATTTCAAAATTAATGGTATCATTCTCTGCTGAAACCTCAACTGGGTTTATAGATGAAAATAAATATCCATTATTCTGGTACAAATTGGTAATATCCTCTGCATCTGGTTTACTATCATCCGCAATACGTTTTTTTAATAAAACCCCATTATAGGTATTTCCCTTTTTTATTCCTAAAACTTGAGCTAATTGCCTATCAGTATAAACTGAGTTTCCAACAAAATTAATTTCCCCAAAATAATATTTATTCCCTTCTTCAACTTTTATCTTTACATTAATGTTATTATCGTCTACATTTTGAATGGTATCTGAAAGTACTCTTGCATCCCTATACCCCTTTTCAGCATACTTATCTATAAGAGAGGCTAAATCTTCATTGAAATCTTCTTCAATATATTTTGATTTCTTCCAAAACCTATAAAGCTTTTTCTTTTTAGTATTCTTAAGGGCTTTCTGTAATTTCTTTGAAGAAAGTTGGTCATTTCCTTCAAAAAAAATATTTTTTACTTTTACCTTATCTCCTTTATGAATATTAATGACCATACTTTGGGCATTGGTCTGGGATGTATCCTTAGCAGTAGCTATATTTATTTTAGTATTTAAATAGCCTTGCTTCTTATATTTATTTTGTAGAAAGTTTTTAGTGTTAGCAATAAGGCTTTCTGTAATTTTTTTTCCCTTTTTAAGATCCGTATCCTTAATAATCTCATTTACTTTTTTCTGCTTAACTCCATAAACAGTTATTTTGGACAACGTTGGACGTTCCATAATATTAAGTTCTAAAAATATATTATCACCTTCTATATTGGTGATGTAAAAAGAAATATCACTGAACAGTTCTAGACCCCATAGTTTATTGATAATTGAGCTGATCTGTTCACCAGGTATGGTTATGGGCTGCCCAACCCTTAAACCTGTATATGTTTTTACCGTTTGTTCATTATAACTTTTAATCCCCGTAACTTCCAGTCCACCAAGAATATAGCTTTTGCCATCTTCGTAAGAAGTCTCCTGTGCCTTTGTGACCGTAGTAAATAAAAGGAGGGTTAAAGTAAATAAAAGTTGAATTGATATGAATCTTTTCATATCACTAATTGAGTTGTTCGCTAGTTTTTCCAAATCTTCGTTCTCTATTCTGGTAATCTAATATTGCCTCTACCAAGTGATGCTCACTAAAATCAGGCCAAAATACATCAATAAAATGTAATTCAGCATAAGCAATTTGCCAAAGCAAAAAATTGCTTATCCTGTGTTCTCCACTAGTACGGACAAGCAAATCCACGTCTGGTAAATTGTGCGTGTAAAGATGGTTATTAATAATGGCTTCGTCAATATTTTCAGGAGAAATTATATTATTTTTAACTTTGATACTTATCTCCTTAACGGCATTTTTAAGCTCTTCCCTAGAACCATAGCTCAAAGCCAAAGTCAGTGTCATACCTGAGTTTTTAGCAGTTTTTCGCATTACTTCCTCTAACTCCTTTTTTGCCCTTTTGGGTAAAGAATCTAAATCCCCTATTGCATTTAATTGTATGTTATTTTTGTTAAGAGTTTTAACTTCTCTCTTTAAAGAAGTCACCAATATATTCATAAGGGTATCCACTTCTAGCTTTGGTCTTTTCCAATTTTCAGTAGAAAAAGTATACAAAGTAAGATAGTCTATTCCTATTCTTGCACAGTTTTCAACAGTTTCCCTTACCCTTTTCACTCCATTTTCATGCCCAAAGACTCTTAGCTTACCTTTGCTTTTTGCCCATCTACCGTTGCCATCCATTATAATTGCAAGATGTCTAGGTAAATTATTTTCATTTAAGTCCTTAATCGTATTCATATTATCATGCTACTCAAAACAATCTTGACAAGGTTTTCTTCCAAAAGTGTACGTTAAAGTTAATCCAGAAAAAACATACCAATCATCACTGAAAATATTTCCAAATCTAAATTGTTCAAAATTAGACCCTTCTGGGTTACTGGCATCCAAATTATCAGTAAATGTATATCTGGCACCAATCTCTCCTCCAAATATAAAATATTGGTTCAATCTTTTCTTAAACCCCACAGTCATTGGTATAGCAAAAGCGCCATCTTTTTGACCGATATCCTGTAATTGTGCCGCATTAAAATAATGATAACCATACCTAAAATAGGTAATGCCTGTATATAAATAAGGTGTAAAAGCTGGCCCTAATTGATGTAAATTGTAATCTACAAAATTAAATTCCAATCCAGCTGAAACTTCTAAAATGGAGTTATCTACTACATAATTCCGCTGTTGCCTTGAAGACATACTGGATTTTGAATCGTCTGCTGTAAAATTTCCATAAATTACGGTTCCTCGCCAAGCATACCGCTTACTAATATTCCACTTTGCAATTCCACCAAAGGCCACTCCAGACGGTAAAATAAAATTAGTTCTACCTACATCGCCTATATTGTTGGCACCACCTGCAAAAACCCCAATTTCATAGGTCTGTGCTCCCATTGTGCCAAATACAAATAAAAGAATTGAAACAATTAATATTCTCATTCTGTCTAAAAGTTTGCAAATATAACAATTACAGTAGTTTACTCTACAGTAATTACAATATTCATGTTCTCTCTTGATAAACCATATTTAGAGGCATTTATTGCTTTGGGTATTTCAATTGCGTTTATCTTCTCCCCACAGCAATTTATTCCGAAGTGTTTTAAGAAAACTCTCTGAAGTATACTCTATCATTCTTACACTAAAATCTGCTTTTTTCACAATAATTTCCGTACCATTTTCCACAGTTGCAATTCTAGAATCCAAAGAAACCAAATGGTTTTCCTCTCTACCAGAAACACTAAGCCGTATAACCGTGTTATCTGAAATAACCAATGGTCTCGCATTTAGATTATGTGGCGCAATAGGCGTTAAAATCAAAGATTTAACTGTAGGCTCTATTACCGGCCCCCCACAACTAAGGGAATATCCTGTTGAGCCCGTAGGAGTAGCTATTATAAGACCATCTGCCCAATAGGACGTTAAATATTCCTCATTTAAATGAGTCTTTACCATAATCATAGATGTAGTGTCTTTTCTGCTGACAGTTACTTCATTTAAAGCAAAATTCATCACCATAAATTCATCTGTTTCAGGGTTTGTGTTTACCTGAACCAAACTTCTTTCAACAATGTTATACGCTCCAGACACAAACTCTGTTACCACTTTTCTTACATCTTCTTTTTTAAAAGTGGATAAAAATCCTAATCTTCCTGTATTTACCCCAACTATGGGAATTCCCATATCTCGCACATAAGTTATGGCTCTAAGTATAGTGCCATCACCACCAAAGCTTATGAACATATCAAATGAAGTGTCCAATCCCAAAGAGTCGGTATATGTATTGAATTTTCCTAAATCTTGGAAAGTAGAAAGGAATTCCAGAAAATCTTGTTCAAAATAAACCTCAGCAGCCTCCTTTTTCAATTCATCCAAAAGCTCTACCACATAGTCCAATGTTGTATCATGGTAGGCTTGACCGTAAATAGCAACTTTCATAATTACTAAACGTTTAGATATTTATTAAGATAATCTGATCTTTCTTTTAAATTTTCTAAAAACTGATCGTCTTCATTTCCAAAAAGTATACTGTAATTGTAGCGTCTAAAAGTTTGTGTTATTTCATTTAGGTCTGTACTACTTATTTTTATGGTAATCTGCACAACATCATTATGCATGTCTGTAATGAACCCTCCTATTAATCTAGCATTATTGGTTTCTACTATTTGAGCAATTTCACTGAACGAATAATTTTTTATTCCTTTGGCAACAACTAAAATCCCCCCAGGCTCAGTAAAGAAAGGCGTATCTATAAACTCACTGACAACATCATTAAGGTCATAATAACCCGTAACTTTTTCACCCTCATCCAAAATAGGGACAAGATTGGCATTGTTCCTTGTAAAAGTTTCTAAAACATCCAACCAAGAAGTTTCATTTCTAACAAAAAAAGATTCCAAGTTATATCTATAATCCCCTATTTTTTTTACTTCCTTAAAATTTTCCAAATCATCTTCACTCAAAACACCCAAGAATCTTCCTTCTTCAGCAATCGCCACGTGACTATAGGTAGTATTCTTAAAAAATTTGATAATATTTTTTAATGAATCATCAGCCTTAAAGACAGTAATTGTAGTGAGTATATGTGATTGAATATGCATAAACTTAAATTATAACGCAAAATACTAATTTAAAATATCAAAAGGCATGCCTAATTTGTATTTTTGCCTTCTATTTTAATAGATTTTACATATGACAAAACTTAGTGTTAACATTAACAAAATAGCAACATTACGCAATTCCAGAGGAGGCAATGTTCCCAATCTTTTAAAAGTTGCATCAGATATTGAAAAATTTGGAGCTCAAGGAATAACCATTCATCCTAGACCAGATGAAAGACACATTAAGTACCAAGATGCTAGGGATTTAAAAAAAACAGTAACCACAGAATTTAATATTGAAGGCAATCCTATACCAAAATTTATTGATTTGGTCATGGAAGTACAACCCACACAAGTTACCCTTGTTCCAGATTCAGTTGATGCCATTACGTCTAATGCGGGGTGGGACACCATAAAACATCTTGATTTCTTAAAGGAAGTCATCAGTGATTTTAAGAAAAACGGCATAAGAACCTCCATTTTTGTTGATGCAGACACCAAAATAATAGAAGGAGCCGCACATACAGGTGCAGACCGCATAGAACTATATACTGAAGGTTATGCTGACAAATATTCACAAAATAAAAAGGATGCCATAAAACTATATGCAAATGCCGCTGTTTTAGCCAATAAATTAGGACTGGGCATTAATGCTGGCCACGACTTAAGCTTGGACAATATTCAATACTTTAAAAACAACATTCCCAATCTTCTGGAAGTTTCTATTGGTCATGCATTAATATGTGAATCCCTTTATTTAGGGTTGGACAATGTTATCAACATGTATTTAAACAAACTAAAATAATGCAGCAACTACACTCAAAAATATTGGGAGAAGGCAAACCCATGTTGATATTGCATGGTTTTTTTGGTATGTCTGACAATTGGAAAACTCTTGGCGCCCAATATGCAAAAAACGGATTAGAAGTGCATTTGATTGACCAACGGAACCATGGAAAAAGTTTCCATTCAGAAGATTTTGATTATACTATTCTATCAGAAGACATAAAGAATTATATGATTGACCATAATATATCTGACGCTATTGTACTAGGCCATTCCATGGGCGGCAAAACTGCTATGCACCTAGCATGCACTTATCCAGAACTGGTCAAGAAATTAATTGTTGCAGATATTGGCCCAAAAGAATACCCCGCACATCACCAACATATTATACATGCGCTTAATGGACTTCAACTAAATGAAATTAGCTCAAGAGGAGAGGCAGATGTTGAATTGAGTAAAAAAATAACTCATTATAGCACCCGTCAATTTTTATTAAAAAACCTGTATTGGATAGAAAAAGGGAAACTGGGTTTTAGGATGAACCTTCCTGTTTTAAGCACTAAAATGGAAGAAATTGGAAAGCCAATTGACCCTGAGGCAATTTATAACGGTCCAACATTTTTTATAAAAGGAAATAAATCCGATTATATTTTACAAACAGATATTCCAGAGATTAAAAAACATTTTCCGTTAGCATCAATTGAAACCATAGAAAATGCTGGACATTGGCTACATGCTGAAAATCCTCAACAGTTTTTTGAAAAAACCATTGATTTTATAAATCAATAAAAAAGAAAGGGTTTTATTATGCATGCATAATTTTTTCCCTGTTTTATTGCGAATGTTATAAAATTAGTTAATTTTGATAATACTGTTCAACAGCACTTTAAACTTAATTAACTCAAACTAATATAAATGAAAAAGTTTTTTGCATTATTAGCAAGTTCTGGACTTCTCTTTGTTTCCTGTAGCGACGATGATGAAATCATAGACACTACTCCTATCAACGAAACTCCAATAGTATACACCAGTGGTTCGGCCAATTTTTCCAATTATGTTTCTGTTGGGAACTCCTTGACAGCTGGGTATTCTGATGCCGCTCTATTTGTAGATGGGCAAACTACTTCTTTTCCAAACATGTTGGCTTCTAGCTTTGCACTTGCTGGTGGTGGGGATTTTTCAATTCCATTTATGGCAGACAATCTTGGAGGAGCAACTTTGGGAGGGCAACCCATTTTAGGCAATAGATTATTTTTAGATTTCTCATCTGGCTCGCCTGCTCCAACACCTGTAAGTGGCACAGGAACAACAGAAATATCCAATACATTATCAGGGCCTTTTAATAATATGGGAGTTCCTGGCGCAAAAAGTTTTCACTTGATAGCTCCTGGTTATGGCAATGTAGCTGGTGTATCTCTTGGCTTGGCAAATCCTTATTATGCAAGATTTGCTTCTGCTCCAGATGCAACTGTAATTGGTGACGCAGTTTCACAAAACCCAACTTTCTTTTCACTTTGGATTGGAAACAATGACATTTTAAGCTTTGCTACTTCTGGTGGAGATGGTGTTGATCAAACTGGAAATTTAGACCCAAGCACTTATGGCAGTAATGACATTACTGACCCCAATGTTTTTGCAAATGTATATAATGGCTTATTACAGGCTCTTACAGCAAATGGTGCAGATGGCGTAGTTGCTAATTTGCCAGATATTACTACAATCCCATATTTTACTACTGTCCCTCACAATCCAGTACCATTGGATGAAGCTACCGCTGGCCTTTTAAACGGTGCATATGCTGCATATAATGGCGGATTGGCACAATTACAAGCAGGAGGGGCTATTTCTGCAGAAGAATTGGCTCAACGCACTATCTCATTTAATGCTGGAGAAGGAAACGCAGTGGTTATAATAGATGAAGATTTAACTGATTTAACTGGTTTTAATGCCGCATTAATAAATATGAGGCAAGCAACCGCAGATGACCTATTGGTGTTCACATCACAAACAATAATTGGCACTTTGGCTAACCCAGCTGACCCTACTTCTATAAATGGAGTAGCTGTTCCATTGGCAGACAAATGGGTGCTTACACCTGAAGAACAAGAAGCTGTAGCAACAGCACATGCTGCTTACAATCAAACTATTGAAGCTATGGCCCAGCAATATGGCTTGGCATTCGTAGATGCCGAAGGTATTATGACCGAAATTGCGGAAAATGGAATCCAAATACCAGATGGCAGTACAGTTACTGCTACCTATGGAACTGGTGGAGGATTTTCTTTGGATGGTGTTCATCCTTCCCCTAGAGGTTATGCAATATTGACCCTCTTTTTTATTGATGCTATCAATACAACATACGGTTCAGATTTACCTGGGGTAAACCCATTGGATTATAAAGGATTGTACGTTAATTAATAAAAATAAATTCTTAATTTTAAAGGCATCGAATATGTGTTTCGATGCCTTTTTAGTTCATCCTTTAAAATATTGTTCTCATGAAAATGATTCTAAGAGTTTTATTAAGTGCCTTGGCTGTAGTGTTATTATCAAAAATATTACCTGGCATTGGTGTAGACTCCTACACAACAGCTATTATTGTTGCTATAGTTTTAAGCCTTTTAAATTTTTTAGTGAAACCCGTTTTAATAATTCTCACTCTTCCCGTTACCATAGTCACTTTTGGGCTTTTCTTATTGATTATAAACGCCATTATTATTCTTTTGGCAGATTATTTTGTTGATGGGTTTTATGCAAACAGTATATGGTGGGCCTTACTTTTTAGTTTGTTACTATCTTTCTTGCAATCTATTTTATTCTCATTCCTAAAAGAAGACAAAAAAAAGTAAGCTATCATTAGCTATCATTTGACTTACAGTAATTTAAAAACTTGTGCTACTTCGTAAAATGTCCTACTTTTGCATCCCATTTTAGAAAAGCAAAACAATAGATAGATGAACATTACCAAAGAGCAGATAGACGAGTTAAATGCAGTTGTAAAAGTCGCCGTAACAAAAGGCGATTATCAGGACAAGGTAGATACTATTCTTAAAGATTACAGAAAACAAGCCAGCATTCCAGGTTTTAGAAAGGGACAAGTACCTATGAGCCTTATTAAAAAACAATATGGCAAAGCAGTATTGGTAGACGAGGTAAACAAGCTTTTACAGGACAATCTAAACAAATATCTTACGGAAGAAAAACTAGATGTTCTTGGTAATCCATTGCCAAAACAACAAGATAATTTTGATTGGGACACAGAAGAATTTGCTTTTGAATTTGAATTGGGATTAGCTCCTAGTTTTGAGGTTCCGTTGAAAACAAAAAAGTCTATTGTACACTATACAATTGTTGCAGACAAAAAAATGGTAGATGAGCAAGTGGACCGAATTCAAAAACAATACGGAAAACTAGTAAACAAGAAAGAAGTTGGTAAAAACTATGAAGTTATTGGTGTCTTTAAAAATGAAGCAGAAGAGATTGACAACAAAACCACTATAGAACTTGATAAAATTAAAAGTAAAAAAGCAATTGACAGTCTTTTAGGAAAAAAAGCAGGAGATGTGGTTTCCCTAAAAACAAAAGGACTTTTCAAGGAAGACTATTTACTGTCCAGTGTACTTGGAATTGATAAAGAAAAAGTAGAAAAATTGAATATTGATGTTGATTTCACAATTGAAGAAATCAACGAAAGAGAGCCAGCAGAACTAAATCAAGAATTATTTGACAAATTATTTGGCAAGGATACTGTTAAAACCGAAGCTGAGTTAAAAGCTAAAATCAAAGAAGATTCTGAAAAACAATTTGTACAACAATCAGACCAGAAACTTTTAAATGACATTACGGAACATTACATTTCTAATGTAAAGTTTGATTTACCTACAGGTTTCCTTAAAAAATGGATTCAAGTGACTGGAGAAAAGCCTTTAACAGAAGATGAGGCAAATGAAGAGTACGAGAAATCTGAAAAAGGGTTGCGTTATCAATTAATTGAAGGTAAGATTATCAAAGAGAACAATATTGAAATTCAGTTTGATGAACTTAAGGAATTTGCCAAAGGATTCATTAAATCCCAAATGGCACAATATGGCCAATTGAACCCAGCAGAAGAGGAGTTGGACAATATCGCTGCAAGAATAATGGGCAACCAAGATGAAGTAAAAAGACTATCAGAGCAATTAATGAGTCAAAAATTGCTAAATCTTTATAAAGAAAAGTCAAACTTAAAAAGCAAGGAAATCACCTATGAAAACTTTGTGAAAGAAGTATACGGGTAGTTTTGCAAAAATAAAATAAGTATCTTTACGATGCCGAAGATTGTATTTTTCGGCACCTTTTTTTTCTTACAAATTTGATTGAAAACTTATGGATTACGGAAAAGAATTCAAAAATTATGCTATAAAACATCAAGGCATAAACAGTATGTACTATGACAATATCATTAGTAGTATGTATCCAACAAATATGACGCCCAATATTATAGAAGAAAGGCAGATGAACGTGATTGCAATGGATGTCTTCTCTAGATTAATGATGGACCGTATTATTTTTTTAGGAACGGGAATCAATGATCAAGTAGCCAATATTGTCCAAGCACAATTACTTTTCTTAGAAAGTGCAGATGCCGTAAAAGATATTCAAATATATATTAACTCCCCAGGAGGCAGTGTTTATGCAGGTTTAGGGATTTATGACACCATGCAGTTCATAAAACCAGATGTAGCCACAATTTGTACAGGTATGGCCGCATCTATGGGAGCAGTATTGCTTTGCGCAGGTGAAAAAGGAAAACGTAGTGCCCTGACCCATTCCAGGGTCATGATTCACCAACCTATGGGAGGAGCCCAAGGACAAGCAAGCGATATAGAGATTACCGCTAGGGAAATATTGAAGCTCAAAGGTGAATTATATGAAATTATAGCCAACCATTCTGGTCAATCCTTAGATAAAGTACACGATGATAGTGACAGGGATTATTGGATGAAGGCAGAAGAGGCTAAAAAATATGGAATGATTGATGAGATTTTGGTAAGGGATAGAGGTTAAATTCGACCAAATACCCCAATAAAACAAACCAAAACTTAAAATTTTGCGTTATTCATATTAGAAATTATTTGTTGTTATGGCAAAAGAAAATTTAGAATGTTCTTTTTGTGGAAGAAAAAAACCAGAAACCAATCTCTTGATTGCGGGTCTAGATGCGCATATATGTGATCGGTGTATTGAGCAAGCACATGGTATAGTTTCGGAAGAATCCAAACAATCCAAAAATGATGATCTCTCATCAGAATTGGTATTAAAAAAGCCCATGGAAATCAAAGGCTTTTTAGACACTTTTATTATTGGGCAAGAGCGCACAAAAAAAGTAATGTCCGTTGCTGTTTATAATCACTATAAAAGATTATTGCAACCTAAGACCAAAGAAGACGATATAGAAATACAGAAAAGTAACCTTATAATGGTAGGGCAAACTGGTACAGGTAAAACATTAATGGCCAAGACCATTGCCCGCATGCTAAATGTCCCTCTTGCCATGGTAGACGCCACTGTGTTGACAGAAGCCGGTTATGTTGGAGAAGATGTAGAAAGCATCCTTACACGATTACTACAAGCTGCTGATTATAATCTAGAAAAAGCAGAACGGGGCATTGTTTTTATTGATGAAATTGATAAAATAGCTCGCAAGAGCGATAATCCATCAATAACCCGTGATGTATCTGGTGAAGGAGTTCAACAAGGATTATTAAAATTATTGGAAGGAACCGTTGTAAACGTACCGCCAAAAGGTGGCAGAAAACATCCAGACCAAAAATTCATAGAAGTAAACACAGAAAACATATTGTTTATAGCAGGTGGTGCTTTTGATGGCATTGAGCGCATCATCACTAAACGTTTAAACATGCAAGCTGTGGGTTATAGTGCCTCAAAAGCAGATGATAATCTAAATACTGCCAATATTTTGCAGTACATCATTCCCAGAGATTTAAAAGAGTTTGGATTAATTCCTGAAATCATTGGAAGGTTGCCCGTTTTGACCCACATGAACCCTTTGGACGAAAAGGCTTTAAGAGCAATTCTTACAGAACCAAAAAATGCTATTATCAAACAATATGAAAAATTGTTTGATATGGATAATATATCCTTTAAAATAACAGATCAAGCATTAGATTACATTGTACAAAAAGCTATTGAGTACAAACTAGGTGCAAGAGGTCTTCGCTCATTATGCGAAGCTATTTTTACAGATGCAATGTTTGAACTGCCAAGTAGTGACGAAACTGAATTTAAGGTAACCAAACCTTATGCTGAAGAGAAATTATCCTATGAAACTATTAAAAAACTAAAAGCAGTTTCTTAAGAAACTGCTTTTAGTTTTAGTATTGAAATTTTATATCCCAAACAACCCCTTAATCTTGAAATTGCTTGTGCATTACTTTATCCAGTAATCCCTTACATACTTTTTGAATAATTTTTTCATCCGCATATAATTCATGCCCAAAGTTTGGAACAATTTCCATTTTTGCATCAAGTTTTTTTGACCATTCAACTGAAGGCATAAACTCATCTTTTTCACCATAAAGCATAGTTGTGACACAATTTGGTTTTTCTGTTTCCATACGTATTCTTGTTGCAGAAATAATATACAAAGATTTCATGGGCAGCCCTTTTAGATTTGCTTTCCATGCAATTGTCCCTCCAGTACTAAAAGCCAGATAATGACTTGCCGCACTTTCTTTCTTTAAAAGATGGGCAACGGCTGTATCTATTCCTCCGTTAACAAACTCTTGGTGAATATTTTCGTCAGAATTAACTGTTAAATCAATATTGGCCAATTGTTGACAATCATAAAAAACAATATCAAAATACTGTTGTAAGTAACCAAGATATGATGTGATCCATAGGCCTTTTTTAACACCCCACATATCGGATAAAACGACTAATCGTTCTGCCATAATAGTAATAGTTTAATTAATAAATAGTTATGCTTATTTCCTAAAATTGGATATTAAACGGAGAAATTTCAGATTTATTTGTTCATTTGGAGTAATTCCTCTACATAATCCCTTTCATTGGATAATCTTGGAATTTTATGTTGACCACCTAACTTCCCTTTGGATTTTAACCAATCATAGAAAAGATTTTCTCTTGCAATATGCACCTCAGGCATTTTTAAAGTCATATTATTATACCGTTTGGCCTCATAATCAGAGTTTAATGATTTTAGGGCATTATCCAATAGTTCTGTAAAATAATTAATTTCTGCTGGTTTTTTTCTAAACTCTATAACCCACTCATGGCTGCCCTTTTCTTTTCCTTCCATAAAAATTGGAGCGGCAGTATAGTCTTTTATTTCTGCTGAAGTTTTTTTACAGACATTTTTTAATGCTTCCTCTGCATTCTCAATAATCAGTTCTTCACCAAAGGCATTTATATGGTGCTTTGTTCTACCGGTCACCTTAATCCTGTATGGACTTGTTGAAGTAAACCGAACCGTATCTCCAATTTTATAACGCCATAACCCAGCATTGGTAGTAATGACCACAGCATAATTTTTACCCACTTTTACTTCCCATAATGGAATTGCAATCTGATTGATCGTGCCATACGTATCCATAGGAATAAATTCATAAAAAATACCATAATCCAACATCAATAGTAAATCACTGGAATTATTTCTATCCTGTATGGCAAAAAAACCTTCTGATGCATTATAAATCTCATAATAGTTAAAGCTTTTTCTTGGCAACAACTTTTTATACTGATCCCTGTAGGGATCAAAACTAACACCACCATGAAAATAAACTTCAAGGTTTTCCCAAACTTGAAAAAGATGGTCTTTTCCAGTCTTTTCTATTACATTGTTCATAAGCACCAACATCCAAGAAGGAACTCCTGCCAAGCTTGTCACATTCTCTTGAATACTTTCTTCAATGATGGCTTCCATTTTAGTCTCCCATTCACTCATCAAAGAAACCTTGCTACTTGGGGTGCTACTCATTTCTGCCCAAAAAGGCATATTATCTATCAATATTGCGGATAAATCTCCAAAAAAAGTACCGTTATCCTCATACAACTCTTTACTGCCTCCCAACCGCAGGCTTTTACCCGTAAACAATTGTGAATTTTCATTATTATTAAGGTAGAGACAAAGCAAATCCTTACTGGATTTATAATGGCAATCCTCCAAAGATTCTGTACTCACTGGAATAAATTTACTCTTAGCATTTGTGGTACCACTACTTTTGGCAAACCACTTTATAGCTGTGGGCCAAAAGACATTTTGTTCGCCCCTTCTAGTACGTTCGATCATAGGTTCCGTTTCCTCATAAGAAGCTATTGGAACTCTATCCGCAAAAGTGTTATAATTGGTGATGGAACCAAAATCATAGGCCTTACCAACCTCTGTGTCCTTGGCAAATTGTATTAATTGATTTAGCACTTCCTCCTGCACCTCTTCAGGGTACTTTAAAAAAAGTTCTATTTGGTGATAGCGCTTTTTAAGTAACCACGATGCAATAGAATTGAATAAAGGTATTGGCATTTTAGGTATCTTTATCCTGATTAATTCAGGAAGAATATTAGTTTGTGCTATGACACCAAATTAATCATAAAATAGCTTTAAAACTATAACATAAGTCATATTTTAATTCGATTACAAATGCAATACGAAGGTGTATTAAAAAAAATGCAAACTGAAATAGGAACACCTATTCAGTATTATTTGATTTTTGAGAACGATTTTTTAAACGTGAATCAAATTCTTGGTAAAAAGATAACGCTCACTTTCATAAAGCACCAATGCCTTAATTGTGGACAAAACAAGCCTATTTATAGGCAAGGATTTTGTAAAAGCTGTTTTTTTGAAACCCCGTTGGCTGGAGATTGGATCATGCGCCCAGAACTGAGTACTGCACATTTGGATAAGGAAGATAGGGATTTAGAATATGAAAAAAAGGCACAACTACAGCCCCATATTGTCTATTTGGCAAATTCTAGTAATGTTAAAGTAGGCGTGACTAGGAAAAACCAAGTCCCAACACGTTGGATAGACCAAGGGGCACATGAAGCTCTTGAAATTGTGGAAGTTCCTAATAGATATTTGGCCGGTATTACTGAAGTTGCCTTAAAAGCACATGTAAGTGATAAAACCAATTGGAGGAAAATGTTGACCAATAGCATTGAAGATGTAAATTTGGAAGAATGGAAGCAAAAGCTAAAGTCTTTTATCCCCAATGAAGCATTAGAATATTTTATTACTGACAATGAAGAAACTCATTTAGAATTCCCTGTATTGCGCTACCCAGAAAAAGTAAAAAGTCTTAACCTAGAAAAAAATCTGAATTACACAGGGGTGTTAAAAGGTATAAAAGGACAGTATTTTATTTTTGAAGATGATACTGTTTTTAATATCAGGGCTAATGAAGGGCTTTATATCTCTTTAGAAATTAGTTAACCGTATCCTTTTTCTTTTTTCTACCTAAAAGACCTCCCAAAATACTGGTTGCTGCTTCTTTTACCACATCTTTTTTAGGGGCAATAGAATCTTTTTTAGTAACCACACTGTCTTTTTTATCGGTTTTACCTCCCAATAAACTTCCTAAAACTTCTTTTACACTTTCTTTTGCAGATCCTTCATTTTTAAGAGTATCTTTTTCTGATGAATTTCCAGAAAGAATATCGCCCAACAAACCTTTGGCTTTATCTTTTCCTTGGCCCAACAGTTTCTGTTTCTGGATTTTCACTAATTGTCCTGTAAGGTTTTTAATCCCTGATTTTAAATCTGTACTTACGTTAGGATTTGTATAATCACCTCCAATAGTAGCAACTACTGGAATACTGAGATTCTCTGCTTCCTTCTCATCGATCTTGGAAATTAATTGATTTACTTCTGCACCTAAATATTTGGCAGGCACATCAAAAGTAGCTTTATAGCTTAATTTTTTATCAAACGTATGACTGCCAGATATATTGACAGCAATATCCTTGTAGTTAACTGTGAAAGGCTTCACATTTACTTTTCCGTCTTTAAAATCGAGTATTGTTTTCAATCCTTTTAAATCCAAACTTTTTAAATCCAAAAAATTTAGATTACTGGCCAGGCTAGAAAACAAAGGAGCTTCATTCGGATTAATGTCCGTTGCCAATACCTCAGCCAACAATTTTCCAGAAATTGAGTTCATATCAGGAGAAAAATCATCGGTCAGATTCCCTGAAATTTCAATATCAGAATTCATTTTTCCTTTTAAAACAGCAGCAATTGGTGCCAAGGCATCAAACAGTTCCATTGCCTTAATAGTTTCTCCTATTTTAAAATTGT
>Ga0256845_1001306_pt1 | contig 20303 bp, 18 predicted proteins | sample RiftiametaG_FD_189101 | JGI IMG/M metagenome (GOLD analysis project Ga0256845, IMG submission 189101) | Tube worm associated microbial communities from hydrothermal vent at the East Pacific Rise, Pacific Ocean - Riftia | ecosystem: Host-associated > Annelida > Integument > Unclassified ...
TATGGACAGACACTATCTATCCTGAAGTGGTTGTCGATAGCCCAGAATATTGGATTACTTTGACTGCTCTTTATTTTCACGAAGGCAAGGAAGGTAAGGCTCTCGATTTGTTAGAGAATATGCTGAAAACATCATCATTCAACAGCACGGATGAACATCAGCGAATTATAAGAAAGTGCATCACTTTTTTTATTGAAAAAAGCAAACAGAACTAGTTAGCCAATTAGCGGTAAGTGTCAATGTAGTTTTCGCCTAAACTGGATATTCCATATAAGCGTCAGGAGAATGCAATAGCTATCGCACATAACTCCCTAGGCGCATCATATGCCTGTTAAGTCGCTCCGTTGCCCTATGTGTCACAACTTTGAAAACCTTGTTTATATCTGGGTGTAGTTATTTTTTTATAGGCTGGTCAAGTTTCTCGGAAAGCATTTTATAGGCAACGTAATATTTTAGTATATTACTGACGTATTGGACTGTTTCCCTGCCTATTCGTTTGGCTGCCACCACTTCCACGTTATTGAACCAGACATTGGGGTCAAGACCCATATTTTTTGCTTCGCGTCGTAATTTTGCCACTTTTGCGGGGCCTGCGTTATAGGCGGCAAAAGTGAAAAAAGCTCTGTTGAGTTCATCGAGCCCGCTTTCCTCTGAGAAGTATCTATTGGCCATAAAGTGCAGATATTTTGTCCCTGCATGAATATTTGGCTCCAGTTTCTCTATATCAGGTATACCGATATTTTTATCTTTAGCAGTTGTCGGTAGGATCTGCATGACGCCAACAGCTCCAACCGAGCTTTTCAGACTCTGGTCAAGCCGGGATTCCTGATAGGCCAGTGCTGCAAGCATAAGATAATCAAATTCATATTTGTTGCCGTAGGTCTTAAAAAAGTCGACCATTTTGTTAAATCGTTTGATATCTTTGCCGTGGGCTGAGTCTGTAATGTATTTTGTGTTTTTCAGATAACGGTTGATAATTACATTACCTGTAAGGGTTCCGGCTTTATGGGTTTTAGCATAAGCATTGATCATGGCTTTCAGCTTCGGGCTGTTTTTACGAAAAGCCCAGCCTATTTTTCCGCCACTGTGTACTTGAATTTTAGGGTGCAGATGTATGTTTTTGAATACATTTTTCCAGAGTTTGCCTTTATGGTCATCAATGATGATAGCCGGGATAAGACCGGCATTCATCATTTCAAGAAGGTCTGAGTCTTCCAGCTGTTCATTTGCGAGTACTATTTTTACAGGTTTTTTATTTATTGAAGTCAGGACCAGATTGAGGTTTTGCAGGCTTTCATAGTAGCTGCTGGATTTTCGCACATGAATTTCCATTCCGGAAAGGTCAAAAAGTTTGGTTATTTTAGGTAGAGGTTTGTGGGTGACGAGGATTTCTTTAACATTTGTGATAAATGGTGTGCTGAAATCAACTATTTTTCTTCGTTCATCAGTTATTGTAAGGTTCCCCATAGCAATATCACCAGCGCCATTTTTCAGCCACGAGAATAATTTATCGCGGGGTGTTGGAATAACCAGGACCCTCACTTTCAGAGTTTTATTTTTTAGTTTCTTGTTAATGAACTTTTCAAAAAGTACAGCGCTTTCGTAGGAAATTCCTTTTGGTTGTGCACCATCGAAAAAAAAGAAAGCCCTGTTGTAGGGCATTAACACCCGAATGATTCGTTCTTTCACCATTTCATCGAAATCACCGGTGAAAGTGGTATTGCCTTCCAGGAGACTTTCCTTGGTAACTGTATTTTTAAACGCTCCGAAGGAGGATGGAACAATTGTGAGAAAAGCAAAACAAAAGATAGGAAGCAGAAGAACATGTAATCTTTTTACGATGATTGTAAGCATGATTGTAATACACCAGTAGTGTTGTAAAAAAGAAGAGTGGCCTACGGTTTATAATATGGCACCCAGTGCTGGATTGTTTTGAGTAATGTTCTCTCATGTTTGAGAGAATCCAGGTATTGGTTGGCGCTGTTGAGGAGTTCGGTGTCGCTTTTGCGAACGCCCCAGGCAAGGTACTCTTTTGTCAGAGGGATAAGAACCGGAGCAAGTCCTTTATTTTCATACTGTGATGCAAGGTAGAGGTTGCCAGGTAAATCATAAATAAATGCATCGAGGTCACGACTGAGTAATTTTTTTACAGCCGCCGACGACGTATTAAATTGAATTCTCTTGCCATTTGCACGGATTTTTTGGATAAAAAGATCCCCTGTCGTGCCTTTAATGGTTCCGATTTTTAAGCTGGAATTCAGTAGGTCAGTTGCTCCTGATTGAAATGTGTTTCTGTCAGTCAGGCGGATGAGGGAGATCTGGCCCGAAAGCATATATGGGTTAGTGAAAGCGATACGGTATTTACGGGAATCGGTTATACTCATTCCAGACATGATGATATCAGTTTTACCGCTGATAAGAGATGGAATCTGGTCTTCCCATTTGACTTGAATGATCTTCAGCGTACGTCCTGTAAACTGGGCCAGTCCTTTGGCAAAATCCACCTCCAGCCCTTTGTTTGTCCCATTTTCTTTGTACGCAATGGGAGGGGAGTTAGTTGATATTCCCACCCGAAGTACAGAAGATGACATGGTATTTGTAGAATTTGACTGGACGTTTGCCTGCGTGCAGCCAAACGTGAGAATGAGCATCAGTCCAAGGAGTAGAGTTTGTTTCATTGTTGAACCCTCATGGTTTGGTAAAACCGTTGATAATACAGGTGACGCCTTTGTCGACCACATAACTGCTAAGGTTGATGTCATAATCGAAACTTCCGCCGTCAATTGTGACATCCTCACTTACCATTTTTGTCTTGTCGGGACAATTGACAGTGCGTTTCTTACTATCGTAGTGGAGCAGATCGGTATAGAGAATTTGTTTGTCCTTGGTTTTGTTGACAACCACATCATCAATTAAAGTAAGTATTTCGCTGGTTGTGTCAAACCGCCCTTTTTTCGCAATGATTTTTGTGATGTTATTATCATTATCGAAAATATCCGCATCAACATTTTCCATGATATAGATGTTAAGAGATATACCGGTACGGGCTTTGTCAGCGCGAATAATGGCAGTTTTTCTGCCATTCTGGTTTTGCAGAATCTTAACGGTTTCCATGCTGAACTTACGGGCGTCTGTTCTTCTGTTTTTCAAATCTGGATCAAAACCTCCCCTAGGGGCAAGGAAGTCACCAACTGGGATTGACCAGATCGGGAAAGTCACAACCACAAGCAAGGGAATAAGCCAGATTGTATTTCGATGGATTTTCATCTATTTTTATATTTTTGCAGCAGAATCTCTGTTTGATTTTTTGCTTCGAGGATGAGATCACAACCATCGCGTACTGCACCGGCCCCACCGGATCGCTCGGTAATAAAATGAACGACCTCCTGTACTTCTTTGACGCCGTTGGCGGGAGTGATGGAAAAACCGACTTGCTGCAGGAGCACAAGATCCAGCCAGTCATCTCCCATATAGGCAATTTCAAAGGGCTTTAATCCGGAATTTTTAAGAATTTCTTTGAAAGCCTCGTTTTTATTTGGTGATCCCTGGTAGATGTAGCGCATTTTGAGTTCGGTTACCCGCCTAGCTACGACTTCAGACTTTCTGGCGGTAATGATGCCGGTTTCTACGCCCGCTTCATGTAGAAGGCGAATACCAAAGCCGTCCTGGGTGTTAAACGATTTGCCTTCTTCGTTTGCGCCGGTGTAGAGAAGGTTGCCGTCAGTTAAGACACCATCGACATCAAGCAGCAGCAGTTTTATCTCTTTGGCCTTTGCCATTGCACGGAGTCGATATGGATCATTTTTCATTTCGTCTCGCTCTCTTGCTTTGCTGCGATATCCTGCAAGAACCTCACAGTCGGAGGGGTAACCATTACCAGATGAAGAGCATTGATCAGTCATTCTCGGACAGCCTCCTAGAGTGTTGCTGCACGAATTTTGACTAGGGATACGAGGAGTTCTTCCACCTCGTCAAGGGGCATGGAGTTGGGGCCGTCACAGAGTGCCTCTTCAGGTTTGGGGTGAATTTCCATGAAAAGCCCGTCAATTCCTGCCGCGATTGCAGCTCTGGTCAGGGGAGCAATAAATTCTCTTTGTCCACTGGAAGAACCTCCAGAACCACCGGGTAGTTGCACCGAGTGAGTGGCGTCAAATATGACAGGACAGCCAAAAGAGCGCATAACCGGCAGGGATCGCATATCAACAACCAGATTGTTGTAGCCGAAGCAGGCACCCCGTTCAACGAGCATAACCTTCTTGCCGCCTGCACCTCTAATTTTACCCACGGCATTTTCCATATCCCAGGGTGAGACAAACTGTCCTTTTTTTACATTAACGGGTTTGCCCGTTTGAGCGGCAGCGGTGAGCAGATCTGTCTGCCTGCAGAGAAATGCGGGTATTTGAATGATGTCCAGTACCTCCGCGGCGTCTGCCACCTGGGTGATATCGTGGATATCGGAGATCACTGGAACCTGCATTTCCTCCCGGATTTTTGCAAGTGTGGCAAGCCCATCTTTTAAGCCGGGGCCGCGAAAGGAATCAAGAGAAGTGCGGTTGGCTTTATCAAAAGAAGCTTTGAATACGTAGGTAATACCAAGTCTGGCGCATATTTCCTGCATGGTTCCGGCGACCGTTCTCGCAAGTTCCTCCGATTCCAGTGCGCAGGGGCCACCGATGAGCAACAGGGGCTGGTCCGGGCCCACGTGAAATGGAGAACCGTTCGGTGTCTCTATTGGTACAGAAAAATCACCCATTGTCTATTCACCCTTCTGCTTGTGAATAAGGGCAGCACTTATGAAATCTCTGAACAATGGATGAGGCCGCATTGGCTGTGATTGAAATTCGGGATGAAACTGGCAGCCGAGGAACCATGGATGATCTTTTATTTCAACAATCTCAACGAGGTTGTTATCAGGTGATGCTCCGGAGATAACCAGGCCGTTTTCTTCCAGCCGTTGCCGGTAATCGTTGTTGAACTCAAAGCGATGCCGGTGTCTCTCAGAAATTTCTTTTTTATCGTATGCCCGAAAGGCGTTGCTGTCTTCTTTTAACACGCAGGGGTATGCTCCAAGTCGCAGAGTACCGCCAAGGTCTGACTCTTCGTCACGAACCTGAATTTTGTTATTTCTGTAATCAAACCACTCTTTAATCAGGTAGATTACAGGATCCGGCGTTTTTTCATCAAGTTCGGTTGAGTTGGCTTTTGGCAGATCGAGCATGTCCCTTGCAAATTCGACGACCGCAAGCTGCATACCGAGGCAGATGCCGAAAAATGGTATTTTATTCTGCCTGGCGTAGTGTATGGCATTGATCTTTCCTTCAACACCTCTTTTGCCAAAACCGCCGGGAACCAGAATGCCGTGGCAGCCATCGAGTAGACTTGCAGCGTTTTTTGATTCAAGATCTTCGGCACTGATATAGACAAGATTGACCTTGGTGCCGTTGGCCAGGCCGCCATGGACGAGGGCTTCATGCAGGCTTTTGTAAGATTCAGTTAGATCAACATATTTGCCGGTAATGGCGATGGAAACCTCGTTTTTCGGGTTTTGGATATTATGAACAAGATCTTCCCATGGCTTGATATTTGGCTGTCCTGTCCAGATATTGAGGAGTTCCAGTATCTTTGTGTCAAGACCTTCTCTATGGAGATGCAGGGGCAACTCATAGATGGTCGCCACGTCTATTGCGGTGATAACAGCATCTTTGTCCACATTACAAAACAGGGAAATTTTGGATTTGAGGCTGTCATCCAATGGCACTTCTGTCCTGCATACGAGAATATCCGGCTGGATGCCATCAGCCCGCAGTTCGCGAACAGAATGCTGGGTTGGTTTGGTTTTCACTTCTCCAGCAGTCTTTATGTAAGGGACAAGAGTGAGATGGACGTAGAGAGAGTATTCTTTACCGAGATCGCCCCGTAATTGACGAATTGCCTCAATAAACGGTAGTCCCTCTATATCACCAACGGTACCGCCAATTTCGATTATGGCAACATCAACACTGCCATCGAGTTGCAGTACTGCAGCCTTTATTTCATCGGTAATATGAGGAATAACCTGAACGGTACCGCCAAGGTATTCTCCCCGTCTTTCTTTAGTGATGACGGAGTAATATATTCGTCCGGAAGTATAATTATTTTTCTGGGCCATAACGGCGTTAGTGAATCGCTCGTAATGTCCCATATCAAGATCGGTTTCAGCACCGTCATTGGTGACGTACACTTCACCGTGCTGGAAGGGGTTCATGGTGCCGGGATCAACATTAATGTAGGGATCCAGCTTCTGGAAGGTTACAGTTAAACCGCGACTTTCAAGTAGAGCACCGATAGCAGCAGAGGCCAGCCCTTTTCCAAGAGAAGAGAGAACGCCGCCTGTGACAAAAATAAACTTGGTCCGTTTGGTATTATTTGATTTTTTCATGGTTGGCACTATAGCAATCGAGCCCTCTTTTTGAAACAAGAAAATCACCTGAAGTAGCGAAAAAAACGGCAAAGAAGGGTGAATTCCTTTTGCTGCATTTTTGGGTCAGATAAACGACTTGTATATCCCGTCTTGATAGTGTGACTTCCAGTGCCTATGGTGTGTATGTACAATTTCATATAAATTATAGGAGGAAATATGCAGTATATAATTATTCTGGCAACAATTGTTTTGTTGACTCAGGCGGTGTTTGTCGATGAAGTACAATCGGTTCCTGAAGTTGTGGAATCGAGGACGGTGGTTTTGGGCGGTGGTTGCTTCTGGTGTATGGAGCCGCCGTTTGAACAGTTGGAAGGTGTTCTTGATGTGGTTGCAGGGTATTCTGGAGGCGAAGAGAAAAATCCGACGTACAAGCAGGTTTCCAGTGGAATGACCGGGCATATTGAATCTGTTCAGGTCACGTACGATCCTGCAAAAATTTCTTTTAAAGAGTTACTTGATACCTTTTGGCGATATATAGATCCCACTGATGCAGGAGGGCAGTTTGCCGATCGTGGCAATCATTATAAAACGGCCATTTTTTACAGCAATCCCGATGAAAAATTGACAGCTGAGAAATCAAAAGAAGCACTCGGTCATGCAGGTGTTTTCAGCAAACCGATTGTCACGGCTATTTTATCGATAAAACCGTTTTATCCTGCAGAGGAATATCATCAGAATTACTATCGTAAAAATGTAGCTCATTATGAGGCGTATAAAGTTGGTTCAGGTCGGGCACCGTTTCTGGAAAAAACCTGGAAAGGCAGGGCAAAGCTGAAAACCGATTCTAAGCCGTCGAAAAAGGAACTGCGCTCAAAATTGACTGCATTGCAGTATGAAGTAACGCAAAAAGATGGAACTGAACCGGCTTTTAAAAATGAATACTGGGATAATAAAAAGGAAGGTATTTATGTCGATATCGTTTCCGGCGAGCCACTGTTCAGCTCACTCGATAAATATAAGTCGGGCACAGGATGGCCCAGTTTTTCAAGACCGCTGGTGCAGAAAAATATTGTTGAAAAAAAGGATGTGAAATTTTTTATGACACGGACGGAAATACGCAGTGCAGATGGAGATTCTCATCTCGGCCATCTTTTTGAGGATGGCCCCGCACCAACCGGATTGCGTTATTGCATGAATTCGGCTGCGCTTCGATTCATTCCGGTGGAGGATCTTGAAAAGGAAGGATATGGTGAGTTTCTTTCTCTATTCTAAAAATCTTATTTACCGTTGAGTATATCCTCGATCCGCATATCGTCGACTTTGGTGTCAAAGATCGTTTCCAGAAGTGATGTCACTGCCGGGCCATCTTGTTCACTGAGTAAGAAGCCCGGCAATGGTTTTGCGGTAAGGGTTCTCATGCGTGCCTGCCTGCTGAGGGAAATATCAAGAGATGTGGCAATGTCTTTGAATTCGCTGATATCGCAGAGTGCGGGGAGTACGTCGAGCATATTACCCCAGTATTCTTTTTGTCCCAGGTGTTCAATAAGTTGATTGACTGCCATGGACGCTTCAAAATAGGCATCACTCATTTGTGCCGGTTGGCTTGCGGAGCACTGAAGGGTTGAGACAAAAAATCTGCAACCAAAAGGGCGCACCGGGTAGATCATACAGATATTTTCTTCCAGAAAAGGACAAGAAGCCATATTGTGATGTACTTCTGGAGCAATGTCTTGACCGTCCAGGCAGGCTTTGGCAAAATCATTGGTGGTCATTTTGGGTGGTGTGCAGGTTCTGGGAAGGTTAAGCTTTTCGGTTATCCAGCCGGACATACCATGTTCTCTTGCGTACTTGAGTATTTCCACACCCTCGATGGCGGTTATGGTTACATTTTGAGTGCAACAGGACGCGCAGCCTTTTCTGCAGACGTTGGTCAGGTTGGTGTTCCATTTTTCAAAAGAGTTGTAAAGTGCGTGTAGGACTGATGCTTTCATGAGTTTCAATTACCTTTTCCTTGGAGAACAAAAAAAGCCAGAATAGCATATCGAAGAAATTTGCCAACAAAAACCAGAACCGAAAACTTGAAAAAGTGTACTCTAAATGCACCGGCAAAAACGCATAATGGATCTCCGATTACTGGTAACCAGGCAAAGAGAAGGGACCAGGAACCATATTTTCTGTATATTTTTTTTGCTCTGTCCTGTTGTTTTGCATCGATTCGAAGGATTTTTTTGGTAAGAAATTCTGATCCCCATATACCGATACAGTAATTTGTGCATGCGCCGAGATAATTGCCAAGTGTTGCTGTCAATATTGTCTGTTTTGGGTTGAACCCCTGTAATATCATGACTATTAATAACCACTCTGAGCCGATTGGCAGAAGAGTTGCGGCCAGAAAGCTGAGAATGAATAACAGGGGTTGGCCCGGAGTATCGAATAGGGGTTGAAGTATTTCCATGGGAAAGCAAGAATAGTACAACAGAGTAGATATTGAAATTAAATAGTGATGGCGTTGTAAAAAGTAAGTTGAAATTTGCAGTATAATTTTGGTTGAATTCAACGAGAGGCAGATGTGGCAAAAAAATATAGTCATATGCAGGTAATGTTTCTGGTGGTATCGGTCTGGATGCTGAGTATTGTACCCGCGGCCGTGGCAGAAACTGGCTTTGAAAAGTGGATTGCAGACTTTTATACCACCGCTGAAAAACAAGGTATACGGCGGGTTACCTATGATATTGCTTTTGCCGGGGTAACTGACCCCGACCCGGTTGTCTTGAAAAAAGCAGAATACCAACCGGAATTTACAACCGAAATTTGGGATTATCTGGATGCCAGGGTAAATGGTCTATCCATAGCCAAGGGGCGGAAAATGGCCAGATATCATGGTCAGACCCTGGCTGAAGTTGAGGCAAAATTTGGTGTTGAGCAATCGGTGCTTCTTGCAATCTGGTCAATGGAGTCAAATTTTGGGGACATTTTTAATCGACCGGAACGTTTACATTATGTTCCCAGAGCTTTGGCAACACTGGCTTATGGAGATCCCAAAAGGAAAAAATTTGCCCGTACGCAGCTTGTGGCATCGCTTAAAATACTGCAGGCAGGAGATATCACCCGTGAACAACTGCTTGGTTCATGGGCTGGGGCAATGGGGCATACACAATTTATTCCCACCAGTTATCTTGCCTATGGCGTAGACATGGATGGGAATGGGCGTCGTGATATCTGGAATTCCATTCCCGATGCTCTGGCGACTGCCGCCAATCTTTTGCGTAAAAATGGTTGGAGAACCGGTAACACCTGGGGCTACGAAGTCATTCTCACTGAGAATGAGGATCAATACAAAGACCAGACCCACACTTTAGGCGAGTGGCAGCGGCTTGGTTTTAAGCGGCCCGGCGGTAAGCCCTATCCAAGGCCTTCTGGTAAGGCTGTGTTAAAAATACTTGCCGGTTCTGATGGCCCTGGTTTTCTTATGATGAAAAATTTTTATGTGCTGAAGCGCTATAATAATTCAGACTCCTATGCTCTGGCTGTGGGTTTGCTGGCCGACAGGCTGTCGGGCCTTAAAGGGCTCGTTCAATCGTGGCCAAGGCCGCCTGGTTCGCTCTCAATTGACGAAAAGATCGAATTGCAGGAACGCCTTAAACGAAGGGGCCATTACGAAGGTGAGATCGATGGTTATCTGGGCAAAGGAACACGGGGAGCGATTGAAAAATTCCAGGTTCAATCAGGGGTGACAGCAGATGGTATTCCTTCTCAGGATATTCTTCAATTGCTTCGGCACTGATTGTACAGTTGTGCTGTTTGGGACAAAGGAAGAAAAGTTCGGTCATTGAAAATTTTGAGCTGCAATTCTATTAAAATGCTTATAGTGGGATGACAGTATGTACCTATTGTATGTGCATTTTCCCCTTCTCGGGGCAATTTAAAAGGAAAATAGTTATGAAAGTACTTAAACTCGAGGATACAAATGAATTTAAAGCCGGAGCAATGAAGCGCTTTTTTCTGGTTGAAGATTCATCCTATTTTAAAATCATTAACTTTAACCTTGAAGCCGGTGTGACGTTCCCGGTTCATTCCCATGATTTGGACGGAGACCTGTCCATTCAGGTTCTTGAAGGTAACGGATTTTTTCTTGCTGAAAATGATATGGAAATAGCGGCAAAACCCGGTGATATTCTCATTTCAGAAATTCGTGAACCCCATGGCGTCAGAGCTTCTACAAATATGCGAATTCTCGTTACCATTGCCCCACCGATTTGACGAAAAATAAGTGTTTACACTCAGATTTTTGAAGGGGAAGGTCTCTCAGAGAGTGAGTTTTTTAGAGCGCGCCCTATTTTGCTGATGGAATAGGGCTTTTTTATGTACTGGCCACCGCTTATAGCCAGAAGTTCTTTGACTCTGTCTGTTTCGGAGAAACCACTGGCAATAACAATTTTTTGCTTCGGGTTCATTACGGTGATTGCTCGAAAGGTGTCGAGACCATCCATTTCCGGATCCATGATCATATCAAGAACCAGAAGATCCACGCTGTTTTTTTGTAAAAATTTCACTGCTTCCCTACCGCTGTCCACTGTAAACACTGTATAGCCCAGTTTGATCAAGACATTCTGGGCTATTTCACGTTGGACGTCATCATCATCTATCACCAGGATGGTTTCATTATTTCCCTGAAATTTCTCAAGGTCAGGAGTTTGAGCGGAAGGTGAAATGGGTTCCTGGAATGCTGGAAAAAAGAGTGTGATTCTGGTCCCTTTGCCTTCCTGGCTTTTTATATCAATGAATCCATCGTGATCTTTAACAGTTCCCCAGATAACAGCCATGCCCAGGCCGGTACCGCTCCTACCCATCTTTTTCTTGGTGTAAAATGGTTCGAAAATTCGTTTGATATCTTCATTTGATATGCCAACGCCTGTATCGGAGACGGTGAGGACAATATATCCTCGTACCTGAAAATGATCTTCCGCCTGTACGGCTTGGCTTATACACATATTATCGGTTGTTACGATGATTTTGCCACCTTCAGGCATGGCCTCCGCTGCATTGCTGATCAGATTAGTTATACTTTTGGCAAGGTGAATTGGAGACCCTTGGGTGTTTAATAGGTTATCGGAGAGCTTGAGTTCAATGTTGATCTTGGGGTGAAAAAGCATGAGTTGTTCAAACTCAGGGCTCTGCATTTGTTCGCGTATGATCTTGTTTATATTGATGATTTTCATCGTGCTCACGCCACGTCGTGCCATTGTCAGTAAATCCTGGACAACAGTAGTTGCGCGTTCTCCGGATTTCTGGATCGTTAGTAGTGGCTTGCGCAGTGGGCTGTTTTCGGGCAGTTCGAGGAGGAGGAGCTCTGGGTAGCTGACAATACCGGAGAGAATGTTGTTAAGGTCGTGGGCTACTCCTCCTGCAAGGGTGCCTATGGCCTCCATTTTTTGAGCCTGCTGTAGTCGAACTTCAAGTTTTTTTGACTGTGTTATATCCGTGATCGCAACAATAAGCCCCTTTGAGTGATCGTTTGGGTCGAGGGGATGTGCTCTCAGGTTGCAGGTGAGAGGTTTGCCATCTTTTGTTGCCATTTGTGCTTCAATTTGATTTTTGGCAGTGTTTTTGACGTGCTGATAGAGCAATTTGCCCACACGTTCGTATTCGTCGTCATCGGAATAAAGATTTCTTGCACTTTTGTTGAGCAGAGAGTCCTTTTCGTGATGGAAAAGGTTGTACATTTCCTCGTTAGCCCAGTTTAAACGGCGATCGACAACCAGGCCAATGCCTATGGGAGAGGCTCTGAGTATGGCTTTCATTTTCAGGTCACCGGCGCGTAAGGCAGCAACCGCCTGCTTGCGTTCCTCGATCTCGTTTTGCAGGTGAGAATTGGCTTTGGTCAACTCTCTCGTTCTTTCTTTTACGCGTTGCTCCAGCTCGCTGCGTGAATGTTCAATTTGAAGAGCCATATGGTTAAAGACCTCTGCCAGTTGACCGTATTCGTCCTTTGAATGAACGGAAATTCTGGTGGAAAGTTCACCTTTACCGATTTTTTTGGCGCCTCTCATGAGGGTGTGCAGAGGTTGGGTTAATTTTCTGGCAAGTACCATTACGGCGGATATCAGTAGGAGTGAGCCGACAATGACAATTGCAAGAAGAAAAGGTTTAACGCGGTCTATAGTGTGGAATACTTCTTCTTCAGGGCTCGTGACGATAACAGCCCAGTTCCATGGTTTGAAATGATCATATTTCGCCAGGTGGAGTTTACCCTGATTTTTGTAGCGGAGCCGACCTTTTTCTGTAGAAATCATTGCAAACCAATCGGTGTTTTTGACATTTTCCCCGATGAGTTCAGGTTGTGGGTGCAAGACAATTGTTCCCTCCTGATCGAGGACAAAGATAAAGCCCTGTTTACCAATATCGATATGCGCAAGGGATATTCCTGTATCCATTTTTGCCTTGGCGATGCTGGGAGGTATGTTTTCAAGGCCATATTCATGTAACAGTTTCTCATGTTCACTAGTAATATGGACAGCTTCGGACAGTTTGCTGTCCATCCAGGATTCGGCAATACCAGAGATTGCAGCATATGAAAAATAGAAACCGGCTCCAGTGGCTGCAGCAAATATGATGAGAACCAGTGGTAAGGTAGTAAGCAGTATTTTCGAGGAGGTATTCATTAGTGACCCGGGAAACGTTTTCTTGTTTTTTCGGTTATCTGCGGATAGAGAGCCATAGATGAGACAAGGCCATGACCGTAATCGACAGAGAGTCTTCTGACGAACAACTGTGTGGTGTACATGATTGGAAAGGCAACCATATCACTTAAAATCCGTATCTGAGCATGCTGCCAGAGCTGCACCTGTTTTTCAGGGGAAATTTCTGTGCGTGCTGCTTCTATAAGTGTATCAACATTTTTATATGAGGAGAAATTTGTATCGGGACTTTTTCCGGTGACAATAATGGAGTCTGAGTGAAAAAAACGTGTTAGATAGGCGTCTGCATTTGGACGCCATGCAGAGTAAATGACAAGGGGGTGATTTTTGCTGCGGACAATTTTATGCATTTCGGCGTGGGAAACTACTTTGATCGAACAGGTAATACCTATATTTGCGAGTTGAGTGCTGAGAGTGTCATAAAATGTGCGATATATTTCTTTTTCTGAGCTGATAAGTTCCAGTGGAAAACCGTTGGGGTAGCCGGCTTCTATTAACATTTTCCGTGCTTTTTCCGGGTTATATTCATAGCTCAGACCGAGGACCCTGGTTTGGTCACAGGTAAGTCCGCCGGGCAGGAATTTGACTGGAATAGGTGAACAGACAAGTCCTGCTAAAGGGTCGTCCACGGTTTGAAGAAAGGATGTCCTGCTTAATGCGTGGGCAATTGCTTTTCGCACTCGAATGTCATCGAGGGGTTTGATTGTTGGGTTGAGGTAAATTGTTGCAATTTCGCCAACACCAAAGGTATCTAGTTTGACATCTTTGTGTTGTTGTATTTCATTGATCCATGCTGAATTTGCGGCGCCAATTATAAAATCAAGTTTGCCGTTTAAGAGTGCCCGTTCCCGGTCTGCAATATCGGGCATAAAATACATCTCAACACTATTTAACTGCGGTTTCCCCCGAAAATATTGTTTGTTGCTGGCAAGGGAAATCTTTTTATCGGGTTCGTAGGCGGTAAACATATAGGGGCCGGTTCCGATTGGGTGTTTTTTGAATGCTTCGTAGCCCATTGTCTCAACAGCTTTTTTACTGATGATAAATCCACCTGCATAGTCTGCAAGTTTTGGCAGGAAGAGGGCGGGGGAAGCTGGTTTATTCAGTATAATCTCCAGAATGTATGTGGAGCATTTTTTGAAGTCCATTCCAGAATATTCCCCGGCATAGGCGCTGTATTTCTTATCTGCAGATTTTCGCAGTGAAAAAATCACATCATCTGCAGTCAGTTCGTATGCGGGAGTGGAGGGGCCGGGATGAAACATAACTCCACTACGGAGTTGAACTGTCCACACCTGACGGCCATTGATCATTTCAAATTCAGGAATACTCGTAGCCAGATCCGGTTCTAGTTGAGGCGCATTGCCAGGCTGATAGCGGAGCAGTCCATTGAATACCATATCGGCAAATGCACGATCCTGAGACCCGGCAGCAAAATGTGGATCCAGAGTTCCCATTGTACTGACCTGCATGCCAAAACGTAAAACAGTGTCGTCAAATGCAGGTGTCGCTGTCCCTGTTGTAATTCTGGTGGTCAGCAAAAATAACAGGGTGGCGTAGAGTAAAAATACAGTTTTGCGAAGTGTGAGATGAGTAGAAAATTGCATAAAAAATCTCTTATAAAATCAAAGTGCAAATGAGCAGTTAATTTGTAGAAATCTACCTTACCCAAGATACTGCATGCATTGAATCGGAAGATACGATATTGTGGAATATGTTTTTCTATAATAGCACATCATTTTATCGCATTCCAGACAGGGAGAGAACAAATGTCCTATACGCATCTTGTCACTGAAGTTGGAGAACGTTTTGTCGGTGTTATTACACTGAATCGGCCAGATCAGTTGAATACGTTTAACAGTTTGTTGGCGGAAGAACTTGTTCAAGCGCTGCTCGCTATGGATACTGATTCTGCGGTTAGGGTTATTCTGCTTAAAGGAGCGGGACGGGTCTTTTGTGCAGGTATTGATGTTACAGAACTTGCCGATAAGTCAGCAATGGAATATCGGGCCTGGATAGAACATATGGAACGACCACTGGTGACCATCGCCAGGATGAAAAAACCGGTGATTGCTCAGGTTCAGGGTACTGCCGCTGCAAATGGCATGGGCCTTGTTGCCGCTGCGGATCTTGCCATTGCCGCTGATCACATTAAAATGGGACTTACAGCAATTAACGTCGGCTTAAATTGTGTGGGGCCGATCATTCCGGTTGCTAGATGTATTGGACGAAAAAAAGCCCTTGAGTTATTATTATATGGAACTCTGGTTAAGGCTCGTGAGGCTGTGGCGATGGGTTTACTCAACCGGATAGTTCCCAGAGAAGAGCTGGATGCTGAGGCTATGAAGTGGGCGGAAGAGCTTGCACAGAAAAGCCCGATTGCAGTGCAGATAGCCAAAGAAGGGTATTATGCTTCTGAAGACATGGATTACTTCAAGCAGTTTGATATGATGAATGAGTTTTTTGCCAGACTCTGCACCACAAAGGATGCAAAAGAAGGAGTTCAGGCCTTTTTTGATAAGCGTAATCCTGTGTGGGAGGAGCGCTAGGACAGCCTTTTAGGAGGCAATCTACTGGGTGATCTGGGCGAAGGTTGCTTCGGTTATGCTGGCAAGATCTGCTGGTTGGAGTTCTATTTCCAGCCCCCTTCGACCTGCACTGACATATATTGTTGAAAAACTGTTTGCCGAGGCGTCGATGATTGTTGTCAGTTTCTTTTTTTGTCCCAGGGGGCTGACGCCACCTAGTATGTAGCCCGTTGCCCTTTTAACGATTTTTTTATCGGCCATTGCTGCTTTTTTGGCTCTGGCTGCTTTGGCGGTGAGTTTCATGTTCAGCATTGAGGAGACCGGCACTACTGCCACTGCAAGGCGGCTGTCGCCATCGAGCTGAACGACTAGGGTTTTAAAGATCTGTTCTTCCGGGATACCAAGTTTTTCCGCCGCTTCCTTTCCGTAAGAATCGTGGGCAGGGTCGTGGGTATATTGATGGGTCTGGAAGGGAATTTTATGCTTTTGGGCTGTATTAATGGCTGGTGTCATGTTTTCAATGGGTTGAATTTTTTAATATTTGCACACAGGAGGATCATTTGATGGTCAGTAAAATGAAAAACAATATGCTGTTTTCTTTGTTTATTATGGTCTGTTTTATGATGATTTTCAGCGGCTGCTCCAAGACGTATTATAGCGCTATGGAAAAGGTTGGTAAACATAAACGTGATATCATGGTTGATCGTGTTGAAAGTGCCAGAGATTCCCAGAGTGCAGCCCAGGAACAATTCAAATCTGCACTTGAGCAGTTTGATTCTGTTGTACAGCTCAAAGATACAGATCTGAAAAGAGCGTACGACAGTCTTAGTAGTGAGTATGAAAAGAGTGAAGATGTGGCCGAAAAAGTTTCGGATCGTATTGAAAGTGTGGAGTCAGTGGCTGAAGCGCTTTTTGATGAATGGGAAGATGAGCTTGACCAGTATCAGAGTAAAGATCTCCGTCGCGCAAGTAAGGAACAGCTGAAAAGTACTCAGTCGAAATATAAGGAAATGCTGATAAGTATGAAAAAGGCTGAAGAGAGTATGGAGCCTGTATTACGACTTTTTAAAGACAATGTTTTATTCTTAAAGCATAACCTTAATGCTCAGGCTATTGGTTCGCTCCAGGGCGAGTTTGCTAATTTAAAAGATGAGATACATAATCTTTTGCAGAAAATGAATGCTGCCATTGAGTCTTCAAACAGTTTTATTGCTGAGATTCAATAACTATTGACTGGATCTTTTGGACAAGGCTTGACATTACGGGAGGGAGAAGGTCATGCGTTGGAAAACAGGACGTAGAAGTAGTAATGTTGAAGACAGGCGTGGTGTTCGCATCACTCGGGGGAAGGTAAAAGGTGGTGGTATTGGCATAATTCTTCTTGCGTTGGTGGGGATGTATTTTGGAATTGACCCTTCGGTGATCCTTAACTCAAATCTTACCGGAGAGCCACAAGCCACAGAACAGCGGACAGTACAAACAAGCCCTCAGGAAGACAGGCTTGCCGATTTTGTTTCAGTGGTACTTGCTGATACGGAAGATACCTGGGATGAAATATTCCGGCAGGCTGGCCGTTCATATGAGAAACCGCGACTTGTGCTTTTTACTGGTTCTGTGAAGTCTGCCTGTGGTTATGCCCAGTCGGCAACAGGTCCCTTTTATTGCCCGGCGGACAGGAAGGTCTATATTGATCTGAGTTTTTACAACGAGCTGAAACAGAATCTCAATGCACCGGGTGATTTCGCCCAGGCATATGTTATAGCCCATGAAATTGGACACCACGTACAGAACTTGCTCGGTATCAGTGCAAAGGTTCAGGCCAAACGGTCGACTTTGTCAAAAACCGGATATAATAAACTGTCGGTTAAGCTGGAGTTGCAGGCGGACTGTTTTGCCGGAGTCTGGGCCAATCATGCTGATCGGGTAAGAAATATTCTTGAACCGGGGGATGTGGAAGAGGCACTGAATGCAGCGAGTATGATTGGCGATGACAGCCTACAGAAGAGATCGAAGGGGTATGTTGTTCCTGATTCTTTCACCCACGGCAGTTCCAAACAGCGTGTGCACTGGTTTCGTACAGGGCTGGGTAGTGGTGAAATAGGCCAGTGTAATACATTTCGATAGATTCAAGGTTGGCCTAAAAAGGCCATATGAGTGGGATAAAAATCGTAGAGGCGACCACCACAAATACGTTGAGTGGAATACCCAGTTTCATATAGTCCATAAAACTGTAACCGCCGGGGCCGTAAACCATTAAATTTGTTTGGTAACCAACCGGTGTTGCAAAGCAGGCGCTGGCACCAAAGCATATACCGACAATAAAAGGTTTGGGATCAACATCAAGTCCAAGTGCAGTGGAGATGGCAATGGGCAAGAGTAGAACGGCCGTGGCGTTGTTACTTAAGAGTTGGGTGCAGATACTGGTGAGCAGGATAATTGCGCCGAGCACGATAGTGGGCGAAAACCCCGCAAAAAAACTGAGAAATGTCTGGGCATAGAGCTCACTTGCCCCCGTTTTCTGCATGGCAACGCCGAGGGCTATGGTGCCAGCAATGAGCAGCAATATATCCCCCTGCAGTGCTTTGTAGGCATCACGCATCTGCAGACATCCGGTGATGATCATCAGAAAAGCTGCCGTCAGGGCGCAGGTCATGATGTCGGCTAGACCAAGGGTTGCCGTGCCAATCATGCAGATAAAATTGATTATCGACCACCACGCTTTACGTTTGTGCACCAGTTCTTCGTACACATCTTCAATAACGATATAATCCGTACTGGAACGTATGGATTCCAGTTTGCTCTGATGGCACCATATGAGCAGGATATCTCCGGTTTGCAGAATGACATCGTGGATCTGCCTTTCTGAAATATGGAGATTGGAGCGCTTTACCGCAATGATATTGACCTCGTCATCCATGGCCAGTTCCGTCTGTTCCAGTCGAAGGCGACGTAGGGACGAGTTGGGTGAGATGATGAGTTCTACTACAATGGGAGCATCTTTTTGAGGGCCAAGAACAAGTTCTTTTTCCGTGGAAGGCAGCTCAATATCCTCATTGTGTAAGATTGCAATCAGATCGTTAAGTGATCCTTTCACCAGTAGAATATCTCCCTGGTCAATTGAAATGGAGATCCTGTCAGGTCGGTAAATATGAGATTTATTAATGAGTTCGATCACTTTTATGCTCGGATATTTCCTGGTGAAAATATCGGCGACCGTTTTGCCGATAAAGGTACTTTTTACCGGAATTTTCAGTTCTGCCAGGTATTCACGATGCTCACTATTTTGCAATCGACAGATAGGGTTGGTAAGCGCGGGCAAGATTTTGGGTGCGAACACGTAGAGAAAAACAATACCGATGGCTGCAATAGGTACTCCGAGTTTGGCCAGTTCAAACATGGTCAGGCCGCTATAACCGAAACTGACACTTAAATCGCTAATGATTATATTGGTTGAGGTGCCAATCAGTGTACATGTTCCGGCAAGAATGGAGGCATAGGAGACGGGAATAAGAAATTTTGAAGGACTGAGACCGAACTCACAGCACATGGTCATGATAACCGGGATAAAAAGAATCACCACCGGGGTATTGTTGATAAATGCCGAAGCAAGGGCCACTGAGAGCAAGATAATGATTAAAGCCAGTTTATGGTTGCCCCGGGAGAGTCCGATAATCTTTCTGCCGAGAAATTCAACGCCTCCGGTTCGCATCAAACCTTTGGAGACGACAAACATGGCTCCAACTGTGATAACTGCTGGGTTGGCAAATCCGCTTATGGCCTCGGCCGGTGTGAGTATTTTGCTGACGACAAGGAGCACCATAAGGCCGATTGCTGTGAGATCGACGGAGATTTTTTCTGTAATAAGAAGATAAAAAGTGAGAAGAAGTATTGCGGAAATAGTCCAGATGTCCATATGTGTCTTATATGTTGTCGAGTTGAAAAATATTGTAGTTTACACGTTAGTGGTCATCTTGTGCTATGTCCAGTTGATGTATCTATCGGGGAAATGTGAAAACCAAAAATATATTGATGTCGATCCCTGTGTGCACTAGGATGGGCAGGCTGCCCACGCAGGATAGGAAGTAGTACCCTTATTGAATACGAGGAAAAATTGTCAAAAGAATTTTTTTCATTTACCAATAGTGAAGGTTTAATTCAGGAGAAGGATCTCGAATCTCTTCAGTCGCAAGAACATACATTTAAAGTAAAATTTATGCACCGCGGGCTGAAAAAGGGACACTCGATTGCCGGTTTTCTGCGCCAGTTTCCAAAGTCTTTTCCCCAGTGGGACAACTGTCTTTTTGAATTTGATGTGGATTGCAGTGAGTATGACTGGCTGGTGGTCTATCAGGATCTTCCAACGGGTGAGAGTTTTTTCACGGAAGAAAAACTGCAATGCCCCCGTGAACGAACAATACTTCTTACAGGAGAGCCTTCAACAATAACTGTTTTTGGCACCGACTATCTGCGCCAGTTTGGTCATATTCTCACATTTCAGGAACCGTGGGCAATGAAACATGCCCATGTGATTTTTCATCATCCCGGTTTGATCTGGCATTATGGCCTGCCTTTCGGGGAGGGAGAGTTTATCACCTGGGATCAGATGATGGCCACTCCGCCTCCTGCAAAAACAAAGTTGCTCTCCACCGTCTGTTCCAAAAGAACGGGCAATGTCAC
>Ga0256845_1001307_pt1 | contig 20292 bp, 13 predicted proteins | sample RiftiametaG_FD_189101 | JGI IMG/M metagenome (GOLD analysis project Ga0256845, IMG submission 189101) | Tube worm associated microbial communities from hydrothermal vent at the East Pacific Rise, Pacific Ocean - Riftia | ecosystem: Host-associated > Annelida > Integument > Unclassified ...
CTGGGTTTGTGTGGCCGGGTTTGTTTGGCCGGGTTTGTTTGGCCGGGTTTGTTTGGCCGGGTTTGTTTGGCCGGGTTTGTTTGGCCGCTAGATGAACGCGATCGCCTGGACCAAAGCGCGGAGGTTCGCGTAGGCCCGCGGTCCGTCGAAGAGGACCGTGAGATGGTTGTGCTCATCGTCGCCGCTGCGCTCGATCTGCTCGGCGAGCGAGTAGGCCAGGACCTCGGCGTGACTCGATCGAAGGTGGGCATCCTTCCCGCCTGAGACCCGCAACCAATTGCAGCTGCCGACAGCGAGCACGTGGCCGGTCATGCTGAAGGCGGGTGCCATCACTTCGACATCCAAGGTCGCGCCGAAGATCGCCGCGGACGCGGGCTCCCAGAGGCCTCCGGGCTCCCAGATCACGCTCGGGTCGGTCTTTGGGCGGGCACCCAAGAACCGAGTCATGCGGCGTTGAGCGAGCGATCCGGGGCTGAAGCTGGTCGGGGTGCGAACGACGACCTGGGTGGTGCCGAGGGCCTCCGCACAGATCTTGCTGATCTCCCAGGCTTGTTCGACCGCCGGTGTGTCTCGGAAGTGGCCGTGAGGTCCGGGTGACTCTCCGAGTGAGCGGTTGCTGCCCACCGTGATGCCATCGTCGGCCTCGAAGCTCAGGTAGTGCCAGGCGTAGGGGATGATGGTCGCGTCCGGGTGTCGCTTGCGGATGCGATCGCCCGTTCGACGCATGGCGGCGCCCCGGGGCGGGTTGAGAAAGGTCGAGCGGAGCACGACCACGTCGACGGGGTCGCGCTTGCGACTGCCTCGGAGGACGGTCTCGTCATCGATGACGATACCCAAGCGGAAGGACATGGCGGCGGAAGCTAGCCTATCGCTCCTGAGCTGACAAACCGGGTCGTGAGAGCGGGCCCCCTGATGCACTGTGGGATGCACTGCGGGCAGCCGATGACAGAGCCTCCCAGGAGCCCTCGTCTGCTCGTTCTCCGGCCGGAGCCACCCGTGGTGCTGCTAGTCGTCGGAGCCCAACCCGTCGAGGTCGCCCCAGCCATCGTCGATGGTGTTGGGGCTGGGCGACGGGGGGGCGCTGGCGGCTGGGGCCTCGAGTCCGGGGACTTCGAGGGGGGCGACCTTGGGAGCCGAGACCTTTGGGGCCGAGATGGAGGGGGGCGCGACGGTCGGAGGCGTGGGTCCCGAGCTCGGTTTGGGGTCGGACTTGCGCTGGGGGAGCACGGGCCGCCGTGTCGTCGAGGGGGGGGTGAACTTGGGGACCGAGCCGAAATCCGGGAGCGCGAACAACGACGACGAGGACGCCTGGTTGTCGACGGAAGGCACGATCGGCCGAAGGCCGGAGGCGCTGGCCGGGTCGGTGTCGTCGATCTTGGGTGAGGGTTGGGCGGCGAGAGCCTCACGCGCGAGGTTGGCCAGGGAGTGGGACTCGCTCAGTTCACGCGGCGGTTTGGGGTCTTCGGGGGCGTCTGAGTCGAACCTCGAGGTCTCGGCGCTCAGGATCTCGCTGGAGTCGGCACTCAGGATCTCGCTGGAGTCCGCGCTCAGGATTTCGCTGGAGTCCGCGCTCAGGATCTCGCTGGAGTCGGCGCTCAGGATCTCGCTGGAGTCCGCACCCAGGATCTCGTCTGAGTCGTGAGTGGAGCTGTCGTCTGAGTCGTGACTGGAGCTGTCGGTCGAGCTGTCGTCTGAGTCGCGACTGGAGGTCTCGTCTGAGTCGTGACTGGGGGTCTCGGGGGTCGAGGTCTCGGTCGGGCTGTCATCGGCCTCAGTCTCGGTCGAGCTGTCGTCTGAGCCGCGACTGGAGGTCTCGTCTGAGTCGTGACTGGGGGTCTCGGGGGTCGAGGTCTCGGTCGGGCTGTCATCGGCCTCAGTCTCGGCCGAGACCGAGACCGAGACCTCGACGTCCGGGTCTCCGTGTTGTGCGGCGGGGTCGGGGGTCGAGCCGGTGAGCTTCGCCAGTCGCCGGGCCTCTCGCCGAGCTTCGCGTCGGGCCTGCTTGCGGGCCTTCTTGCCCTTGGGCTTTTGTTTGGGCTTTTGTTTGTCCTTGGACGACTCACCGTCGGCGGCTTCGCGGGTCCGGGGTTCCTCCTTGCGAGCCCGCTTCTTGTGGGTCTTGAGCACGGGTCGCAGGGCTTTGCGCGCTCGCTTGAGGAGCTCGCCGGCGACCTCGTCTCGGGCGTCGTCCACGGCCTCTTCGGCGCCGGTGAACAGGTCGACGGCCGCGTCCGTGTTTCCGCAGCGCTGGTTGGCGAGGACCAGACCGGCGAGTACGCGGGGGTGTTCGCCCAGGCCCTCGCGGGCCTGTTCGAAGTGGGTCAGGGCGTCGCTGTTGTGGCCGGCCTCCGACAGCAAGACGATGCCGAAATTGAGGTGGTCGTAGTCGCGCAGGGCATCGAGCTTGGCGAGCTTGGCGAGCAGAGGGCGGGCCTGCTTGCGGTCGCCGGCGAGCACCAGAGCGTGGGCCTGCGCGGAGATCAGCTCGGCTTTGTTGCCGGGGTGGGTCGAGACGCGCTCGGCCTCGGCGTAGGCCAGGGCGGCGGCTCGCCCGTCGCCGATCATGAGTTGGATGGCGCCCTCCTGGACTCGGATCCAGCCGTGGGGTGCGAACAGGCGTACGGTCGTGCTCGCACGCATGTCTTCGAGCAGGGTGTGCGCGGCCTTTTTGTCCGTCGACTCCAGGGCCTGCGTCCGCCGTGTGAAGCGATCGAAGACCAGGCTCTGCGCGACCATGGGCGTGACGAAAAACGCCGCGAGGCCGAAGACCATGAGGCCCCAGGCAGCCGGAGATCCTGTGATGTCGACGAGCAGCCAGGCGAGCGGGATCGTGAGCAGTCCGATCCACGCGCGCAGCAAGAGGCCAGGGATGGGTCGACCAGACTGTTGCCAGAGCACGTCTGGGATCTTCGGCATGGCCGGGTCGGAGGTTGCGATCGAACCTGACACGGTCGGGCAAAATGCCTGATCGCGGCGTGCTGAGCAAGGCCGGAGCAGCGCACTGCCCCGTGGGTGGGCGGGTCCATGAGGAGGGCCCCCTCCCGAACACCCGCGAGCGGGGTCGGGGGGAGGCCCAGGGTCGATCACTCGAACAAAGTGATCGAAGGCGCAGCTCCTGCGCCTTCGCTTCAGTCGCTGTTCTCGATCGCGGCGTCGAGCCTGGGCAGCATGATGCGGATGAACAGGGCGACCGTCGCCGTGATACCCGCCAGCAGCAGGAAGAACATCTCCGGTGACATCTGATCTTGGATGCCGCCGAAGAAACCCGAGAACTTGTTCCCGAACGCGCTGGCGACGAACCACCCGCCCATGGTGAGACCCACCAGGCGCTTGGGGCTGAGCTTGGTGACCAAGGACAGGCCCATGGGCGAGAGCAGGAGCTCTCCGATGGTGACGATCGCGTAGAAGCCCACGAGCCACAGGCCCGAGACCTTGCTCGCGCCGCCGTCGGAGAACAGGCCGCCGACGGCCATGAGCAGCAGGGCCGCCGTGGTCAGACACAGGCCAAAGAAGATCTTTCGACCCGTGGTGACCTTGGCCCGGGTCGCCAGCCACGCGAATCCTCCGACGACCAAGGGGGTGAACAGGATGACGAACAGGGCGTTGAAGAGCTGGAAGCCCTCCGGGTTGACGACGGTGACCCACTCTCCTGGGTCGAGGGTGTCCGGGGGGTGACCGAAGGTCTCTTCAAACCCGTCGTAGATCCCGTCGTAGGATTTTTGCGAGACGACGTAGACCGGGAAGGGATCGCCGTCGGCGGCGGGCCGCATGAACGCGACCTTGGTCAGTGCGGAGACCCCCTCGGGGGTGCTGACCGACAGGGAGGTGAGCCCGTGGGAGTCGGTGCTCTCCTTCATGGTGACTTGGCCGTCCGCATACACGGCGGCGGCGAAGGCGAAGGTGGCCTTGTCGTCCTTGGGGATCGAGTAGGCCTGGGTGAGGGGATTGAACTCTTGGAGCTCGATGGTCGGGTTGGCCGCGAGGATCGCGGCCAAGGTAGCCTCGTCGAGTTTCTTTTGCCCAAACATCCGCTCGACCCCCGGGTCCTCGACGATCAGGAGGCTGTCGGGGTGTGGCCGAGGCAGATCCTCGCGGGCGTTGCCGTAGTAGCTGGGTAGTGCGGTCTGTTGGTAGATGGCGGGCGCCGTGATGTCGCGGGCCGTGTTCTCCTTGGCCCACTGGGTCATGGCCGACCCGTTGAGGTGGAGGATCATGAAGAAGGTGCCGCCGGCCAGGTAGATCAGCAGCAGGGCGAGCAGGCCCTGGCGCTCCTTGGGGGCGGCGTTGAGGGCCAGGCGGACGTAGAAGACCGCGACCGGGATCATGCCGATGACGAAGCCGAAGGTCGTGGCGCTGACCGGGAGTCCCGAGAGCCACTTGCTGGCGACGAAGGTCGCTATGCCGCCGATGAGGAAGGCAGGCCCGAGCACCTTGAGCATGATCTCGCCGAAGGTGACGTCGCCCTCGGACTCCTCGCTGCCAAACCCGGAGGCGCGCGTTTGGTCGGCGGACTCGAGCATCTTCCACGACAACAGCAGGATGACCATGCCGATGCACAGCCCAAAGCCGGCCATGCGGAAGGTCCACAGCCAGCCGAGCTGGTTGCGGACGGTCATCCCCATGAGCGTCGCTATCAGCGCGCCGATGTTGATGCCCATGTAGAAGATGTTGAAGCCGGCGTCGCGTTTGGGGTCCCCCGGTTCATAGAGGTTGCCGACCATCGCCGAGATGTTGGGCTTGAGCAGGCCGTTGCCGAGGACCAGGGCGATCAGACCGCCGTAGAAGAAGTACTCGCCGTGGATGCTCATCAAGAACAGACCTGCCGCCATGGTCAGGCCGCCGATGAGCACGGCCTTGCGGTACCCGAGGAAGCGGTCGGCGATGATGCCCCCGGGGAAGGGGGTGAAGTAGACGAAGGCCAGGTAGAGGCCGTAGATCTCGTTGGCTTCGCCCTTGGGCAGGCCCAGGCCCTCGCGCTCGAAGTCGAGCGCGTACAAGAGCAGAATATTGAGCATGGTGTAGAACGCGAGGCGCTCCCACATCTCGATGAAAAACAGTCGGTAGAGCCCGCTCGGGTGGCCCTTGATCACTGATGTGTCTCGCTCGTTACCCATGCGCGATCGCATCATCGCCGCGGGGGACAGCGGGGGCAAGCAGGCAACACCCCAGGGGAAATGCCCTGGGGTACGACGTCGCGGTCGGCTCAGAGTGCCTGGGAGAAATCCTCGAAGGTGTTCTTGTTGTTGGTGGTCTTCTTGCTTTGTTTTTTGTTGGCGGGCTTGCTGGGCATGACCTGTTCATCCCGCTGCTGCTCGATCCACGCGTCGACGCTCGGGCTCAGCGCTCGGGCCTGCTCGAACCAGTCGCTGGGGTCGGCCTGCTCTCGCTCGAGGCACAGACCCATGCCGGCGTGGGCCCGGGCGGCGGCCTGGGTGTTGCTGCCCGCGGCGATCACCTCGCTGTAAAGGGGGCGGGCCCGGTCACAGTGGCCGTCGAGGCGGGCGCTGTTGGCCCGGGTCAGGGCGGCCCAGGTTTCGTCCTTGTCGAGTGGGTCGAGTGGGTCGAGTGGGTCGAGTGAGTCGAGTGAGTCGAGGACGGGAGCATCGGGTACGGCCTCGATGATTCCGATCGCGTCGGGGGCAGGCCGTTGCCCTCCGGACTTGGGATCCGGGCGCGGCAGGTGATCCTCGGTGTTCTCGGAGGCGGGCTCGGGAGGCTCGGTGTCCTCGGAGGCGGGAGGTGCCGTCGGGGGCGGGACGTCGTCGGTCTTCGCCGGGTTGGCGGCGGTGTCGGCCGCCGCGTCGCTGGCCGCTGCGTCGCTGTTCGAGGGCTCGTCTAGGTCAGCTTCGTTCGGGTCCCCGGCTTCGTGTTCACCGCTGAGGTCGGGGTTGAGGGCAGCGAGCTGGGTCTTGGGCTCGAGGACCCACAGCATGGCCATGGCCGTGGCCGCGAGCGCAACGCCGGGGATCAAGGTGCCGCGCCAGCGGTCCCAAAACGATCGCCAGCCGCTCGCATCGGCGACCCCTGCGGCGGCGAGCTGGGGGCGTCGGCTGACCTCGCGGGCCTCGGCCAAGACCTCGGCGAGCAGGTCCTCCGGCGGGGTCTCGCTGGGAAAGGCTTCGCGGCACAGGTCGAGCACATCCCGGTACGCGCCCAGGCGCTCGGTGAGCGGATCGGAGAGCTCGAGCGATGCGAGGTCGTCGCATTGCTCGAGGGTCTCGAGGTTGTCCTCGAGCAGGTCGAGCTCTCGCGGTTCGAGTTCAGCCATCTGAAGACGCTTTCTTGCGCTCGCGCCGATCGAGCTGCTCGCTGGCGCGGGGGTCGATGTCGTGGAGTTCACCACGGAGCTTCTCGAGGGCGTAGCGCATGCGGCTCTTGACCGTATTTTCGGGGGCACCGACGGCGGCCCCGATCTGCTTGAAGGAGAGGCCGCCGAACTGACGCATGATGAACACTTCGCGCTGGTCGTTGGGGAGGGTGTCGATGGCCGCGGCCACGCGGGCGCGGATGCCCCGTGCCTCGGAGGCTTCATCGGTGCCGACCTGCGTGGCCTCGGTGCGGTCGAGGATACTCAGCCCGGTCTCGTCGCCTCGACCGCGGCGCTTGGCCTCGAGGGGGAGCGTGCGGCGAAACTTTTGGCGCCGGCTCTCGTCGACACAGAGGTTGCGGGCGATCGTGTAGATCCAGGTCGTGAACCGAGCGGTTCGCTGGTAGCGGTCCTTGGCGCGAACGACCCGCAGGAAGACCTCTTGGAGCATCTCGTCGGCGCGACTTTGGTTGTGGACGCTGCGCAGCAGGAAGTTGTAGAGGCCACGCTTGTGACGAGAGACGAGGCACTCGAAGGCCGCCGCGTCGCCGTTGCGAAACGCGAACATCAAGTCCTCGTCGCTGCGGGCCTCGACGCCCTGCTGCTCGTCCGCGCTCATCACCCCTGTCGCTCGTCCGACCCGGCCGGCCCGTTGAATTTGCGGTCGGGAGCGCGTGGGAAGCAAGCCCAGGATGGAGTTGTGTCGTGCGGCGTCCCAGGCGAGCGTTGCGGTCTCCATTGTCCAACCTCCAACGGACAAGGCGGCGACTCGGCGCCCATCGGGGCCTTCAAGTCGCATTTTTGCGGGCCGAGGGGGGCCCGCGGCCAGGATTGCCCGGGATTCGCGCATCTCGATCGGGGAGAACGGGACAGTGCGTGGGAGGATCTTCGGTTTGCGTAAGATGCGCTGCCCCTGAAGCTCACAAATCGTGGCGTCAGTGTTGGCAACGGGTGCAGTATGCGCCGCTTCGACCCTGGCTGACGAAGGCCCGCAGTACGCGTGCACAGCGCGGGCAGGGCTGACCCACCCGCCCGTAGACCCGGAGATCGTCCTGGTTGCGACCGACCTGGCCCACGACGTTGCGAAAATCTTTGAGGGTCGTGCCGCCATTTTCGACACCCCGGCGCAGGACGGCCTGGACCGCGAGCGCGAGGCGATCCCACGACGCGCTCGAGAGTCGCTTGGCGGCGCGAAGCGGGTGGATGCCGGCTTCAAAGCAGGCTTCGACGGCGTAGATGTTGCCGATGCCCGCGACCGCGCGCTGGTCGAGGAGCGCGTCACGGATCGCCCGCTTGCTACTGCCGAACACCGACTCGAGAGTGCGCCCGTCGAAATTCTGGGCCAGGGGCTCCGGGCCCAAGCTGGAGATTGGCTCGGTCTCGTAGATGGTCGCGCGGGGCCCGGCCCGGAGTCCGCCGAAGCGGCGGGGGTCGACGAAGCGGAGCTGGCGACCGGCGGCGAAATCGAGGATGAGGTGGGTGTGTGGGACCTTGGGCTGGCCGGCCCGGGCGACACCGCAGCGCCCGGACATGCCCAGGTGGATGAGCAGGGCCAGGGGGGCACCGTCTTCGGCGTCGAGCTGCCACAGGATGTACTTGCCTCGCCGGTCGACCCGCCCGGGTGAGGCGCCGACGAGACAGTCGAGGTTCTCGAGCTCGCGCCGCCAGTGGGCGCCGATGCGGAGGTCGAGGGTGGAGCGCCAGACTTTGGTGATCGGCCCGCGAAGCCGGGCGCGGGCCAGGCCACGGCAGACGGACTCGACCTCGGGGAGCTCGGGCATCAGCTCTCGTCGCGCTCGCGGGCGCGCTGGAGGGCCGCGAACTGCTCAGGCCCGAGGCGCTCAGGCCGGATCTTGGGGTCGAGCCCGGCCTCGGCGATCCAGGCCCGGGCTTGGTCTCGGTCGGCGACCCCGAGCAGGGCGTTGGCCAGGGTCTTGCGCCGGCGCTGGAAGCAGGTGCGCACGAGCTGCAGGTAGCCCTTGGGATCGGCGATCTCGCCCAGGGGCGCGGGCCGGGGATCGAGGCGGATCACGGCAGAGTCCACGCGCGGGGGCGGGAGAAAGCATCCCCGCGAGACCTGGCAGACCCGGCGGATGGCCCGGACCCGAGACAGGGCAGCGGTCACGCCACCGTAGCGCTTGCTGCCGGGCTCGGAGCACATTCGGTCGGCGACCTCTCGCTGGACCATGACGATCCACGGGCCGGTCGCGGCGTCGTGGTCGAGGAGCGTGAACAACAGGACACCGGTGAGTTGATAGGGGAGGTTGCCGACCACGGCCGGCCGCAGTCGGGACTCGGGCGGCGCCCCGGCGGGCTCCCCCGCTCGGGCGGCCTGCTCTCGGGCGAGGGCGCTGTAGTCGAAGCGGACCGCGTCGGCCTCGTGGAGGCGAAAGTTGGGCAGGTCGCCGAGCTCGCCACGCAGGACGGTACACAGATCCCGATCGCGCTCGATCGCATCGACGTTGGCCCCGGCGGCGAGCAAGTGTGCGGTCAGGGTGCCGAGGCCAGCGCCGATCTCGATGATGTGGGCGCCGGGCTTCGAGGCGCCCGCAGCCGCGGCGATCTCGAGGTTGATCTCTCGGGCGTGGAGGAAATTTTGTCCCCAGCTCTTGCGCGGGGCGAGCCCGTGGCGGCGCAGCAGTTCGCCGGGGCTCGGGATGGAGGCGAGGTCGATCGTCATGGGGCCCTAGAGGGGAGCAGGAGCGGGATTCGAGCCGACGGGGGCGGCGAGGCGGGGGTCGTCGATCGCTATGCTCGAGTCGACGTCGACTCGAGCGGGCCAGCCGAGGCGATGACGGGCGGCGGCGGCGGCCCCGATCATGGCCGCGTTGTCGCCACAGTACTGGAGCGGGGCGGTGTGAAAGGCGAAGCCCTCGCGCTCGGCGGCCTCGGCGAAGGCCCGACGTAGACCGTGGTTGGCGGCGACGCCTCCGACCGCGTGCACACGGTCGCAGTCGGGACCGAGGCTGCGGCGGGCGGCGCAGGCCTTGGTCACCAAGACCTCGACGACGGCGGCTTGAAAAGACGCACAGACGTCGGCGAGCTGGGCGGCCGAGGTCGGTTGCCCGTTGCGCTCGAGGTGTACGGCGACGGCGGTCTTGAGCCCCGAAAACGAGAACTCGAAGCCGGGGCGCTTGATCATCGCCCGGGGGAAGTGGATCGCGCTCGGGTCACCTTGGGCGGCGAGTCGGTCGATGACGGGACCTCCCGGGTAGGGCAGGCCCAAGAGTTTGGCGACCTTGTCGAAGGCCTCCCCGGCGGCGTCGTCTCGGGTCGCTCCGAGGATCCGGTAGGCCCCGAGCCCACGGACTTCGACGAGCTCCGTATGGCCGCCCGAGACCAGCAGGGCGAGATGGGGAGGAAGGGCGGTCTGGAGAGCGGTTTGGAGGGTGGGCTGTGGGCGGTTTGGAGGACCCTCGGCATCCTCGGCATCCAGGAACGCGGAGAACAGGTGGCCCTCCATGTGGTGCACGCCGATCAAGGGCAGGCCGGTCGCCAGAGCCAGGCCGCGCCCGGCTTGGACGCCGACCAGGAGCGCGCCGACCAGGCCGGGGCTGTCGGTGACCGCGATCGCGTCGAGTTCTTCGCCGAGATTTTCGAGGTCGAGGCCCGCGGTGGACACCGCCTCACGGATCACGGGGGCGAGGGCGTCGAGGTGGTGACGGCTGGCGAGCTCGGGGACGACCCCGCCGAAGCGGGCGTGAATCTCGATCTGCGAGGCGACCACGCTGCTGAGGACCTCGAGTCCATCGACGATCGCACAGGCGGTCTCGTCACAGGACGACTCGATCGCGAGGACACGTGCGCGGGGGAGGGAACCCATGGCCAGGGGCAGCTAGTTGGCCGACTCTTTGGCCATCTCTCGCTCGAGGCGGCGAATCTGCCCTCGGATGGCGCCGGAATAGTGGCCGTGAGGCTCGAGCTCGAGAAAGTGTTTGTAGGCCTTGAGCGCGGCGGGTTTGTCCCCCGTCGCCTCGTAGAGCCCACCGAGGGCCGAGAACGCTCGGGCGAGGTCCGGGTCCGTCATGGTCGCGCGTTTGGCCGCGGCGAGGGCATCTTCGAGCTCACCCTGTTCGGCCAGGACCTCGGCGCGCAGCAGGAGGGTGGCCGCGTGGGTGGGGGCGATCTCGAGGATCTCGTCGATGAGGGCGGCGGCCTGGTCTGCCCGTTGGTAGTTCTTGAAGAATCGTTCGGCAGACTTGAGCTTGATCTCGATGGCGGTGAGTTGCTCGGGAGTCAGTTCGTCCTCGGCCGTGCCCGCACCGGGCTCGTCCGACCCGGAGCCAGAGTCGGAGCCAGAGTCGGTGCCGGTGTCGGCATCGTCCGTGCTCTCAGCGGGCTCGGAGTCGGAACCCATGCCAGACCCGGCGGGATCGGGGCGTGCTCCGACGTCGAGGTCGTCACGGCGGAGGTCGGTGGGTGGGGTCACCCCAGCGTCGGCCGTGGTGTCGGCGGCCGCGTCCCCGCCTGCGCTCGAATCAGAGGGGTCGACGCCGGAGCCTCCGGGGTCGGTGAAGATGCTGTCCCTGAACAGAAACAGCGCGAGGGCCACGGAGGCGAGGATCCCGACGGTGATCCACAGACCGGTCTTGGCGGGGTCGGCCTCGTCCTCGATCGAGGGGATCGGGGCGATGTGTTCGTTGGCCGCGCTCGGCTCTCGGTCGGATGTGCGGGAGTGGACGGTGACCGACGAGCGTGGGCTGGCGATGGTCTCTTGTGCGGGCTCGGCGATCTTGACCTCGACCGGCGCGAACTCATCGTCTTTTTTTGGCGTGATCTCGCCATGGGTCTCGCTGATCGCACCCGAGTCGACCATATGACCGCGCGATGATTGGGCGGCGGTCGACTGGGCAACATCCTGGTCGTCGGCGTCGGCCGGAGTGTCGGGGGCAGTCGGGTCGGCGGTCGAGCCGACCCCCGGTTTGGTCGTCGGAGCCGCAGGTCCATCGTCGAGCTCGGGCTTCGGCTTGCCGAAATCGAGGCCCAGGTCAGAGAGGCTGGGGGGCTTGGTCCAGGACGACTCGGTCCGCGGCGCGGGGCTGGCGAGACGCCGGGCCTCGACCTTGGGAGGCTTCGGCTCAGGCCTGGACAAACCCGAACTCGAAGCACTGCTGATCTGTGCCGGGATTTCGGTGTCGGGGCTCGGAGAGGTCTCTTTGTTGTCGCCGTCGCCGTCATCGCCGTCATCGCCGTCGCCATCGTCATCGTCATCGTCATCGTTGACGACGACCGGTGCGGGACGGGGGGCGATGAACATGGACTCGGTCATGCTCCGGTCGCGAGCGCGACGCTCGGCGACCTCGACGGCGCGCTCGACCGACGAGGGCGCCGTCGAGGTCGATGCCTCGGTCTCCGATTCGGTGCCGCGATCCGAATCGGCCTCGGGAAACGCGTTGACGCCCGAGCGCTCGGCTTCACGGCGCTCGAGTTCAGCCTGGACGTGTTTGCGGGCGGCCTCCTCGCGTTGGATTCGAGTTTGCGCGGCCGAGACCTCGCGTGATCGGAGGATGGGCCCGGGGTCCAGGGGCGCGGTGTGCAGCAGGGGATCGACCTCGTCGTTGGAGTCGACGATCGCGCTGAGCCGCTCGGCGAGGGTGTCGACGCTGTGATCGGGATCGGAGGCGGAGGGGCGGCGGGGCCGGGGGCCCGAAGCGCTGGAGTTGCCGAGACGGTCTGCGTCGGGCGGGGAATCCAAGGGCAAGGTCGATGAGATCGATGCGGCCGCTCCGCCGTCGAACACATGGAAGGGATCTTCGGTGGGTCCTTGGTCGTGTAGAGGGGTGAGCCCCTCCCCGAGTGAGGGCGTCTCCTCGGGGAGGCCCGCGACCAGGCCCAGTCCATCCTCGCCCACATCGGGGATCGACGAGGGGAAGCTCGGCATGGGGGGGATCTCGCTCGGGATCGCGTGGGGTCCCGACTCGGCCGAGGGGGTCGCGGGCTGGAAAAAATCGAGGGCCGGGCTGGTCGTCGGCACGTCCCAAGCCTCGAGCTTCAAGGCCGTGCTGCTGTCGCCGAGTTGGACGTCGTCGACGCTGTCGTCGTCGACCCGGATGTTGGTGACGAGGCCCTGAAAAAACAGGTTCGAGATCGTCTCGAGGGCCTCGAGGTCGTCCCTGCCCGTGTCGTCCACGACCTCGATGATCGAGCGCCGTCCGTCGAAGCGGAGCATGACCTCCTCGAGGTCGGGGCTCAGCAGGCCCTCGGGGAGATCGGCGACCACCGAACGGTCGACCGAGAGGATCGAGTCGAGTGCTGGAAGCTGCTCGAGCAGGCGCCCCCATTCGTCGACCCGGCGCAGGCCTTCCATGAGCAGACCCTGGGTCGACTCTTTGATCACCGGGTTGCGGTTGATGGGCTTGAACTCGACCGCGAAGGCGCCCTCCGCCATACCGAGCAGCCGGTACACGGCTTGCTCGGCCTGGAGTCGGCCCATGCCGGCGTCGATGATCGTTCCATCGCGAAACCAGATGGTGGCATCGCCGAGATCGGTCTCGAATTGAATGGTGCCACTCTTGCGCGAAATCTCGATGGTCTGAAACAGGTCGACGACCGCCATGTCGGCGAGCTGGCCCGTGAACTTGGTCCGCGCCGCGTTCTTGCTCTCGAGCTTCTCTCGCTGCTTGCGCTGCATGAGCATGCGCAGGCGAGTCGTCACCTCTTTGATGTAGATGGGTTTGACGAGGTAGTCCTCGACGCCGAGTTCCAGGCCGCGGACCTTGTCCTCGATGGCCTTGGCCGAGGTCAGGAATACGAAGGGGATCCCTGCCCAGTCGGGGTTGTTCTTGACCTCGGTGCAAAACTCGAAGCCGTCGCGACCGGGCAGGCGCGTATCCGAGATGATCAGATCGGGTTCGCCGTGTTCGAGAACGAGCAGCGCTTGATCGATGTCTTCGGCGGTCGTGACGGAGAAGCCCGACTTGCGCAGGCTGACCTCGAGCACGCGGCGACTTCGAGTGTCGCCGTCGACGAGGAGTAGGTTTTGCCTCGGCACTTAAGGATGGCTCCGACGAGGCCAGCAAAGGCCGTTACGGCCTTTGCGCGGTCGCGCACGCCAACGATAACAACCGCGAGAGTGGGCCCGCAAGCTGGACACCGGCCCCGGTGCCGCGTCGAGCACGGGCTTCGGGTAGGGTCCCGCATGGATCGCGGCCACGAGCAGGGGACATCCAAGCCGGCGGCGACGCTGGCCCTGATCACCCTGTGCATCGTCGTGTTTGTTTCCCAGTTCGTCTGGATGGCGCTGCGTGGGGAGGGAGCGCTGCTGGCGAGCCTCTGGCAGCTTCAGGATCCCGTCGTCCTCGAGGGCGCGGGAGCCATGGTGGCACCCCTGATCTGGATCGATGGCCAGTGGTGGCGGGTGCTCAGCGGTGGCCTCTTGCATGGCTCCTGGCTCCACCTGGGACTCAACATGGTGGGTCTCTGGTCGGTCGGTCAGTGGACCGAGCGGGCATTCGGGTGGTGGCGCCAGCTCTTACTTTTTGCCCTGGCCAGCACTGGGGGATTCCTGGCCTCGCTGGGGTGGGCCGAGGCTCCCGTGGTCGTGGGCGCCTCGGCTGGGATCTTTGGGATCGCGGGCGCATTGGTCGTGGCTCGCGCTTGGGGAAGCGAGGCCATCCAGGCAAAAATGGAACCGGTCGCGGCCAAGACGCTCGGTTTTTGGCTCGGTTTTTGGCTCTTGGTCGGTTTTGTCTTGCCTCTGTTTGGGGTCTCTCTGCTCGCGCAGGCTGGCCACATCGGTGGCTTAGCGGTCGGCGCGGGTGTGGGTTGGGTCTACGCTCGGGATCCAGAACGTCGTTTTGAGCGGGTCCTGGTCGCGTCTGTCGTGTTGGCTGGGTTTGTGGGTCTGACGTTGATGGCTCGGGCGCCGGCCTGGCGGACGAACTACCATCTGTTTGTTGGACTCGAGTACCTGCAGCGCGAGGCCTGGCTCGACGCGTCGACCCACCTCGACCTCGTCTTGGCCGAGGAGCCCGACAATGCCGTGCTCGCCAATGAGGTCGCCTATTCGTTTGCGGAGGCGGGGGTGGAGCTGGCTCGGGCGGAGGATCTGGTCACGGGGGCGCTGGAGATCGACCCGGAGAACCCGGACTATCTGGACACCTTGGGTTGGGTCCAGTGCAAGCGCGGGCTGATCGATGAGGGGCTGGCGAGTTTGGAGTCGGCTGAGGTGGCGGCAGAACACGAGATCCCGGAGATCCGGGAGCATATGGATGCGTGCGCGGAGATCGGGGCGGACTGACTCGGTTCGTGGGAGGTGCCGTGGGGGCCTGAAGGGGCGGCGCGCGGAAACTTGAAGGGAGATGCCGCGCGGGCTGTGGGGAGGGGTCCATGCTCAAACAGTCGGGGGAGTGAGATGATGGTGGTTTTGGGGTTGGTGTGTGGGGGATGTTGGTGGCGGGCAGATTTTGGCCCCTCCCAAATGGCGTGCAGGCCGGCCCGGTCCTGTGACACTTCCGTTCTCCGGCGGGGAAGCTTGGACCGGTGTCGCCGATCGCCACTAGATCCGCCCGACCTGCCAACGTGGAGTCGCGGTTGCTGCCTATCTGACCCAGCCAACGTCGAGATATGGGTTTCGATAGGACGAAGTGTTCCACGTGGAACCACTCCAAACCCGAGCCAGATCCTGGCCCAGGCTCTCCGACTCGAACTAAGAAAGAACAGACAGGAAAGGCTGACGCTGGGTCCGCCCTAGTCGGAATACTGGCAGAGCCCGGCCGAGGCTCTCCGACCTGAATCAAGAATGGATCAAGAAACCCTGACCCTGCAGGAAAGCCTGAGCCTCGGTTCGCCTACCGACCCTGGGCAGGAAAGCCTGACCCTGGGTTCGCCAACTGACCCTTGACCCTGGGTTCGCCAACTGACCCTGGAAACCCTGATCCTGGGTTCGCCTACCGGTCGTCGGGGTCAGGTTCTTCCGGAGAGGTTCTTCCAGCGCCCGGGGGCCGGGTTCTGGTCCTTCGACGGGCAGGACCACCTGAGCCTGGTCCGCCAGAATAGACGACGAAAAGCATCACCCCTGGTTCACAGCCACGGTGGTCGAGATATGGGTTTCGATAGGGCGAAGTGTTCCACGTGGAACACCTCCAGATCTCGGTCCCAACCAGCGACCCAGGCTCGGTTTTTTGCCGCATTGGCTCTGGGTCCGCCTACAGGATCGCCGGCAAGGTGTTCCACGTGGAACACTTTGCCGAGCCAAACACGGGCTCAGGTTCTTCCGGTCAGGTTCTTCCAGTGACGCAGGGTCCGCCTGACCTTCGGTCAGGTTCAGCTTAGGTCCCAACCTCCAGATCTCGGTCCCAACCAGTGGCTCCAGACCCCGGGCAGATCCCGGCCCGGGGTTTTGCTGACCGGTTCTACTGACCCGGGGTCCGCCGGTGACCCGGGGTCTCAGGGTCCGCCTGACCTTCGGTCAGGTTCAGCTTAGGTCCCAACCAGTGGCTCCAGACCCCGGGCAGATCCCGGCCCGGGGTTTTGCTGACCGGTTCTACTGACCCGGGGTCCGCCGGTGACCCGGGGTCGCAGCTTAGGTCCCAACCTCCAGATCTCGGTCCCAACCAGCGGCTCCAGACCCCGGGCAGATCCCGGCCCGGGGTTTTGCTGACCGGTTTTACTGACCCGGGGTCCGCCGGTGACCGGTCCGCCGGTGACCCGGGGTCGGGGTTCCGCTGACCCAGGGGCAGCCCGGGGTTCCGCTGACCCAGGGTCAGCCAGACCCCGGGTCCAGGGTCGGCCTGACCCCAAGTCAGGTTCAGGGTCCGCCTGAGGTCAGGTTCAGGGTCCACCTGGCGGTGATGCAGGGTCCGGTTCAGCTAGTGACGCAGGGCCCGGTTCAGCTTTCAGCTTCGCAGACGAGACCAGGATCGCCGGGAAGGTGTTCCACGTGGAACCCTTTGCCGAGCCAAACACGGGCTCAGGTTCTCCCGGTCAGGTTCTTCCAGTGACCCGGGGTCGGGGTTCTGCTCCAGTGAACCGGGGCCGACACAGGCACGGGTCCACCACAGCTACTAATGCTCGGGGTCCTCAGAGTTTTCCCAGGGAAGATCCCGCCTGCCCGCATGAACCTGACCCAGGGTTGCAGCGAAGTTGGGAAGGAAGACCCGGGTCTGCCTGGCCGCGGGTTCCTCGGAGTTTTCCTAGGGGGAGAGCCAGCGACTCAGGGTCGCAGCAAAGTTGGGAAGGAAGACCCCGGGTGTGGCTGAGCGTGCCGGGTGTAGCCAGGCGTGTAGCTGGCCGGACTGTTCCACGTGGAACAGTCCGGCCGGCAATCCTGGTGGGTCGGCCCAGAAGCTTGAGGCGGACCCGGGGTCAGGTTTGTCGGGTCAATGCTTGAGGCGGCGCCAGGGTTTCTCCCAAACGCACCCAAGACAGCTCTAGCTAGAAGATGGAAGTGTTCCACGTGGAACAGTCCCGCCAACGACCATCCACTTGCGGAACGCGACCCGGCCACACTCTTCCAATCCTCGAGGCACATTCCCATCGGCACCAAGGTGAGCGAAGAGCAGGCCCCCATCCCGGAGCCATGGGCCACCCTCGAGAACCCAGCGCTCCGGCGAGAACACGGCCCGAGCGCTGCAAGCATCGAAATCGCTGGCGAGCGGTCCGCTCTCGATCGGACCCCAGTGACCACGGTCGACACGGCCACGAAGGACATGACAGTCGCCTCGGCCCAGTCGTCGGAGTCCGAGCTCTAGGACGCCCGCTCGCTTGGCTCGAGGTTCGACGAGGGTGATCTCGACGTCGAGACAAGAGGCGAGCACCAGTCCAGGAAAACCGCCACCGCTGCCGATGTCGAGCCAGCGACCGCGAACATCGAGTTTGCGAGCGAGTTTGACGAGCGCGAGGGCCTCGATGATCTGGGTGTCGAGGCTGTGATCATCGAGTTTGCTGGTCAGGTTCCCCGTGCGCCCATAAAACTGAATAAACTGCTTTAATTTCAATAGCTTATGGGTTTGGTCAGCATCGATTTCGAGATCCAATGCGGCCGCTGCTTTCAGGATGCTCGCCTCGCTCACGGCGGGCATCTTGCCACGTCTCGCCACTGAGGTTTGGATCGGGGTGCGTGACCGGACACCAATCATCTGCCGCCGGCAATCAGAGCCTGGACGCTGCACTGCGAGCGGCGTCGGAACGGGCTCGGGCCCAGGGTCTCGAACGTCGATGTCCATCCATCGAAGCGCGGGATGGGCTCCGCTATACGCTCGACGGCCGCCGGGTGGTCAGCTTTTGTAGCAACGACTACCTGGGCCTGGCCGACCTCGGGGAACTCGGAGCTCTGACGGGACCCGCACCTTCGGGAGCTGCGGCCTCGCGCTTGGTGTGTGGGGATCTGGCGAGCCACCGACAGGTCGAGGAGCAGTTCGCCCAGTTCGTGGGTAGCGAGGACGCGGTCCTCTTTCCCAGTGGGTTCCAGGCCAACGTGACGGTCCCCAGCGCGCTGATCGGCGCACACGACCGGATCTCGAGCGACGCCCTCAACCACGCGAGCATCATCGACGGGCTCCGCTTGGCCAAGGTTAGGCCGGAGATCTCGGCGCACGGTCAGCGGCCTGCAAAAGCGGTGCTGGCCGAGGGTGCACGGCAGTGGTGGATCTGCGAGTCGGTGTTTTCCATGGACGGGGACGGACCGGCGCTCGCGGACCTGGAGGGGCACCTGGCCGAGGGCGGCTGCCTGTACCTGGACGAGGCCCACGCTCTGGGCCTCTATGCGGGCGGTCGAGGCCGGGCCGGGGAGCTGCTGCGTAAACCGACGGTTCTGGTCGCGCCGCTGGGCAAGGCGCTGGGTTGTGCGGGGGCATTCGTGGCCGGGTCGAGGCCGGTCTGCGCGTGGCTGCGGGGCCACGCTCGCGGTTTTGTGTTCACCACCGGGGTGTCGCCCGTGCTGCTGCCGCGCATCGAGGTGGCTCTGGATCTGTTGGCTGGCCCCGAGGGGGAGTCTCGCCGCGCGGCGCTGTGGCGCAACGTGGAGACCTTTAGGCGGTCCCTCGGGATCGAGAGCAGGGGGAGCTTTCGTTCACCGATCCATCCGATCGTGGTGGGTGGCAACGCTCGGGCGTTGGACCTGTCTGCGGCCTTGCTCGAGCGGGGTTGGCACGTTCAGGCGATCCGCCCTCCGACCGTTCCCGAGGGCGCGGCGCGGCTCCGGATCACGATCAGCGCCATGCATGAACGAGAGTCGATCGAGGCGCTCGCGGGGGCCCTGACCAGCCTGATGAACCCCGGGGAGCTGCGGCCATGAACCCGGCGCGTGTGTTCCTCGTGGGCACGGACACAAACGCGGGCAAGACCGCGGTGACCTGTGCGTTGCTCCGGGCTGCGGCTCGGGCCGGGATCGTCGCGGTGCCCTTCAAGCCGGCAGAGTCTGGTCCAGGCGGGGCAAGCAGCGACCGGGCCCGGCTGTTGGCGGCGTCGATTTTGGAGCCCTCTGAGCTGGGCGAGCTGTCGCCCAACCGATGGTCACAACCCCTGGCTCCCGGGCTCGCCGACGACCCCAAGCCCTTCCTGCTCGCGGGTGGGGTCAGCCGCAGCGATCCGGAGGCGATGCTGGGTCGGGCCCGGTGGGCGTTGGCCCAGCTCGAGCAGCGCCACAGCGCGCGCCTGAGTCTGATCGAAGGTGCGGGCGGCCTCATGGTGCCGATGCCCGGAGGGAGCTGGCAGGGCGAGTGGATCGAGGGCCTGCGCGCGCGCCCGCTGATCGTCGCGCGAGCCGGCCTGGGCACCATCAACCACACCCTGCTGACGATCGAGGCCCTGCGGACCCGCGAGCTCGAGCCCCTGGGTTTTGTGTTTGCGCAGCTCTTGCCCCGAGACGACCCCTCGCGGATCCACAACGCCGAGGTCATCGAGGCTGCCAGCGGTGTGCCTTGCCTGGGCAAGCTGCCGTTTTGTGGCCGGCCCTTCCAGGCTCCGAGCAGCGACGGGTGGCTCGACTCGCGGGTCTGGCCACGCCTGCTCGGGCCTGGAGATCTGCAACCGGTTTGAGGGCAGGACATTCTCGATGAGCGCCGCACGGGAGCGCTCGGCAGGTCGCTTCCAGATGTGTCCGGAGGCGGGTGAGCGGGCGCAGCCCGTGAAGTAGAGTGTGTATGTGCGCGTTCTCGGTGCTTCATCCCTGCTTCCCCTGCTCTGCGTGGCTCTGTCTCTGAGCGCCTGTCGAGGGATCGACGCACCCTACGCCCCCGGCCAAAAGCCCAGCGACACCGAGCTGATCGCCGCGACCGCGCCCGAGCTCGAGACCCTCCAGGTCCCACGGGCAAAGGTCAGGCAGGGTGCCGGTCCGGCCGCGAACCTGATGCTCGTCGCCCAGGCGCCGAAGCGATTCTCGGGCACGATCCAGATCGCGGGAAACGAGCTGGTGACCCTGGCCGTGAACGAGGAGGCCTACGGGCTGCGCTGGATCGGGGGTCGGTACGGCGGCGAGGCCCTGACCCCGGGCTACTACTCGGGCCCGCCCTCGCGCTGCGCGGTAGCGACCTTGCTGGGGGTGGATCTCGAGCCGGAGGCCTTTGTGCAGCTCGTGCTCGGGGGCGCACCCCTCATTGAAGTCCCGCGCCGGGTCGTGGGCCAGCGCTGGGACCGGAAGGGGGGTCGGGAGCACCTCGTGGTCCGCAATGAGCATCTCGAGCAGGACCTGGCCTTCGAGTGGCGCAGCGGTGCTTGGCAGTTTGTGGAGGCGAGCTTGTGGGAGCTGGGCGGGGCGGATCGGGACGCCCGAACTTGGCTGTGGACGATCTCTCATGAGCAGCTCCACGAGGTCTCGGGCCACCTGTTGCCCAAGAAGACTGCGATCCGTCAGCCCGGGCCCAAGGGGCGAGAGCTGGTCATCAATGTGAGCTACCAAAAGCAGATCGCCAACCCCGCCTTGGGCGGCGAACTGTCCTCCGATTCACCACCGGACGACGCCGGGGGATCAGGGGGGAGGGGCGATGGGGACCCGGCCAACGCAGGCGACAGCTGGGAGGACTGGGATGAGGACGGGGAGGACGGGG
>Ga0256845_1001308_pt1 | contig 20287 bp, 16 predicted proteins | sample RiftiametaG_FD_189101 | JGI IMG/M metagenome (GOLD analysis project Ga0256845, IMG submission 189101) | Tube worm associated microbial communities from hydrothermal vent at the East Pacific Rise, Pacific Ocean - Riftia | ecosystem: Host-associated > Annelida > Integument > Unclassified ...
AAGGTAGAGCAAGTTCTTTAGCCAAAGTGCCAGCAACAGTAACGGCCAGAGCAAGCATCAGATTCCTGTTTCTCCCAGGTGAGGAAAAGGCCCTGTCGAACAGCACTATTGTGCCGAGCACAAATACACACATAAGTCTGTCATTCCTGCCAGTGAAGGAAACAAGGGAATATGCTTGTGCCGGGTGAACCGACCACAGTACAACGGCAAGAGTAGCAACCCAAGTACCAAACCTCTTCCTGAATAGATAGAATATTAGTGCATATGTTATCCACGAGAGAACAAAATCTGTAAAGTGATAAAATCTGTAGTCACTACCGTATAGTATGTGATCAATTAGAAACGATAAACTGTAAATCGGCCTCGTGAAGCCATGCTGTACCGACTCAGTTAAAGTCCACCCAATGTTGTTTTTCTCTTCAAATGTGTAGGGAATAATAAACCTGAGTGTGGTTTCTGTATCAAACGGAGCACCAAAAACAAATGAGCGCAACAACACTGTAGAAACCGGGTATACCATCATCACCAGAAGGATCAAAGAAACTCTTCTGCTTAGCACCCTATCCATTCTACTTTCAATAACAGTCCACCTATTCTGAATGAAGCTGAATATCCTGCTTACCACTGCTTCGAACCAGTAGATGCATACTCCTGCAATCTGGACACCCCCGTTCTCCCCATTCAGTACCAGCCTGGATACCCAGGAATTGCTTTACTGGCTCCTGCTGTCGACGGCCGCAGATCCGACATACCCTGAAGCACCATGTATGGTATCCAGCCTGAACTCTGCCCTGTGGGGTTTCCACTGCCACCGGAATAGAACAGATCATAGACACATCTTGCTGTTCCGTCCTGCCACCCGTAGTTGCCACACCATGCAGTACTATCAGAGTAGCAGATATCAATAAGCAGGTTGTCTACTCCATTGTATGAGAATGGAGTATCCAGCTCCAGAACATGTTCTGTTGCATGCCCTTCCAGCACAACAAGAGAATCGGAATAATGCACTTCCACAAGTGGCCCGGGCAGATGGTTTTCACTGAATGTTTCTACAAGATAGTCGCTTTCCACAGCGGCCATACTCTGAGTAAAGTCCTTAGCATAGGAAATCATTATACCCTCGGGAATCTCAAATGCGGTCTCAATGTCTTCCTGTACCACTACCACCTGGCTCCCTCAACAGGAAAAGGGGTTTGCAATAGCTGTCTGCATTGTACCGATTTCCACTGTGGAAGCAACAGCGGCACAAACCATCATCCCAGAAACAAGTATACACCTCATTATTCTATCTTTCCATTCCAATAGTATTGCATATCACTCTTAATGTAGTGCCATCCACCTATTCCGTTAACGCCCATTCCCCCCTCGAATCGAATATTCCTTATGCGCAAAGAGCCCCCGATCTGTTGATCTGGGGGCTCTTTTTCATTGTGTCAGCGATCCTTTCTATCTTTCAGGAGCACCAAACTCTATTTTTATAGAGCCCACAGTTGACGGCTGCAGATCTAATGTACCTTCTAACACCATGTATGGCAATTTTGTGAAGAGTTGACCCAGCGTAGAACTTAAAGAGTAGCTTACAAGACCCTTCTGAACTCCACTTTCCCAGCCGTAAACAATGATATAGTTATTGTAGTCTGAAACCATATCCACGATCAGATTGTGTTCACCTGAGTAATAGTACGGCGTTTCAAATTCAATTTCAAGCATTTCTCCCGGCGCGCCGCCAATGTAGAGTGAATCAGTATTGAATACAAGAGTACGGGTTCCTGGAAGGATGTTACTTTCAAATGTTTCTGACAGCTCTTCATTATCAGAAAGCCCAATGTACATTTCTAGACCGTCAGAATAAGCAATTGGACTAGGCCCATAAATCCTAAATGAAATGCTCTCGATCGTGATAGCCGTGTTGATCTCATCTGCATAAACCAACGTCTGAGAGTGAACTTGATCGCCACAACTGCCAAAGGGATAAGTGCCCATTGCCAATACCGGGGTACCTACCTCTACGGCAAAAGCGGCTGAAACCATGACCGCCAGTATAAATACAAATGCGCTTCTCATAAAATATCCTCCTGTTTCTATTCACCATAACCGTTTTACAGCACCTACACCGCAGTTCAAGAATATTTATTACTCTCCATGAGGTCAAGCCCTGTAATCAGCATGTCTTTTTTATATTTGAATTGTCTCAGCTACTATTCTACATTTTTCGATTCTATACTATCTCTGATTGATATATAATGATCTCCATGTGCACACCGCAAAAAGCCCCCGATCTTTCGATCAGGGGCTCTTGATTTATTAATGCCCGGCGATGTCCTACTCTCCCAGCCGGAGACCAACTAGTACCATCGGCGCTGGAGGACTTAACTACCGTGTTCGGAATGGGTACGGGTGGGGTTCCTCCGCCATTATCGCCAGGCAATTTCTACAGTGCAAACGCACCGCTTTCTCACATTTGAATGGGATAAACTTGTAAACCGCAAAAACAGAAGGATACAACATATTTATTGTGATGAAGCCTCACGGCCGATTAGTATTGCTCGGCTGAACACATTGCTGTGCTTACACCTGCAACCTATCAAACTTGTAGTCTCCAAGTGGCCTTATTGATCTTTCGATAGGGAAGTCTTATCTTGAGGTAGGTTTCGCACTTAGATGCTTTCAGCGCTTATCCTGCTCCAAACATAGCTACCCAGCTATGCCACTGGCGTGACAACTGGTACACTAGAGGTTTGTCCATCTCGGTCCTCTCGTACTAAAGACAGAGCCTCTCAAACTTCCTACGCCCGCGGAGGATAGGGACCGAACTGTCTCGCGACGTTCTAAACCCAGCTCGCGTAGCGCTTTAATGGGCGAACAGCCCAACCCTTGGGACCTGGTCCAGCCCCAGGATGCGCTGAGCCGACATCGAGGTGCCAACCCGCCACGTCGATACGAACTCTCGGTGGCGATAAGCCTGTTATCCCCGGAGTACCTTTTATCCGATGAGCCACGGCCTTTCCACTCAGTGCCGCAGGATCACTAACCCCTACTTTCGTACCTGCTCGACTTGTCTGTCTCGCAGTCAAGCTCCCTTGTGCGTTTACACTCGTCGCGCGATTGCCGACCGCGCTGAGGGAACCTTAGGGCGCCTCCGTTACATTTTGGGAGGCGACCACCCCAGTCAAACTACCCACCTGAAACTGTCCGGAAACCGGATCACGGTTCTCCGTTAGAATCCCAACATATAGAGGGCGGTATTTCAAGGTTGACTCCACCGGTACTAGCGTCCCGGTTTCATAGTCTCCCGCCTATCCTACACACCACATGACGAAACCCAATATCAAATTGTAGTAAAGGTTCACGGGGTCTTTCTGTCCTTCCGCGGGTAAACGGTATCTTCACCGCTACTGCAACTTCGCCGAGTCTATGGTTGAGACAGTGCCCAAGTCGTTGCACCATTCGTGCGGGTCGGAATTTACCCGACGAGGAATTTCGCTACCTTAGGACCGTTATAGTTACGGCCGCCGTTTACTGGGGCTTCAATTCAAAGCTTCGCCAACATAATTGAAGGCTAACCCTTCCTCTTAACGCTCCAGCACCGGGCAGGTGTCAGTCCCTATACATCGTCTTGCGACTTAGCAGAGACCTGTGTTTTTAGTAAACAGTCGCCCGAGCCTTTTCACTGCGGCCACGTCATGCTCATCAAGCTAGTTGAATCACAGTCTGTGGCGTCCCTTCTCCCGAAGTTACGGGACAATTTTGCCTAGTTCCTTAACCATAGTTATCTCGAACACCTTAGGATACTCTCCTCGACTACCTGTGTCGGTTTGCGGTACGGACACCTGTACAATTCGCTTAGAAGGTTTTCTCGGCAGCATGGACCCAACCACTTTGCGTCTCTAAGAGACTCGTCATAACGCCTCAGAATTAAGAAAGCGGATTTGCCTACTCTCTCTCCCTACGCGCTTGAACCGGGATTTCCATCACCCGGATGGTCTTACCTTCTGCGTCACTCCATCGCTCAAACACTGTACCGGTGGTACAGGAATATTAACCTGTTGTCCATCGACTACGCCTTTCGGCCTCGCCTTAGGTTCCGACTTACCCTGGGAGGATCAGCCTTGCCCAGGAAACCTTAGTCTTTCGGTGTGAAGGTTTCTCACCCTCATTGTCGCTACTGATGCCGGGATGATCACTTCCATACGCTCCAGCAAACCTTACAGTTCACCTTCTACGCAAATGGAACGCTCTCCTACCATTGTACAAAGTACAATCCTAAGCTTCGGCGGTATGCTTAGCCCCGATTATTATCGGCGCAAAATCGCTTGACTGGTGAGCTGTTACGCACTCTTTAAATGTATGGCTGCTTCTAAGCCAACATCCCAGTTGTCTGAGCGCTTTCACTTCCTTAGATACACTCAGCATACTCTTAGGGGCCTTAGCTGTAGGTCTGGGTTGTTTCCCTCTCGGCAATGAAGCTTATCCCCCACTGCCTGACTGCTGCGAAACATGTGACCGGCATTCGGAGTTTGATTGGGGTTGGTAAGCTGGTAGGCCCCCTTACCCATTCAGTGCTCTACCTCCGGCACATTCTAACGCAACGCTAGCCCTAAAGCTATTTCGGAGAGAACCAGCTATCTCCAGGTTTGATTGGCCTTTCACCCCTATCCACAGTTCATCCCCTAACTTTTCATTGTTAGTGGGTTCGGTCCTCCACTTGGTTTTACCCAAGCTTCAACCTGACCATGGATAGATCACCTGGCTTCGGGTCTACCGCACGCAACTAAATCGCCCTGTTCAGACTCGGTTTCCCTTCGGCTCCACCTTTAACAGGCTTAACCTTGCTACGTACGAGTAACTCCCCGGCTCATTATGCAAAAGGCACGCCGTCACGGCTGCTAGGGCCGCTCCGACAGCTTGTAGGCAAACGGTTTCAGGTACTATTTCACTCCCCTCCAGGGGTGCTTTTCACCTTTCCCTCACGGTACTAGTTCACTATCGGTCACAGATGAGTATTTAGTCTTAGGCAGTGGGCTGCCCGGATTCAAACCGGATTACTCGTGTCCGGCCCTACTTGGGAAAATCCTTCAAGTCGTGAGTCGTATTTCGCGTACGGGCCTATCACCCTCTACGGGGGGGCTTTCCAAACCCCTTCTGCTATACGGCTTTGTAACTCGAGGAGATACGCGCTCCTCCAAAAATCTCCCGCAACACCGACTATGCTAAGCACGCGCTGCATACACATAGCTCGGTTTAGACTAATCCCTTTTCGCTCGCCGCTACTGGGGGAATCGAATTCTCTTTCTTCTCCTCCGGGTACTTAGATGTTTCAGTTCCCCGGGTTTGCCCTCTAAAACCTATATATTCAGTTAAAGAGTGACCAGTGATTAAACTGGCCGGGTTGCCCCATTCGGAAATCTACGGATCAAAAGTTGTTTGCACTTCTCCGTAGCTTATCGCAGCTTACCACGTCCTTCATCGCCTATCTGTGCCAAGGCATCCACCGTCTGCCCTTAGTAGCTTCTTCACACTATATTCTATCCTATTTCGGTAAACAGCAGTCATAATTAATACAACTACCGTCTGTTCGTTGCTTTAACGGGATACTCGTTTATCCCACTCAAATGTCAAAAATCAATGCGATTACCTCGCGCTTATGGTGGAGATGACCGGTCTCGAACCGGTGACCCCCGGCTTGCAAAGCCGATGCTCTACCAACTGAGCTACATCCCCTACAAAAAAAAATCTGTGCCAGGCTAACATACCGATGGTCTACCATCCTGATAGGACCCATCGTGATGGTGGGCCTGACGAGAGTCGAACTTGTGACCTCACGCTTATCAGGCGTGCGCTCTAACCAACTGAGCTACAGGCCCACGCACCCGCTCAAACTTCAGATCTTTTTATAATCTTAAATTAAAGGAAGAAGAAACAACATACTAAAAACAAACTCGTGCTCAACCATATATCTAACCAGTTCTTACAAACCAGTCGTATACACCTTAGAAAGGAGGTGATCCAGCCACACCTTCCGGTACGGCTACCTTGTTACGACTTAACCCCAGTCACCGATCTCACTTTCGGCGCCTCCCTCTTTGCAGTTGGGTCAGCGACTTCGAGTGCTACCGATTCCCATGGTTTGACGGGCGGTGTGTACAATTCCCGGGAACGTATTCACCGCGTCATGCTGATACGCGATTACTAGCGATTCCAGCTTCATGGAGTCGAGTTGCAGACTCCAATCCGTACTAGGGCCGGCTTTTTGAGATTTGCTCCACCTCGCGGTCTCGCTGCTCATTGTACCGACCATTGTAGCACGTGTCTAGCCCTGGGCGTAAGGGTCATAATGACTTGACGTCATCCCCGCCTTCCTCCGGTTTATCACCGGCAGTCCTGTCAGAGTCCCCGGCATTACCCGTTGGTAACTGACAGCGAGGGTTGCGCTCGTTGCCGGACTTAACCGAACATCTCACGACACGAGCTGACGACAGCCATGCAACACCTGTGTGGACTAACCATGCTTTCACATAGCTAACCCCCTCCGAAGAGAGAGCTCCCATGTCAAGCCCAGGTAAGGTTCTTCGCGTTGCCTCGAATTAAAGCACATGCTCCACCGCTTGTGCGGGAACCCGTCAATTCCTTTGAGTTTCAACCTTGCGATCGTACTCCCCAGGCGGGGTACTTAACGCGTTAGCTACGGCTCTGAAGGGGTTGAGACCCCCAAAACCTAGTACCCATCGTTTACAGCGTGGACTACCAGGGTATCTAATCCTGTTTGCTCCCCACGCTTTCGCACCTCAGCGTCAGTTTCAGGCCAGTGTACTGCCTTCGCCATTGGTGTTCTTCCTGATATCTACGCATTCCACCGCTACACCAGGAATTCCGTACACCTCTCCCAAACTCAAGTTTAATAGTTTCGAACGCAGTTTCACGGTTGAGCCGTGAGATTTCACATTCGACTTATAAAACCGCCTACGTGCCCTTTACGCCCAATGATTCCGGACAACGCTTGCTCCCCCCGTATTACCGCGGCTGCTGGCACGGAGTTAGCCGGAGCTTCCTCTGAAGGTAACGTCAGATCAAAACACTATTAATGCTCTAACTGTTCTTCCCTTCTGACAGAGGTTTACGACTCAGAAAGCCTTAATCCCTCACGCGGCGTCGCTCCATCAGACTTTCGTCCATTGTGGAAGATTCTCGACTGCTGCCTCCCGGAGGAGTCTGGGCCGTATCTCAATCCCAGTGTGGCCGGTCGCCCTCTCAGGCCGGCTACCCATCGTCGCCTTGGTGAGCCGTTACCTCACCAACAAGCTAATGGGACGCGAACCAATCTCTCAGTGGCAGGCCCGAAGGTCCCCACCTTTCATCAAAATAATATAATTACTAAGATATATGCGGTATTAGCACAGGTTTCCCTGTGTTATTCCCCTCTGAGAGGTATGTTGTTCACGCGTTACTCACCCGTTCGCCACTCTACTAAGAACTACTAACGAATTAGCTGTTCTGTTCGCGTTCGACTTGCATGCCTTATCCACGCCGCCAGCGTTCGTCCTGAGCCAGGATCAAACTCTCCGCAAATTTATTTGCGATTCTTATAATCCTGTTGTTTTTATTTCTGTTCTCTGCAGTCACAGATCTCTGCAGATGTCACAAGTGACACTCATACCCAACACAATAAATTGCACCAGGCACAAGAAACTACACGAATTCGCTTCTTGAACATTGCTTCTTCTTCCAGTTATTTCAAACACCTACTGCCTTACCGGCTTTACGCCCTGATAACCGTGCGTTGAACGCAGACCTGCTACCCGGCGCGGGTCTCAATACTAATCAACAGATACAGCAGAGTCAACCCTGTTTTTCAAGGGGTAATTTCTGCCGCTTTCAAGCCGGTTTTTACCAGCCCGAAACACCGCCTCAGTACTGAAAAACATCAAGCGCCTGTACCGGCGCGAGCCCCATTCTAAAGCTCTGCAGAGGGGGTGTCAAGCGTAAATGCTTAAGCTGTTGAACACGACCATTATAGACGCTCTGTGATCTTCGAACAGTGATGTCCGTAGATTGCCAGCCGAAGGGCAAGCGGAAGAAGTGAGGGTCTTTTGGAACAAGTCCAGAAAAATAGTTTCCAGTATTCCAGTCTTTCTTTTCCAAGAACACCCTGCTCCACAACAGATCTGAAGACAGCCATCAAGTGCCTCATTGATACAATTTGTCGTATTTTGCTCACCGGCCTGTACTCAGTAAGAAACCTTCTGACCCTATCATAGTATTCAACAGGTGAGTACAAAGAATTCACCAGCCATCTGTGCCCTGCTTTCAAAGCCTCCAGGCCCATCGCGGGTATTATGTTCGTATTGCCGTCAGTTCCATCACTCATAAGGCCGGTAATTCTACCGGCAGCTTTCATCTTGTCGAAAAGAATTGTTCCCTCCGGTGCCTGGAGCATAGCTATCATAGCAGTGACAATTCCACTTTTGTGAATAAAATCCCGCTGCTTCCTGAAAATTGAGGGATCGTCGTTGTCGAACCCTACTATAAATCCAGCCTGAACCTGAATACCTGCATTCTGGATTCTGCGGATATCCTCCAGCAGATCTCGTCTTGTATTTTGAGTTTTGCCACACTCATTCAGGCTAGCCTCGTCAGGGCTCTCTATCCCAACAAATACTGTTACGAACCCTGCCGAAGTCATCATTTCGAGTAGCTCAGTATCGTCTGCAATAAGTATTGAAGTCTCCGTTTGAAAAGAAATGGCAGACCTCTCCATTCTCCATTCAGCCAGTTCTGGAAGAAGAGAGGATTTCAGATAAGCCTTGTTCCCGATAAAATTGTCATCAACAAAGAAAACACCGCCACGCCAACCGTGATTATAGAGTTCATTCAACTCCTGGAGAATCTGCGTAGTTGATTTTATCCTGACGCGTTTGCCAAAAAGAGCAGTGATATTGCAGAAATCACAATGGTGAGGGCATCCCCTCGAAAACTGAATACCGACAGTTTCATACTTCTTAAGATTAGCGAGTGACCAATCTGCCGGAGGGGTATTGCTCAACTCGGGGAAGGCATCAGCCTTGTATACAGATTTAGTCTCACCTGAAATGAGATCTCTCACCAGCCTCGGCATCAAACCTTCTGCCTCACCCGAAACAATACAGTCAATTCTATTAGTCCACAATTCAACAGTTCCCGAGAATAATGGACCCCCTGCAACAATTTTAGCACTGCACCCTTTGCTTCTCTTAATAATTTCCTCAACAGATTCAAGTTGAGCATTCATGGCGCTGATCATTATGACATCGGCCCAGTCCAAGCTTTCTCTGTCCAGCTTGTCTACATTCAGATCCAGAAGCTTCTTCTCCCAGGCTGCCGGAAGCATGGAGGCTACAGTAAGAAGACCAGTGGGGGGCATTGAGGCCTTTTTACCGACAAATTTCAATGCATGTCTAAAACTCCAGAAGGTATCCGGGAACTCAGGGTACACGAGTAGAATCTTCATTGCTACCTCCTCGATGTTGACAATGCTAACATACTGTATGTTGACATAGTCAACTTGTTCGAGAATGTTCCCGTTCATAAGGAGATTTATGAACAAACACAGTTATCACCACGGTAATCTGCATAACGTCCTTATAGAAAAGGCTATTCAGATTATCGAAAAGGACGGGCCTGAAAAGATTAACCTGAGATATCTCAGCCTTTCGGCTGGAGTTTCGAGAACAGCACCCTACCGACACTTCAAGAGCAAGTCGCACCTTCTTACAGCAGTTGCCTGCAGGGGTTTCGCAATGCTTGAAGTGGCATGTTCGGATGTTCCCCCCGGAGACCCTGAGGAGCGACTGATAAAACTATGCAGAGGTTATCTGGGTTTTGCTTTCGCAAATCCAGGTATATATGGTGTGATGTTTGCCCCTGAAAGGTATCATAACCCTGTACAGGATGAACTCAGGTCTGCCTCAGACAACGCTTTTCTCAAACTTGAAACGATTTTGATGGATTTCTCCGGTGGTATGCCGGCTGAACTGAATGCGGGAGCAGTCTGGGCAATGGTTCACGGACTGGCAATTATTGTTAATCAGAATCTTGCCCGGGTTATCCGGCAGGGAAAACCGGAATCTGCTGCCAATTCATCGGGTATTACAGAGAAAGCAATGAGGTTGCAGATAGATCACGCCCTGAAAGTGCTTGCTGCCGGCCTCTCCTCTCTTTCCAACTGAAAAGCAAGCGGAGGGAGCATCGTCTTCCTCCGCTAACTCCAGGGTGCTGCCTCAAATGCTAAAGACATTCCTGGCGGCACCAGCCCGGAGAAACAATTGCAGAGGTGAATATGATGTTGTGGAACTGCCTCTTTACTGCAACACCAGAATTGTTCTAACTGCAAAGAAGAGCATCCCTGTGTCATACGCAATACCTGAGTACTCACCCATGAAAGTGAGCTGAATACCACTTCCTGCTTAACAGTATTTCCTTTATAAATTACCCAACAATGAATGGAGGATGTCTTGTCTCTGATTATTACTCTTTGTGTGGCTGTAGCATCAACCGGAGTACAGGCTGATACCCCGGAGGAGTTTCTGACAACCCTTGCTTCCTCTCCTGCGGCGATCTGGGTTGAGTGCCAGCTTCCAGGCGATAACACCATTCACCCGGATACGATAACAGGCATAATAAACTCACGAACCAGCCTGTCGGTAGACCCAGGTGACCGAACATTGGAGGATATTGAAAGCGGATACAGAGTTGTGTTCCCTGAAAGCAGATGGACCTGGCGGATGGACGGGGGAAGAATTGGCTCCGTAAGAGGTCAGTCTGTTCTGGAATGGCATCCCGGCGGTTACAGCTGGGTAGTTATACCCGTATTCATCGATGAAGGGGCATCTATAGGGCGCAGGGAATCGTTGTGTATGGGAGTAACAGTAATGCTGGCAATAGGAGTAATTGGCGTACTTGCGATCTGGTATGCGAAGAGAAGATACGGCTCGTAGCTTTACTCGAAGCGTTCCCATTCATTTGAAAAGTCGAGAACTTCCACAGGACCCTCGCGATCCTGATCGCCGACAGTCATTGCTTTGTCGAGAAATTCGTCGAGATCCCTCTGCAGAAACACAGAAGTGGTGAGCAGAGACTGGAACTGGGAATACTCTTCGCGGTTCTCAACAGGAACACCTTCCACCTCGCCCATGGACTCTTTCATCTTCCTCAACAGCGAGGAAAGCGCCATGGAAAGTTCATTTGCCTGTTTGTATATGCTCATCAACAATCACCTGTTCCATATTCTGTTCAGAGACTGGTTCAGCACAACAAGAAGAGCAGCCTCTGAAGCGTTTCTTCCGGTGGGGTGCCCGCAGCCCTCAATTACGACTACTCTGCAGACATCACTGCGTGTTTCACCAGCCATTAATTTACCCTCTTCCAGAGGAGATATTCTATCCCCATCTCCGTATATATACTCAACTCCACACTGCCTGTCTAAGTACGAAAGCCAGAAAACCGGCTTGAACTTCGTAAGATTTCGTACCGCCCAGCCCGGCATAAGAAGTTTAAGAAGCAACTGTCCTGCCTTCCCCGTTCTGCGAACAGCCGAGGTAAAAAAGGAACTGTATGCACCGTGAACAACAATACCGGCTGGAATAAGTTCCCCTGCAAGAGAACACGATTTGATGGAAGCAGAACCGCCCATAGATGAACCGTAAACAGCGATATTCTGTGTTCTGTAACCTGAATCAACGGCAAACTTCAATGCCCCCAGAATATCATGAACTTCGTTTACACCGCCTGTGGCAAGTTTTACCGGGTGGCCATCGGTTCCACGCAGGGGAACCAGAAGAAACGAAGCACCGTTCATTTCTCTTAGCTTCTCACCAAGTTCTGCCCGGGACAGCATGGCACCTCCAAGCCCGTGTACAAAAACCACAAGTTTTTCAGAACCTTCCAGGAGGTATCCAGTTACACTATATCCGTCCAGAGATGTCCAGCTTTTTTTTACCCAGTTTCTCCCGGGCTCGCCTGTAACCTGATGCTGGTGGAACCGGAACATATTGGCAAATCCGGTGATACCTGTTCTTCCAAGTTTTTTTCGCAGAACAAGCCACACAACAAATCCTGAAAGAGCTCCTATCATCCATCCGGCGATCACATCAGAAGGGTAGTGAACAGCCAGATACACCCTGCTGAACCCCACAACAAATGTGAACACAAGAGCAGGTACGGCAACAGGCGGATAAACAAGCGATGCAAACACTGCCAGACCTGCTGAATTAGCCGCATGGTTTGAGGGAAAACTTCTTCTCCCGCCTGTGTGCAGACGGCAGTCGAGCTGAGCTGCAACAGCTTCATCTCTGTTTGGTCTGGTTCTGTGTACACTGTGCTTAAGCAGGGTTCCCGCCTGATCGGTGAGGGCAATACACAGAATCAAACCGAGAACAAACACTCTTGGATTTACACTGGTAAACCAGTTCCCCCTGTGGGGAAGTTTTCTGCCTGCAAATAAAAGAAGAACAACTGCTACAGCAATAAACGGGTACCAGTTGTGCTTGTCTGTAACAGCCAGCATTATTCTGGAAAGGGTCGGATCGGCCAGCTTCAGGTTAACAATTTTAAGCAATTGAAAATCGTACTGAAAAAGCGCATTCACTGAGATGAGATCTCCACGCTGTGCGTAAACTCCGGTGAATTAACAGGCACTGCATACCACAAACCGTTGTCGCCAAGGTATTCAACACAACAACTGATTCCTGGCAGGCCGTTGAACCAGCTCTTTACACGCGGCGGTTCCATGCTTCCCATGGCTGTAAATCCCCGGGGTACAGGCGACACTATCATCCAGCCGAACGGCTTGATGTAGGCGGCAAGAACATAACCTGAAGAACCGGTACCGTTCCAGTACCCGGGAACAGCAATTGCAGGTATCTGCCACCTGCGGAGGAAAGCGGCCCCTGCTGCAGCCCCTGTAAAAGAGTTAAACATCTTGTTCTGTATTGCAAGTTCAGACGCAGGGTATAAAAGAGTCTGCTCTGTGGCAGGAAAAGAATCTCTGTAGTAATCGGAGATAAAATCAATTACCCTTCCCACCAGTTCCATGGGGTTAGGAACCCCGGCGGCAAGCATGACCGATTCCATGTATACAGCATCTCCCCCTGCCCAGAAAATATCCGTGTTCAGACAACTGTCTAGAAACGGATCTTCACCGGGAAAAGGTACCATTGCCTCTTCAAAGCCGGAAGCATGTACTCCCGGCCAGGGAGGAGGATCAACAACTGCCTGCTGATTGAATACTATCGAAAATGTGCCTTCCGACACACCTTCCACAACAAGCCAGCCATCTGACACTTCAGAAGAACCGGATATTCCGCTGAACGACACGGAAGGAACATTTGAAAGAGTTTGCCATGGCAACAGAGCGGGAACGGGAACAACCACCCTCACCGAGTCTCCCGGGTTAAGCTCTCCGGAAACGGAAATATTCACTGTGGATGTGTACAGGCTGTAACCATCTGCCAGCATCACCGGGCACTCAACGCTCCACCCTGTGCCGCAGAGTTCCCTGATAAGCCCTGCTCTGCTCCACATGGCTCCACCTGCCCAGGAATGAAGATCAATCAGCTCAACACACTGCTGGAAATCACCCTGAAAAAACAACCGCTCGGCAGTGGAAACAACTGTTTGATCGTCACTGCTGGAAACAGACGTACACAGCAGAACACTAATAAGTAAACCTGTCATAGTGTCGGTAAGATATTCACTTTTCTGTTCTATAGCCATACCAGTGGTACACGATTCACCCCGGTGTTATCTTTCCCCCTTATTCCGAAAGAGGCAGAATGAATCGAAAAGCTGTTATCTCCCCACCAATAATCACCCCTTCAGAAGTACCTGCAGGGGCATTTATGCTTTCAGGAGGGCTTGCTGCAAGAGGTATACAGGCACCCATTCATGATCTGTCTCTGGGCTTTTTCAGGTGGCTGTTTCTGGAACATGCTCCTGAAACAGGCTACACGAACTGCCAGCCTTCCATTGAATACCTGATTTCTCCGGGAACAGAATTTTACAATCCGCACAAACACCAAAGTGCGTGCGGAGTACTGCAGTCTGTTCTAAAACTTTATAGCAGGAAGTTTCCCGGCTGGCATCTTTCCCTCATGGACAGTATTCCACCAGGTGTTGCACACTCCCCGTTAACTCTTATCGCCCTTGCAAAAGGCGGTTCAACCCCCTTCAGTGAGTATCTGAACCTCTGGATTAACCGCACAAGAGGAACTTTTAACCATGCCCTGATTTCACTCGCCTACCTGTCACAACTTCCTGCGGCAGTAGAGACAGCCTGGCTTCTTGAGCAGGCCGGAATAAAGGTTACAGTGGGAGGGTCTCTGGTTTCAGCACTGAAAGATACCGGTCGCGGTGTTGAACTTCTAAGCAGGTGTTTCAGGGAAATAGCGTTCGACGACGGTCGCTCGCTGACCGGAGTTGATGAACCGTTTCTCTCGAAGCTTGAATGGCCTGTTTTTGCGGAAAGATGGAACTACTTCAGTTCCAGACCGGTGATTCCCTTTCCGCTCACCACCGGGTGTACATGGAACAGATGCCTTTTCTGCCCTGACCGGAACAAACCCTTCATGAATGTTCCTGTAGGTAACCTTAAAAAGGTTCTTGCCGGGGCTCCGGACAATCCCGTTGTTCATCTTATAGATTCGGCAATTCCCGTGAGCACAATCCACGAACTGCTTCCGCTGTTCAGGGAAAAGACTTCGGGCTTCTATGGATTCGCCAGACCACAGGGAGGCTGGCTAAGGGGAAATCTTCTGCATGACATGGCAGAATCAGGGTGTCTGATGCTTCAGACAGGAGCCGAAAGCGGTAGCAGCGGTATACTGCAGAGGTACATGAAGGGCTTCCTGCCAGACACTGCCCGGAAGGTCATTGCGTCGATATCACAGGCTGGAATACGAAACTATGTGTACCTGCTGTTCGGGCTTCCCGGAGAAACTGAAGATGACAGAATGCAGACACTTGAACTGGTGAGAGAGCTGAGAGGGAAAATAGACTACATAAACCTGTCTGTCTTTAACCTGCCAGAAAAATGTGAGCTGACCGACAGGGCTGAAGAATTTGGAATAGAGCCAGGTGTGTACGACAGCGAAGCACCTGTTCTGCGACTTTACCGGCCGTTCCGCAGTCTGGATGGTTCTGAGCCCAGAAAAGATTCAAGGGAATTTCTAAAGACAGTCTTCAAACCGGATTCGGCAGTAGAACCTGTTCTAAAAGCAACTCCCAGATGGTTCAGGGCAGGACACATGGCACTTATGGAGAAGCAGAATATCTAACGCTGACGGCTGGCAGCAAGCCTTCTTACTGCAAACACAAGAGCTCCGGATACCACTATACAGGCCAGGTTAAGTGCAAACAAAGACAGACCGCCCTGCCACCCGAAGTACCCTCCGCCCCACAAAAGACCTGCAGTAACAAGAGGCGGCATAAGGGCCACAGCAACCATCACACCAATAAGGGTAGATGAACCTCCTGTGCACAAGGCAATGGCTCCTGCCGCACCTGATGCCAGAGCAAGAACAATGTCGGAAGGACCAGACTGAATACGGGAGGTAATCTCTGAAAGGGCAGGATCAACCTTGAGAGTCATGCCCAACAGAGCGGAAAAGACAACGGCTATGACACTGCGAATGATCATCTCTCTGAGAGAGATACCAAATAGACGCCTCTCCTGGTGAACAAGGCTGAGCGACAGCCCCACACTGGGGCCCAGAAGCGGGGCAATTACCATTGCACCGATAAGTATTGTCGCACTGTTCCTGTAAAGCCCTGCTGCTGCAACAACAGCAGAGAGTAATGTGAGTATCCATGTGGATGAAGACGGACTGGTCATCTCTACAATATCCTGTTTCAGCTCGTCAAAGCTTATCATTCCACTGGAACTCTTTTCCTCTGGAATCGAAGCCTCCACAGGCAGGCAGATTATTCTGATATCCTCAATTGTATCTGCGAGAGCGGAACTGATCTCTTCCGTAACCTTCTCGCTGCTTGCTGAATCAGTAAGAATATGGAGCTGAGAGTGGGTTTCAGAAAGCCTTTCCGTCCACATAGATGTGATCATAAGGCCGCTGATTGAAGACCTAGCCAACTCCAGACGCTCTGTGGGCAGAAACACCTCAATCAGTCTTCCGGCCATAGTATTTCCCTCCTCTCAAGCAGAAAAGCTGCTGCATTTTCCCCTGTAAGCCGAGCTCCTGCCTCGGTCATGTGCATACAGTCGTAAAAGTATTCTCTGGTGTGCGGTATTTCCGAAGCAAGATCGAACACTGCCACACCCTCCTCTGAACAGACCTGAATCAGATCCTGATTCAGCGTGTTCAGCATCAGTGAGAACACTGCAGCCGACATGGGGCTTTCAGAGTCTCCCAGCCACCTGGAACCTTCAAGAACACCTCTCCAGTGCTGATTGTCTTCATACAACAGAGGTTGCGTCATAAACACAGGTGTGATGTTCAGAGACCTGCACTCGTGTATCAACGCACGGATCCTGAGCCGGTAGAAGTTCGGATTCTCAAGAAGATCGTGGAGATCATCCGGAAGAACAGCTTCCTCTTCATTCATGGGGATCTCCTGAAAGTACGGGTCGACACCGTGGGATATCACAGGTGCGCCATCTATGTAAACCACCTTCACCTTGTAGATCAGCTGCAGAACCATACTGTGTGAAAACAGTGCCTGCCTGAGGCCGGAATCAGGAAGCCTCTCTGACTCTGCCGCATTTCCCCGAAGAAATGGACCCATATCATTCACACCTGTTAAAAACAAAGCCATATCCGGTTTGATCTTCGAAAGAACCTCACGGACAAACAGCAGATGGGTGTCTGCGGAATGCCTTGGAATTCCACCGTTTCCCACCCATGTCATGGGATGCGCTCTCCTCAGCTTACTTTGAACAACGTTCGACCACGTGAGACTATCATCCAGGTAGTAGTTTGCAGTAGTGCTTCCTCCGACAGTTACGATTGTAAAATACTGCTCCCACTGCCGTGGCGGTTCTTCTCCCCGAAGCCCCCACATATTGGTGGACAGCGTTCCCCCAGGGGTAATTCCCGGAAGATCAACCTCAAGCCTGACATTCTGATAGGGCCTTAATCCGAATCGGGGATTAAAAATACTTTCAGGCATAATCATGTGCAGAACTATCTCTGCCAGACCTGCAGCTAAAATAGCAGAAAACACCATAACCGCAGTACCGCCAAGGATAGTTTTAAGCTTATTGGTTTTGTAGAGTGCTGTTACAGCCAGCCCGGGAACAAACGAGAGCATTGCAGCTCCTGCAACAAAACTTCTCCTCTGAAGAACTGGAACAGGAAACAGGAACCAGACAGTAAAAAACAGAAGCGGCAACAGCACAGTTACCAGACCGGCAGCAAACTCGGGAACACGAGCAGCAGCAGGAGACAACCTTCTTCTAACAGAACTCTCATGGAAAAACAACACGGCTGCGGATACACACCCAGCCAGCACAAAAAGCAGTGCAACACCCATCTGAGCCGACCACTTTCCCATGATAACAGCGTTTGCACTGCGTGAATTGAACAGGGTGGCAAACACAAGGGAAAAACCGGTAAAAGCCAGTACAATCACTGCTTTCAGATAGTTTCTGCCACCTGTCACAGTATATCACTTGCCAGTTCTGCAAGTTTGCTTCGTTCGCCTCTTACAAGATTTACATGAGCGTAGATACTCTGCCCTTTCATTCTGCTTACAAGATAGGCAAGGCCGTTTGAACGGCTGTCAAGATACGGTGTGTCTATCTGGAAGATGTCTCCCGTAAAAACAAATTTGGTTCCCTCTCCCGCCCTTGTGATGATTGTTTTTACCTCGTGGGGTGTAAGGTTCTGCGCTTCATCCACAATGAAGAAAATGTTGTTCAGGCTTCTTCCCCGGATGTACGCAAGAGGTGTGATGATCAATTTTTCCGAATCAACCATCTCCTGCACCATGAGGTACTCTCTGCTGTCTTTTGCGTACTTGTTTCTGATCACCCCAAGATTATCCCACAGCGGCTGCATGTAAGGGTCAAGTTTTGACTGAATGTCACCTGGGAGAAAACCCATGTCTCTGTTGGAAAGAGGAACCACAGGACGGGCCAGATAAAGCTGCCTGTACTTCTTTCTCTGCTCCAGAGATGAAGCCAGTGCAAGCAGAGTTTTGCCTGTGCCGGCCTTTCCTGTAAGAGTTACCAGTTTAACTTCAGGATCAAGCAGAGCGTGCAGTGCAAAAGCCTGTTCCGCATTTCTTGGATCTACACCCAAAGCTCTGCTCTTCTTCACCCTGTGTAAGCGGTTATCGGCGGGAGAATGACAGGCCAGCGCACTTCTGCTTCCATTCCTGAGAATGAAAAACTGGTTGGCAACGACATCATCTTCAACAGGCAGAAGTTTCTGTTCAACAGAATAGGGCTGCTCGTACAGTGCAGAAATTGCATCTTCCGATACACCCTCGATCAGTGAACTGCCGGAGTAAAGCCTGTCTGGCCAGTCTACCTTGTCGGTTATGTAATCTTCAGCGGCAAGCCCCACTGCCAGTGCCTTTATTCTGAGATTGATGTCTTTGCTTATAAGAACCACGCTTTCACTATCCAACTGCTTCTGAAGTTCCACTGCAACTGCCAGAATTCTATGGTCAGGGGTGTCTTCGGTGAATATTCCGTTGAGCGCACTGATACCGTTCTTCACATACCGCACAAGCAGCCTGCCCCTGCCAACACCCAGGGGAATACCATCCAGCGGCAGACCGTCCTCTGCAAGGGAATCGAGCTGCCGGATGAAGGACCGGGCGGAATAGTTGATGGAATCATTGCCCGCTTTAAAAGAATCCAGTTCTTCAAGAACAGTAATGGGTACAACAACATCGTGCTCCTGGAAGTGATCAAGGCACCGGTGATCGTGAAGAACAACATTGGTATCCAGAACGAAAGTGCTCTTCTCTCTCTTGGTCATACTACCTTCTTTCTTCAGGAACAGCAGTAACTTCACCTGAGTTAAAACGTTGAATACCACTGTCCGTTAAAAGCACAAGATACCCGTCGGCGTCAATTCTGCTGACAATACCGCTGGAGCTTTCATTTCCTCCGGAAAGAACAACCTTCCTGCCCCTGCGCCAGAGAACACTGTTCAATTCCTCAAGAACACCGTCAAGGGGAGATTCATCTCCACTTGTCCAGCACGAATCAAGCTCCAGTAAAAACTGTTTTAGAAGTTCGGCGGCCTCAGGTGCTGTGCCGAACTCACTCCACGACCCTGCTGGAAGAAACTTTCGATCTGGAACAGAAGGAGGAGTTGAAAGGTTGACACCTACTCCCAGAATAAACCATCTTTCAGGGAAAGACCCTGCTTCAGCAATCAACCCTGCTATTTTTTTACCCTTCACGATAACATCATTAGGCCACTTCACAACAGCATTAATGCCCTGCTTCCCAAGCAGGCGTACAAGCACCAGTGCCGCAAGCAAAGAAACGCACGATGCGTAAACTGCGGGAGGTGAGGGTTTCACGAGATAACTAGAGTACAAACCACCTGGAGGAGACTCCCAGTGTTTTCCCATCCTCCCTCTGCCGGAGGTCTGAACACGGGCGATAACTGCAGAAAAACCTGGAAGTTCCGTAATTCTCTCTCGCAACCACATCTGCGTGGAAGGCACTGAATCCTCAGTATACACAAGCCAGCGGTTCAGTTTGTATGGTTCAGCCATAAATGTAATATACCCCCTCTTGAATCCAGCCGCACCGGTTGGCCTGTTTTAAGTGAAATTAGTATGATACCGCTTGCGGTGGGCCGCTAGCTCAGTTGGCAGAGCATCTGACTTTTAATCAGAGGGTCGGGGGTTCAATTCCCCCGCGGCTCACCATGCAGTTTCCGTGATTTGATATTGACGGGAACAGCCGGAAACATTATCGTACCGCTCGCTTCACAGCGACCCCATCGTCCAATGGTAAGGACACCGGCCTTTCACGCCGGCAATACGGGTTCGATCCCCGTTGGGGTCGCCAAACTATAATCGGCGGCTCTACGCCAAAATCTTATCAGTAATTGGTTCCATATAGAATTACCTCCATGCTGCGACGCAAATATTAATGTGTATTTGCGTCACCACCAGGTACTCTGAATATTCAGTAAGGCTTTGATACCTATGACCTCCCTCATCGCTGACGCTATCAGGTAAACACTCCCTTAGCCCGGGAGGGCTACAGAACAGCTCTCGTGCTGAAATGCAGAAGTCTTTTACAAATACCTGAGTATGGGAAGCTACAGAA
>Ga0256845_1001309_pt1 | contig 20282 bp, 21 predicted proteins | sample RiftiametaG_FD_189101 | JGI IMG/M metagenome (GOLD analysis project Ga0256845, IMG submission 189101) | Tube worm associated microbial communities from hydrothermal vent at the East Pacific Rise, Pacific Ocean - Riftia | ecosystem: Host-associated > Annelida > Integument > Unclassified ...
GTTTGGCGAAGACTTCGAGGTTTTTGGAGAGTTTGGCTGTCATCGATGACTTCACTTCGACCATGAACCACGGTTCGCCATTTTTTGAAACGAGGAAATCAACTTCTCTTTTTTCTTTGTCTCGTAAATAATGGAGGCTGTAGTCGCCTAAGCCACAGTCGGTCCAGAAATGCACTGCTTTGAGTAAGTGGGATGCGATAAAGTTTTCGGATCGCGCTCCATCATCCTGGCATTGTGACCAATCCCATAGATAGTATTTGGGCTCTTTTAAGATAGAGCGAGTGATATTTTTCGTCCATGGCCGGATGGGATAGCAGTAATAGAGAGATTCCAGAATGGTGAACCATCGGCGTATGGTATCGACGGAGACTCTTACTTTTTTGGCAAGTTTGCTGAAGCTTGTGAGTTGTCCTGATTGGTTTTTGAGCAGGTGGATGAGAATGCCTAACTGTCCAATTTCCTGCACACGGGTTAACTCTCGTATATCTTCCTGAAGCAGTTGCTGGTCGCGCAGTTTGCTCCAGCGGTTAAAAAAACGGAGATCTCTTTTGAGGTAAGGTTCAGGGAATCCTCCCCATTGAAGTAAGGCGTTATAATCCTCCTCTTTAATCATCTGGGGTGGGTGTATCTCATTTTGAATATCTGAGAGTGATGGTGAAAGGATTTCTCTGACGGAGAGAGGGTGTAAGCGGTAGTGAAAGTAGCGGCCCATCAAGCTATCTCCACCTTTTTTGTAGATATCCATACGTGCGCTACCTGTAATCAGAATGTGGCAATGCTCATGGTAACTGTCGTAAAATCCTTTGAGCTGTTGTTTCCATTGGCTGAATTTGTGGATTTCATCAAAGATGAGTATCGGTTTGATTTCTCGGAGTTGATGGAGATTGAATTGATCGGCGATGGCTTTGTTTCCATCTAGAATCAATTGGCGATGATCAAAATCATCCCAGTTTAAATAGAAGTGCTCGGGTCGCTCTTTACTCACCGAGCGCGCCAAGGTCGTTTTACCGACTTGTCGAGGTCCGGAGATCATCACCATTTGCCGATGTTGAGTGAAATCAGCCTCGATAATGTCGATATAATCACGTTTCATGCATGACTAAAATATGCAATATCGTAAAACAGTCAAGACTCATTTCTTTTTGGTCGTAAAATGGTCAGGAATGGAAAGTGGTGAAATCCTGACTGGAAACCCATGAATCTATCCCACAAGGAGGTCACTGTAGTCGTAGGCCTGATTGGTGGGGTATCCGATGCATGACTCCGCTTGTTGCTTGAGGCTGGTGTATTTGTTGTTGAGTAATGAGGAGTCTACGCCGGCGTTGAGGAGGCGGAGAGTTTTATCAGAAAGCATGCGGTCATTTAGCATATTTTCGGTGATTGAACAAATCATCAAATAAGTGCAGGAAGAGCGGGTCAAGATGGAGGAAAAGGAATCAATCGGTGGAATAATCAAAAAAACGGTGCTTCCGAGCGGGCCGAAATCGGTGGCTGAGCCTGAGAAGGAGCTGCGCTTTACTCGGGCGGCGCAGGCCCCGATTTTTTATGGAGTGTCCGTGATTTTCTGTGCGGCGACGATGGCGTTGTTCATGTTCTCCACTCAGGACTGGGGGACGGATCCGCCATTGCTGGAGGGCTGGTTCTGGTTGTGCCTTCCGGGTTTGATTCTGACTTTTGGTTTTTTTCGTGTGGGTTTACGCTGCACTCGGCATGCCTATCTTATTCTCAGCCCATTGGGTATTGAGATCTTCCCTTTTATCAAACCTGAGAAAAACCTCCAGATCATCTACTGGAGTGAGGTGGTGGGTGCTGATTTTTCAGCCGATAGCAAACGGATGATTCTGCACTTTAATGAGGAAAAAAAAAGTGGTGTGGTGGTTTCACTCATGCCGATTCCTGCCGCGCGGAGAGGTTTGCTTGAAAAAGCAGTGTTAGGGGTGATGGTGAAGCGGGAAGGATGAGGGGCGGAACTCACCTCGTCCTTCAGCACTCGCTATTTGTCATTGGTCATTTGATTTGATCTGCGATAGGCAGTCGGGAGGCTGGAAGCCCCTGACGACAGAGTTGGCCGTGAACGCCTCGCCCAATACCTTCTGCGCCATCCATTCTCCCTGCAGAAAATCACTTGGAATGAGGCCACTAAAACCGTTATCTACCGCTCCAAACGCCACCACAACATCAAACGTAATTTCCAGATATTTAAAAGCCGCCTACTGCATCGCCGCTTCTGTGGATCACCTCCCTCCCAAAGGTAAGCAAACCGTGCGTTACTATGAGAAAGACCATGGAGCCCATCGAGCCACCTTGGCAAGCCATCAAGGAATGGATCCCCGATGACGAACCGGATATCAACTGGTTTAACCAAGAAAGGAAACCAACAGGGGATGATTCCCGAAGTTATGACTAAAGCCCCGCTTGGCAACCTAAGGAAATACCGCTCGGCGATGGTCTCATTCTGGTTCTTGAAGACGCCTGATTGAAGCGGTAAATCTCCGTAAATAATCGCTGCCAAAAAAACATCTTGGCATAGCGAGCGGGAAAGCTATATTCAAATTTAATAAGTTGACGCATGGATTTCTAGCAAATCGTTCATTTACATGAGTTTTCGATAATCACGCCGTCCAGAGTCTTCATTCACCATTCAAAATTCACTATTCTCAATTCAGTTGGCCTCTTCCCCCCGCACCCCCTTTCTCCCCCCAGCACAATGTTCACAACCACCTTACTCAAAAAGCAAATTCCTAGCAGTAAAGCTCTAGGAGCGATCATTGTCCTTGCCATGGTAACTTCTGCTTTTGCAGCACAGATTCCACCCTTTGCAGATTCAATCACATGGTCCACGGGAAAGGAGGCGCCCAGTCTCAATGGCATGCGTGGAAAGTCCGTTGTCATTGTCTTTTTCCAGAGCTGGTGTGGTATATGTAACAAGTGGTCGCCAGGTTTTTTTCGTCAAGTCGGAGAGAAGTATAAAAACGATCCCAAGGTCGTCTTGGTCGCGTTAAAGACGGATGGCTCCGATATGAAGGAAGCAACAGACTATCTGAAGTCCAGAACTGATCTTGGACATTGGTTGGTAGGAACGGATAAAAACGCATCGTATTACCGGCAGGTAACCGGAAATGACAAGCTTTACAAGTATGTATGGGTCAACCCCAAGGGTGAAGTTTCTGAAGTGCTGGATGCTGGGGGGTATTTTGGGGAGAAAAATGCAAAACGGTTCGTCTTAGCCAGCGATGAAACAGCAAAGGCTCTTCACAAGGGAGCCTCTACGCTGATAGATGAGAATTCAGAACTTCGTGTGAAATTTAAAGAAGCTGTTCGATTTGCTGAAGTCGGGATGTTTTTAAGTGCGCTTAAGGCCGTGAGTCCACAAGCATCAAATCCCAAGTTAAAGAATGATGTGTCTGAGTTTCGGAAGGTCATCAGCGATTGTTTACAGGAAGCCGTGGAAACAAACGCAAAGATACTAACTGATGAAAACAATCTAAATCGCTATTCCTCGTATCTTTCTTTGGTGAAAATCAAAGACGGTTATGGAAAATCAGCCCCCGCGCTAGCAGCGCGTAAAATGATTGACCAGTATTCGCACTCGGATTGGGTTGAGGAAGAAGAAGAAGCCTTAAAGGACTATCAGTCGATCATGCGTCGGGCTACGCGAGCTGATGATCCGCGCTCAAGAAAGAGAATTTCAAAGTCGCTCAAAAAACTGGCCGACGAATTTCCAAATACGATGTATGGCAGGATGGCGGCAGCTTCATTGAAAAAGTAAGTGAGAAAAGAGGGGTATGAACCGAGGACATAGGTTACACTCAAATGTGCAATCAGAAAAAAAGGGGTTACTGAAGTGGCCCCACAAAATGGAGCCAAAGAATTGTTGATGAATTCGCTGGTCTGATCCGGGCAAATAACCCGAAATAAGACCAATGAAACGAAAAAAGAAGACACCTGACCGCCGAATTCAAAGCCCGCGTTGCCACAGAGGCACTCAAGGAGGCATGGTCAAGGCATGGTGACAGAGTGAAAAATGAGGATCTAAACTGTGTCTTCACTTGTAGACGGGTTGCAAGGTCAGACCTTGTAATTTAAGGGTGTGAATAATGAAGCTTCAGGAGCGGAGTAAAGCGATATAGAGTTATTAAGGCGTAATCCTCCGTAGGGATTGCCCCTTGTTGAGAATGGGAGATGAAATCGAGAGGGGCGCGTGGAGCTTCTTTTTCGATCATCAAAAAACGTATGGTGACCAAGGAGATGAGGACGAGGGCGGCGGATAACAGCGCGAAACGTCGGGCTCTAGAACGTTGGCGGTTGAGGCGGGATTCCGCCAGCCCGCGAAGTGCGTGGTCGCTTGATGTTCCGTCAGGAGGCTGAGAAATTCAGAGGCGGTTACTGGATGATGCTAAAATTTCTGCGTGAGCGGGTGCTTTTGTTGCTGGATTTCTTGGTGGCTACCAGGATGGAGCCAGGCTTGATTAATGGGGCCAGCTTACGGGTGAATTCATCAGGTATCCGTATGTTGGATCGGATGGCAGCGACAGCATTGCCTTGCGGTAAACGTAGGCCATTTGGTCATCGATGCTGACCGCCATGAGCACGGGGCCGCTAGGGGAGTTTTGAGGTTGCCATTCAAATTGACCGGGAGCTAGTTTGGTCTGGCTCGGCGCCGTGGGTGAGCAGGATGAAAGGCTGAGGGTGGCGAGCGCGGCAAGTGGGAGGGCGGCGCAGAGGCAGAGAGATCGGTTGATATTCATTGGGCGGATCATGATGGTGACCACCCTGGAGGACAAGCGAAAAAGTTTTGAACTTTTTCTGTTAGTTGGATGGTTATTTTGACGATGTCTGGAGGGGTAATCGGATAGTGGCGCGGCAGCCGTGGTCGGGGAGGTTTTCGAGCGTGGCGGTGCCGCCGTGCAGTTTGGCGGCTTCACGCACCAGCGGGAGCCCGAGTCCGGTGCCTTTGTGATCGCTGCCGGGGCGGGGGAGTGAGTAAAATCGGTCAAAGATGCGATGGAGAGCGTAATCAGGCACACCCGGTCCATGGTCATCGATGTGAATGACGGCTTCATTGTCCTCTTGTGTTAGGCTGAAAGTGATGATGCTTTCCTGAGGAGCAAATCCTATGGCATTTTCGATCAGGTTGGCAATGGCAAGCTGGATCACCATAGCATCACCGGTGAGTGTGATGTGCTCGGCGATGCGGCTGTATATTTCTAACTTCTTAGTGGTGAGTCGGCGGCGGGATTCGTTGGCTAGTTTCTCGCAGAGTTGGGAAAGATCGAAAGGGCGGCGCTGATCGAGGTGGGGTTTGCCTTCGAGTTCGGCAAGTTGTACCAGATCCTGGACGAGAGTTTCGCTGCGAGTGGTTTCGCGGCGGATGTTTTCGTGAAATCGCTTTCTTTGCTCCGCAGGCATGTCTTCGTCAAGGAGCTCCACCGCTCCACGGATGGCGGCCAGTGGGCTTTTGAGTTCGTGGGTCAGGGTGGAAACGTAGTTTTCCACATAGCGGCGGCCTTCCAGCGTTTCTCGCATATCGTGTAGGGCTTTGCCCAGTGTGTTGACTTCACGACCTTTGCCGAGATGAGGCATCGGTAGGCGTTCGCCTTGGGTGATCGATTGCGCGTAGCGGGTGAGCCGACCGATGGGTTGAAACAGCCAGATAAACACGGCGCCGATGAGCAGGATGATGCCGCTACCGATCAGGAGGGTGGAGGTGAAGATGTCGCGGCGGCGGGCGGTGATAAAGGTGAGGACGTCTGATTGGGGTTTGTAGACGGTGAGGACGGCGATGATTTTGGGCTCGGTGCCATCAGTTCCATTGGATCGAATGGGGGCGGCGACGTAGAGAACTGAGCTGTTGGCATTTTGTTCATCGTCTCGCGATGAACGCGCTCCATAGTGGCCGGCTAGGGTGCGGGCGACATCGTTGTAGTCTGAGTAGTCCTGACCCTCGCGTTTGCCGTTGTCGGAATCAAAAATGACGATGCCTTTGTCGTTAGTCAGGTAGGCGTTGAGGCCGATGTTGGTTTTGGTGTGATCATAGATCTGGGCCCGGATGATGTGTTGGTGGGCGTGGGAAAAGGTGTCGCGGAGGGTTTCTTGTTCGGATTGTCCGTGTTCGATCTCGCTTTCGATCATACCCGCCATGACATGGGCGGTGTCCACCATGACCTCTTCCGTGGCTTGGAAGGTCTGGGCGTCGACATCATCTGTCAAATACACACCGAGACGGTAAAACCCGAACCCGATGATCAGGGTGAGGACAATGAGGGTGACGCGTGTGAATCTCATGGTTGGGATAGAATGGACAATAGAAACAATGGGATCATGGCTGAAATAAGTTCTAGAGGAGAACGTAGGAATGATACAGCCTGAAAGAGCCGAGTTTTTTGTTTGATGCGTTAAAAGTCCCAGTTTGCGGTATATGTTTGCGTTTTCGTAAGTTTCTTGTCAATGGTGACCGTTCAACAGCTTGCGCTTATGCCTTCATCGTCAAATCCACTTACTCTTGCCGCCGTCGGTTGTGGTTCCCGCGCCCGAACGTATTGTAGAATTGCCAAGTCGTTTGGTGATCGTTACGCGGTGGTTGCCGGGGCGGATCCTGTTTTGGATCGTTTGGAGACAATGCGGGAGATCTCGCAGAATCCTGAGTTTCGGGCATTTGATGCTGCCGAAGAGCTTCTTGCTGAGGATCGTTTGGCCGATGTGTTGATCATAGGGACGCAGGATAATTACCATTTTGAACCTGCAAAAAAGGCGTTAGAAAAAGGCTATCACATTTTGTTGGAAAAACCGGCTGCGCAGACGCTGGAAGAGGTGGTCGAGCTGGCGCGTCTGGCTGAGAAGTATGATCGGAAGATTATGCTCTGCTTTGTGCTGCGCTACACCCAGTTTTATTCCAAGGTGCATGAGATTGTTCGCTCAGGTCGGTTAGGTGATATTATTTCCATGCATGCTGTCGAGGGTGCTGAGGCCTGGCATCAGGCGCATTCTTTTGTCCGCGGGCACTGGGGTCGTCAGGAGGAATCCACGCCGATGATTATTGCCAAGTGCAGCCATGATACCGATTACATTGCCTGGCTGATGCAGAGCCATTGCAAGTCAGTTAGTTCTTTTGGAAGGCTATCCTATTTTAAAGAAGAGCATGCGCCGGAGGGGGCGACGGATCGCTGCACCTCTGGATGTCCACACGCTGCACCGCAAGGAGGATCGTGTATGTATGATGCGCACCTCTACCTCGGCAAACATGAGCGCTGGCTTGATATGGTCTATCCTCATCCCACCGATCGAACGGAGGAGGAGGTGGTCGAGTGGCTGAAGTCATCCCCGTGGGGTCGCTGTGCGTGGAAATGTGACAACGATGTGGTGGATCATCAGGTGGTGAATATGGATTTTGAAAATGGTGCGACAGCGAGTCTAACCATGACGGCGTTTGACTTCGGACGCTCGTTAGATATTTATGGGACAAAGGCAACGCTACGTGGTGGCGAGGCACATAAAACGATATCCGATGCGGATATCTCGATCCGGGATCATGCCAGCGGTGAGACCGAAACTATTACTCTGGAAGCGCTTCCTGACGATGGTTATCATGGTCATGGAGGAGGCGATCACGGGTTGGTTGATTCGATGGATACGATTTTCCGTGGAGAAGGTCGGGACAGCGCGTTGATTGGCCATTCCATTGAAAGTCACCTGATCGGTTTTGCTGCGGAGCAATCACGTTTGGCTGGAGGAGCGCCAGTGCGCCTGGATGAGTTGGAGGGGTGATCGAGAGCTCTTTAATCTCGTTTCTTTTTTCTAGTGCGTTTGGTGCCAGGTGCTGTTCTTTGTTCACCAAAGTATTTTTCGCTGCGGTAGCGGAGCCAGACGCGGAGTGTTTGCGGCACTTTTTCGCGTTGTTCTTGGCTGAGGGACTCATAGAGCGCCATTGCTTTTTCTCTCTCTCCTCGGCATGCTCGGTTGTTGTGCGCATCCCAATAGCTGCGTGCCACCCGGATACGGCGGCACACCTCTTTGATCAGGGCTTTGCCGGTGAGCGGGTGCAGGGATGCTTTTTTCTTGGCGGGCATGAGCGGAGATTGACACAGATGGAGAGAAAGATCAGCTGAGAAGTTTCGTATTTGCTCTCATGCGTTTATTATGGATTCCGCCATCGGTTGTTCTTTTAGGGTTGGGCATCTCATCTCTCATGGCTGAGAGAGATGTTTCATCCATGCTCAAAGATATAGGTCAATACCAGAAGATCCCGAAGGCTCAACAAGAGGCCGTGTTTAATGGCCTGTCTTGGAAGTCGTTTAAAAAACTCACGGATGATCAGCGCAAGGATGTGCAGCTTGCTTGTTGCAAGGCGTCGAAAAACCTCATCGGTAAAAATGCCAAAGGAAAGCTGAAGGTCGTCAAAGATCCGGGGGAGAAACAAATACTCAAGGTGGCTGGCGATTACCTCATGGGCTTGCCGGCAGAAAAAGTGCCCGCTCACCCCGCTGCCGAAGATCTGTTTGGCCCGTTCCCTAAAAATGCGTCCCGAGTGAGCCAAAGCATCACGATTGATCCGATGGTGGTCCGCTGGCATTCCACGGGGCTGTATGCGGCTCCGGGAGAAGTGGTTACTTTGACGTTTCCTGATGCATGGGTCGGCAAAGGACTCAAGGTGCAGGTCTCAGGGCATCGGGACAATATTTCAGTGAAGAAAAACCTGATGCGATTGCCAACAAAACCTGCCCGAAGTTTCTCTGTGGATCAGAGCGTCGTGAAAGTGGCGGGCTCCTTTGGTGGGGCTATTTACATTGATACCGGTAATCAGCAGAGAGAGGGTAAGCCTTTTCAGGTGAAAATTTCTCATGCGCTGCAGGCACCGTATTTTGTAATGGGTGAAACCGATGTTGAAACGTGGAAAAACACCTTAAGAAAAGCGCCTGCTCCTTACGCTGAGCTGGTGACGGGCAGGATTGCGCTCTCCTTTCCATCGGCGTGGGTGCGTGATATTGAGGATCCCACGGAACTCCTCAAATACTGGGACAAGGTGGTAGCGTTACATGATGAGTTAGGGGGGATGGCTTACACTCGATTTGGTCCCGAGCGTGTGAATGTGGATGTGCAGATATCCGTAGGGCTTTTCCATGCCGGATACCCAGCCCAAGGTCCACAAAAGCAATGCCGGGGTGTGGTGGATCTCGAAAAACTCAAAACCCGAGGGAATTGGGGGTGGTTTCACGAGATGGGGCACGAATCACAGCGCAGACCCGATAAGGCATGGGGGTGGAATAACCCATACACGTTTGATGGCTCGGTAGAAACCACGGTGAACTTATTCTCAGCCCACGCCATGGATCGGATGAAGGTGTCTAACCGGGGAGGATGGAGCTGGACGGCCTCTTCCGATGAGGTGAGCAAGCGCGCTCACAAAATCATGAAGGGCGAGAAACGATACCCCGAGCTGGGTGCAGGTGATAAGCTGGTGATGTATCTTCAGCTTCGCGATGCCTTTGGCTGGAAATCCATCCAGAAATTATTAACGGGATACAGTAAGGATCAGGATAAAAACCCAGAGGTGTTACCCAAAAATAATCAAGCCAAGCGCGATGCCTTTCTGGTGCGCATGTCTGAAGTGACGGGGCATAACCTCACACCATTTCTGCAAGATCTCTGGGGGATCAAGATGAGCTCTGAGGCCGTTAAGAAAGTGCAATCTTTGCCGGCATGGATGCCAAAAGGATTTACTGAGAAATCATAGAGACATCGCTGCTAACAGCCCCTTTTTCATCACCTTGGCATTGGCCTTGCCGGGGAACCAGAAATCGAAGGCGAGCACGCCTTGGTGCAAGAGCATCGACAGGCCGTTGGCGGTGCGGGCTCCGGTGGAGTTGGCTTCGCTGAGCAGGGCGGTGACCGGTGGATTGTAGATGGCATCGTACACCATGTGGTGTGGCTGGATGCACTGGGAAGGCAGCGGCAGGGGATCGATTCTGTTCATGCCCAGCGGCGTGGCATTGATGATGAGATCGGCATGGCCGGCGGCTTCTTCGATCTCTTGGCCCTCAGGGCTCAGGGCGGTGAGGTGTTCGCCGGGTCCGGCGAGTCGCTCGGACTGCGCGTAGTATTTTTGGAGGTCGCTGGCGAGGGACTGGGCTTTTTCCACGGTGCGGTTGACGAGCCAAAGTTGTTCGCAGCCGAGTCGGGCGCACTGGGTGGCGATGGCGCGTCCCGCTCCTCCGCCAGTTCCAAGAATCATCACGCGGAGGTCACCGAGATCGAGGCCGAACTCTTCATGAATTGCCCGAGCCAAGCCGGGGGCATCCGTGTTGTGGCCGAGGGTGCCGTTTTCTTCGAAGAGGATGGTGTTCACTGCGCCAATGGCACGGGCGTCTTCGGTGAGGGCATCACAGAAGTCGAGCGTTTCAAATTTATGAGGCACGGTGACATTGCATCCCACAAATCCGAGTTCTTTTAGGCGAGTGAGTGCTTCAGCCACCTGTCCTGGCTCAACATCTAACCTGATATAACGCATCTTCATTTCAGTGGAATCCAGAACGGCCTGATGCATCCCGGGAGATGCCGAGTGTTTGATCGGATGGCCAATCACGGCGAGGCGCGCGGGCTTGTCAGCGCCTTCATCGAGAAGTTCACGGCTAGCGAGATCTGAGAATTGATAGACAGGTTTCATGGTGACTGGGTGATTTGGTGTTAGAGTGTTTCGACTGCGCGTTTGATGCGTCTGACGCATTCCTCTTGGCCGAGAATGTCGAGAATGTCGCCGAGGTCCGGACCTCCGCCTTGACCGCTGAGGGCGATGCGGGTGGGGAACATCAGTTGGCCAGGCTTGGAGCCGTTGGCTTTGGCGGTGGCTCCGATGGTGGATTTTGCTTCTGACCAGTCGTCGAGCGATGCGAAGGCCTCGGCAAGCCGGGTGAGTAGATCGTTGGCGGCTTCGTTTTTGCGGACTTTGTCGAGCATCTCAGGATCGAGTGGGAAGTCGTTGTTGAGATAGAAGGCGATGGCGGCGGGGACCTCGGTGAGGCGTTTCACCTTTTCTTGAACGGAGGCTGCGATGGCATTGAAATTGTCAGGTAAGGTGAAGCCGGCAGCGGTGACAAAGGGAGCTGAGGCATCCGTGAACTGCTCGGGGGTGAGTTTCATCTGGTGCTGTTGGTTGAGCCATTCGCATTTCTCGACATCGAATTTTGCTGGTGAGCGGACGATGCCATCCAGGCTGAACCTCTCGATGATTTCGGAGACGGGCATCACCTCTGAGTCATCTTTGGCGGACCAGCCTAGGAGAGTGAGGAAGTTAAACACGGCATCGGGCAAATAGCCGTCCGTGTCGTAGCTGCCAAGAGCGGCTCCGGTGTCGCGCTTGCTCATCTTCGAGCCATCTTTATTGAGAATAAGCGGGATGTGGCCGTATTGAGGTGGCTCCACGCCGAAGGCTTCAAAGAGCTGAAGGTGCTTCGGGGTGTTCATCAGATGATCTTCACCCCGGAGGACGTGGGAAATTTTCATTTCCAAATCATCGACAACGTTGACGAAGTGAAAAACATAGGATCCATCGGAGCGTTTCACCACCATATCGGGTGTGTTTTCCTCGTTGGTGTAGTCAATGGTGACTTCGCCGCAAATGAGATCGTTCATCACCACCGGCTTACGCTCGAATTTAAATCGCCACGCGCCATCGTCTTCATAGACTCGGCCATCGGTGAGCAGTTTATCAAACCATTTGTCGTAGATGTCGTTTCGCTGACTTTGAAAATACGGGCCGTAATTGCCCGTGGTGGTGCCATCGGCCTGGGGGCCTTCATCCCAGTTGAGCCCGAGCCAGCTCATGCCCTCAAAGATCGCTTGCCGCGCCTCTTCTGTGTTCCGTGCTTCATCGGTATCCTCCACGCGCAGCACAAAGCTGCCGCCGTGTTTGCGGGCAAAGAGCCAGTTGAATAAAGCGGTGCGGGCACCTCCAACGTGAAGGTAGCCGGTGGGAGAGGGGGCAAAGCGGGTGCGGACTGGGGTAAGTGTTGGAGAGTTGCTCATGCCTGTTGTTTACTGTCAGAGATGACAATGCGCAAGCTCGGAGCGTGGGCAGGTGGGGGGATTGAGTAATTACTCAGAAATAGACTGTTGATACTGCCGTGGTGAAATCCCCATTTCCCGTTTGAACGCCCCTGAAAAATAATGAACGGTGGAAAATCTGCAGACATGGGCAATATCAGTAATTGAGAGCTCTTTGGGTTTTTTTTACCAAGAATCATGTGATGCATGGTTTCCGCCCCAATAAATCCCCGCGCCACCTATGCTGCCATGATCACTCGCATGGACCGCACGCTTGGCAAAATGCGCACCTTGCTTAAAGAGCTCAAACTCTACAACCTCAAATCGGACATCGCCGAAAGCCAAGACGTTTTCAAGCAACACCCAGAAGTCGTGGCCGAAATCGAAAAGCTGGTGCGGGAAGCTCACACTCCCAACAAAATGTTCCCGATGGGGGCGTTGGAAAAAGAATAGAAGTAGGCCAAGTCTCGCTTCACTCCGGCAAGGGCACGGGATCGCCAAGGTGTCTGGGTTGTTTGTCAGTGATGTGCACATCGAGCCACATTTTCACCCTAGCGAGCACCTCGCGGTCTTCTGTTTTTCGGGCGGCGTAGCCCTGGACGTCTTTCGCGTTATAGCCGACCACATCCATGCCATTGGCTTTGGCAATGTAGGCGGCGCGTTCGTTTTGAAATTTTTGGCTAATCAGTGTCATCTCATTCAGGCCGAAGATTTTTTTTGCCCGCACTACCGAATCCAAGGTTCTCAATCCCGCATAATCACAGGCGATTTTTCGGAAGGGGACACCAGCCTTCACCAGAGCTTTCCTCATGGCGACGGGTTCATTGTAGTATTTTTCCCGATTGTCACCCGAGACGATAAGGCAATCGACCTTGCCTGCCTTCCATAGCTCGGCGGCAGCTTCGATCCGGTATTTGAAATACAAGTTATCACGGGTGCCTAGTTTTTCCGAGCAGCCGAAGACGAGTCCAGCACGCCGGTGTGGCACTTCGTCCACCGTGTCAAAGAGCACACCTTTTCCCGCTTGGGTGGCGGAGTAGTTAGTGAACCAGAGAAAAGCAAAACATCCCGTTAGCACGAGAAAGCAAAACAGGGCAAGGCGCTTGATCCATCGTTTCAAAAAAGCGGCGGTCCCGGAGTTTCCAGCACGGGCATGACCTTTCGGGGCTTCTTGGGCTTTTTTGCCTGCTTTGATGGTTGAGGAATCCTTCATGGCCTTCATCTCTGCATTCAGAGATTAGCATTCTTACGGGGGAGCTTCACCACGGCTTTCACGAGTGAGGAAAATAATCCGTCTTTTAAGTTTTTCGGAGCCAGCACCCGTAGCTTTCTCTTGGCGGGAAGTAAGTAAAGGTTCCTAACGCGGCCAATGAATTCACCATCCGCCTCCATCGGCACCTCACGGTTACATTCGATATGGAAGCTGCGCGATTGCATATACGTCACCGAGGAGTGACCGTCTTCAATCGCGCCCGTGGCGATGCCCATCAGGGAGTCCATCACGACTTTATAGCCGACTTCGGTAAAGAGCAGGAGATCTAGCATCTCATCGTCATTGACGGCTTTGGGGAAGAGCTTGAGTTGACCTCCGTAGAGTGAGCCATTTCCGGCAATGACACAGACGCCCTCCTCTATCCGGCCGTCATGGCAGGTCACTCGCATCCTGGGTGGGTTATCACCAAGCACACGCACAGCGGCCATGAGGTAGGCCATCGGACCAAATACTTTTTTGCTGCCCAAAGCGGTTTCCTCGATCACCTGGGCATCAAATCCAATTCCCGCCATTTGCAAAAAAGCATGGCCGTTGGCTTCGAAAAGATCCACCTCTTTGATAAATCCGGCATCGATGATATCGAGGGATTTTTTGAGACTGTTAAAAGGCAGTCCAAGCTCGCGGGCAAAGACATTCATGGTGCCAGCGGGTAACACGCCCAGAGCGGTATCTGACCCAGCCAGCCCTTGCACCACGGCATTCAATGTGCCGTCACCACCTGCGGCGACGACAATGGGTTCTCCCTCGCGCACAAATTTTTCAGTCAGCTCACGGGCATCCTCGATGCTGCGGCTGGCGTAGAGCGCGAAGCGCGGCGCATGAGTCATGAGAAACCGCAGCGTCCTTCGTCCCCGCTGACTGCGAGCGTTTGGGTTGAAGATCAAAGGGTAGCGAGGCAGGTCTGGCATCGGAATGATCTTGCATGCCCGTGGTTATTTTTAAATCACCAATAACAGAAATTTTCCCTGGGCTCGCTCCTAGGTAAGCTGATAGCGAGAGACTCTTCCTCTTTTCGTTACCTTGTTGAAAGAATCATGATGTGTGCCAGTATATCACTGAATTACATGCGCATCCGAAAAACAGCTATTATACTCGGGGCCTCGCTGGCCCTGATGACTTCGCTCGCCTCGCTCTATCAGGATGCGCTAAAGACCTATCGGGAAAAACCAGCGCTCGCCAAAGAGCTCGCCGCCACACCGGAAGCGGCAGCCCTCGTTCTTTGTGCTAATGCTATTCTCAACACCGACGAAGCGCTGACGAAATAGAGCCAACTCCAAGCTGATCCTAGATAGGCTCCAGCGCGGCGATGGCTTCTTTCAAAAGCTTGGCGGGCCATTGGCCTGGGGCGGTGGGTTCATTGCCAAGATAGCCGTAATTGAGCAGTGATCCATGCTGCGCGTAGAGCAGGCGGGAGACGGGTGCCAGTGGTCCCATACCCATAACAGACATCGGATGGCTGTTGCGTTTGAGCAGGCTGGTGCAGAGGGGGAAATCTTTAACGCTCTTATGATAGACGGCGATTTTAACGATGTCTGCCTCCTCACTGAGGTTGATAAGTCGCTGCATTTCGAACTCTTCCGGGGTTTCCTCAAAATTATGATAAGAGAGAATGAGTCCGACATTTCTGCTGCGGATCCGGTGAATCGTTTTGGCGAGGTTGTCGTAGGATGCCAGCTCGACGTCGATCCATGTGGCGCGATCTGCCACGGACATCAGTAAATCCGAGCGCTCCTCCAAGCTCAGAACCGCCGCGCCACCTTCCGCCGCACTGCGGGCCGTGAATAAGAGAGGGAAATCCTTAAAGCGATCGAGCTCGAGGTCGAGAGCCTCCTGATGCCCAGCCATGCCATCCAACCTAATTTCCAGAATATCGCACTGCGATGGTAGCTCTACTGGCTGCAAGCAAGCGAGATGATTGAGTGAGGCGACAGAGCCAACGACGAGTGGGCTCTTTGGAATGATCACTTGGCGTTGGGTGGGCATGACGGATGCTTTTTATAGGTTAGTTTCTGTCAGCTGTAAAGAAGATGCTAATATGAATACTACTGATTCGGATCTATCTTCTCGGTGACAATTTTAATGGGAGCGGGAGGAAGCGAGCTGAGGAATGTTTTGCCGTAGGGCTTGGTGACGACTCGGTTGTCGAGCAGGACGACCATGCCTTTGTCTTTGGCGGTGCGGATGAGACGGCCAACTCCTTGGCGGAGTTTAAGCACGGCTTCGGGCACGGAGTAGTCGACAAAGGGGTTGCCGCCGTTAGCGGTGATGGCTTCGAGGCGAGATTCCACGAGCGGGTGATCTGGCACGGCGAAGGGAAGGCGGGTGATGATGACATTGGAGAGGGCCTCACCTGGCACATCCACTCCGGCCCAGAAGCTATCGGTTCCAAAGAGGACGCTGTTGATATCTTTGCGAAAGACCTCAATCATCTTGTTGCGCGCCATACCATCGCCTTGCAGCAGCAGTCGCCAGTCGTTATCGAAGAAAAAGTCATCCATCGCCTCCGCGACGTTTCTCATCAGTCGGTAGCTGGTGAAGAGGACAAATGCCTTACCCTCAGTGTATTTGAGCACCCGGCCGATCCAGTGGACCAGCGCTTTTTCGTAGGCTTCTTTATTGGCTGGTTCAGGCATCGATTTGATGACGTAGATCTCCATCTGCTCTTTGTAGTTAAATGGGCTACCGATCTTTACAGCGACGGAGTCCTCTGCGCCGATCCGTTTTCTGAAGTAGCTTAGCTCTTCGTCGCCGGTTCCCAAGGTGGCGCTTGTTAGGATGCAGGTTCGTTCTTGGCCAAACATCATACGTCGCAGTCGGTCCGCTACATTGATCGGTGCGGAGTGAATGCTGAGCATGTCGCCATCGCGGCCACTTTTTTGCACCCAATACACGCTATCGTCATCGTCTTGATCGAGGAAGATTCGGATGCCGGCGTGGATTTCCCGGATCCGGCGTGCGCCGTCCATGAGTTCGGAGCGGGTGGAGGAGTCTTTTTCGAGGTTGTCCGCCGCTTCTTCGATTTCTTGCCAAAGTCTGCGTAGCGGTTCGCCCAGAGTGTTTTCTACAAAGTCGGGTTTTCGGATTCTGAACTCCTTGCTGAATTTGCCAAATTCCACGTTCTGTTCGATTGCCTGATAGAAGTCTGCCGCCTCATCCAGCACGCGCTCTGCGGCTTTGATCGATCCGGCATGGCGGAGGGCGCGTAGCAGTCCTTTGCGATTTTTGGGGTTATAGAGTCGCTGCACTTCGAACTTTAAGCCCGCGTGACTCTGCCTCATTCCCAACTGCACGGCGGCCACCTGCTCGAGAGTGTGAGCTTCATCGAAGATGACAAAATCATTGGCAAATAGGTAGCCGGGATCTTCGTCAGATATTTCTCCGAGAGCGAGGAGTGAGAAAAATAAGGTGTGATTGAGCACGACGATATCCGCGTCCTCCATCTGCTTGCGGGCTTTTTGATAGAAGCAATTGCCATTGCGTCCACAGCTGCGCTGGGTGCAGACGCTTCCTTCGCTGCAGACCTGACTCCAGACTTTGGGAGAGGGTTGGAAGTCGAGATCGCTGCGTGTGCCATCGGTGGTGCCTTCCGCCCAGTCCCAGATGGCTTTGAGTTCTTCGGACTCACCGGTGCTGAAGAGGTCGCCGGTTTGTTGCATCGCGCGTTTCAGCCGGAGCGGGCAGAGGTAATTCCCTCGGCCTTTGAGCAGGGCGGCTTTAAGTTCGCCGCCCAGTATTTTGTTAGCGAGCGGGATGTCCTTGGTGATGAGCTGTTCCTGCAGGTTGATGGTGTGGGTGGAAATGACGGCCTTTCTGCCCGTTTCCATCGCAAACTTGGCTGCGGGGATGAGATACGCCAGTGATTTCCCGACGCCGGTTCCAGCCTCGGCGCACAGCACATGGCAGCCGTCCAGTGCCTCGGCTACGGCGATGGCCATCTGTTGTTGTTCGGCCCGATATTCAAAGTCCGGAGACGATGACAATTTTCCGGTGGCAGAGAACATCTCTTCCATTTCTTTAACGAGGTCAATTGTCTCTTTGGGTGCCCCTCCGCTCTCTTCTGCAAATGCGATCATCGTTCGGCCTCAGTGGTATCCTATTTCCAAGAAACCGACAATCATCAAGAGAAGTAAAATAGAAATGAATGATTATGAACCCGATGCCGTCTCATCGAGCGTAACAAGATTGCTCTCCCTATGAAAAATTTTAGAATCATTCCCTTCGCCACTTTCTCCGCCCTTATCCTAGGTGTCCTATGCAGCATAAGTTCCTGTGAAAAGAAAAACGTCGATCCCGCTCAAGTGCCCGAAGAACTCAACGAGCAGCGACGGTTATCAGAGCAGGAGAGTCAAATCAAAGATCTTGAGGCAAGAGAGCGGGCGATTGCCAGTCAGATGGCGCAGGAGAGGCTGGAGGCTCAGGAAATATCACTGCAAAACAAACGTGAGGCCTTGGCTCGCGAGCAGGAGTTACTCGCACGTCTTGAGGAGCAGGCCAGAGCCCATACCGAGCTGGTTGCTCTTCAGGATGCTGAGCGGGCCGAAGCCTTCGCGGTGGATGAAGCGGCCGCTGAGGAAGCCGCCCGCGCGGCCAGAAAAGCCCGAGAGTTTGAGCAAATGCAAGCCGATCAACTGCAGCGTGAGCGCGAGTTAAGGGAGGAGGCCGAACGCCTTCGGGAGGAAAGCGAGTGGATCGCCGAAGACAATGCCAGAGCGGAAGAAGCTGCACGCCGTGATGCTGATGAGTTAGCGTGGAGGCTCCGCGAAACCCAAGCGTGGTTGGACAGTGAAGCGTGTGCTCGACGTCAAAGTGAACGAGTCTGGCGTCTGGCATGGAGGACCAGGGAGAAGGTTCACCATCACGACAATCACAGGAATCACGACAATCACAGGAATCATGTCAAACACGGTGATCATGATCGACGTCACGAGCAAGAAAAGATACGCAAGGAAGCTGAGAAACGGCAGGAGGCTCGTCTGAAAAAAGAGCGCAAGATACGTGAAAAGGCCGTGCTTGAAGGTCGGAAGCAGGATCGTAAAATGCGAGAACAGCAGCGCGCGCATCAAAAACGAGAAGAGGCCAAGCGTGAAACCGCAGAGAAAGCCATGGCACAAGAGAAAGCAAAGCAGATCAAGAGAGCACGTGAGCAGCAAATGAAAGAAGCCAGAGTGAAAGCCGCTGAGGAAAAAGCTAAAGTTGAGTGGCGGAAAAAAGCCAAACGTGAACAGGAAAAACTGGAGCGCGTCCGGCAAGAGCGAGAGCGTCACGCGCAAAAAATGCAGGCAGTTCGAGAAAAAGCAGCACAGAAAAAAGTGGAAAAAGAGCAGGCCGCAGCCGTTCGTCGTGAAAAAACTCTGGCCGATCAGCGGCGGAAGCAGCAAGAAAAGGCACGCAAGGAAGCTGAGAAACGGCAGGAGGCTCGTCTGAAAAAAGAGCGCAAGATACGTGAAAAGACCAAGCGTGAAACCGCAGAGAAAGCCATGGCACAAGAGAAAGCAAAGCAGATCAAGAGAGCACGTGAGCAGCAAATGAAAGAAGCCAGAGTGAAAGCCGCTGAGGAAAAAGCTAAAGTTGAGTGGCGGAAAAAAGCCAAACGTGAACAGGAAAAACTGGAGCGCGTCCGCGAAGAGCAAAAAATGAAGGAAGCTCAAGAAAAAGCAGCAAAAGAGCAGGCCGCAACTGCACGGCGTAAAAAAGCCGAGCGGGAAGGACTGAAGCGGGATCGTAAAATGCGAGAACAGCAGCGCGCGCATCAAAAACGAGAAGAGGCCAAGCGTGAAACCGCAGAGAAAGCCATGGCACAAGAGAAGGCAAAGCAGATTAAGAGGGCGCGGGAGCAGCAAATGAAAGAAGCCAGAGTGAAAGCCGCTGAGGAAAAAGCAGAAGTTGAGCGGCAGAAAAAAGTCAGACGTGAACAAGAGAAGCTAGAGCGCGCCCGGCAAGAGCGAGAGCGTCACGCGCAAAAAATGCAGGCAGTTCGAGAAAAAGCAGCACGGAAAAAAGCAGCAAATGAGCAGGCAGCAGCCGTTCGTCGTGAAAAAGCTTTGGCCGATCAGCGGCGGAAGCAGCAAGAGGAGGCACGCAAGGAAGCTGAGGAACGGCAGGAGGCTCGTCTGAAAAAAGAGCGCAAGATACGTGAAAAGACCAAGCGTGAAACCGCAGAGAAAGCCATGGCTCAAGAGAAGGCAAAGCAGATCAAGAGAGCACGTGAGCAGCAAATGAAAGAAGCCAGAGTGAAAGCCGCTGAGGAAAAAGCAGAAGTTGAGCGGCAGAAAAAAGTCAGACGTGAACAAGAGAAACTAGAGCGCGCCCGGCAAGAGCGAGAGCGTCACGCGCAAAAAATGCAGGCAGTTCGAGAAAAAGCAGCACGGAAAAAAGCAGCAAATGAGCAGGCAGCAGCCGTTCGTCGTGAAAAAGCTTTGGCCGATCAGCGGCGGAAGCAGCAAGAGGAGGCACAGCGCCAGCAACGTATTCGTGAGCAACAGGCTCGGGCTGAGAAGGAAAATGCGCGGAAGCGAGCCCTTCGCGAGCAGGAAGCCCAGCGCAAACAGGCTGAGCATGAAAAAGCTCAGCGTGAGCAAGCTGAGCGGGCTCGACAAGAACAGGAGAATCGGCAGAAGGCCGAGAAGCAAAGACGCGAGAAAGTGGAGAGCAAGTCAAAGTTCTCTAGCCGCATGCGGAAACACCTTGAATCGCGGGGGAAGAAAAAGGGTTAGGCTTGGTAAATGGCCTGCCAGGGAGCGGATCCGTATAAAATAAAGAAAAAAATTGACAGTTAGTTATTGATTTGCATTAATGAATGAGTCTGGCGAGAGTCAGATGGGTTTTAGAAAACCAATAACACTAGGTGGCTCGATGAGTGCCGCAAACTCGTCACCAACCCGATAAGGTCGGGGAGGTGACGGCGTATGTCCAGAGCCTCGGCTTAAAGGTCGTCACGGCCGTGTTGATTGCGGTGCTTACAACTCCCCGTCCA
>Ga0256845_1001310_pt1 | contig 20267 bp, 15 predicted proteins | sample RiftiametaG_FD_189101 | JGI IMG/M metagenome (GOLD analysis project Ga0256845, IMG submission 189101) | Tube worm associated microbial communities from hydrothermal vent at the East Pacific Rise, Pacific Ocean - Riftia | ecosystem: Host-associated > Annelida > Integument > Unclassified ...
CGAGAGCCCACTGCTGCCCGGCGCTCGCAAAATCCCCGCTGTCAAAGGCGGCCCGGGCCGACGCGTCGAGCTCGGCACCCGTCGGCTCCTTGGGCTCATCATCCGCGTCCGCGTCCGCGTCCACATCCGTCGCCTCGGCTCCGACCATCCCCGCCGGCGGTGGCGGTGGAAGCTCGGCCTCGGACGTCTCGGTCGTCTCGGTCGTCTCGGTCGTCTCCGACTTTGTAGATTTCTTGGGCTTGGCAGCGACCTCGAGGGGAAGCGCCCAGACAGCGGTCAGGGTGGTCGCGGTGAGGAGGGCGAGAGCGGCCGCTCCGGGCCCGCGGCGAAGGCGCGAAAGGAGATACATCGCCCCCAGAGGATCGCCAACCGCAGCAGCGAGCGCAAGACGGCGTCTCACCCGCGACTCCCGATCCGCATCACAGCCGGCGACCCGACAAATTGTCGCTTTTCTGGCGTCGAGAGGGCCCTTCGTGCTGTGGTGCCGGGCGCCGTGGCCGTCTCCCTGAGCACCATCTTGCCGAATCGCGCAGCTGACGCCCGCGCTTCGAGGCCGAGCCCACAGCTCGAGCGCCGCGCTCCTGCGTCCGCGCCCGCCGACACCGCACTCGACCAGCCGATGGATCCGTGGCTCTTCATCGCCACCGCCGCCCTCGCCTGCCTCGGCGTCGTCATGGTCTACAGCGCCGGGATCTACACCGCACAGGCCAACTACGGCGACTGGGAGTACTTCCTCGGGCGCCAAGGCGTCTTTGCGCTCACCGGCCTGGCGATCATGCTCGCGGTCTCCCGGATCGACTACCGGATCCTCCGCCGCTACGCCCGACACCTCATGGTGATCGGCCTGGTCGGCCTGGTCGCCGTGCTCGCGGTCGGCACCGAAGTCAACGGCGCCCGTCGCTGGCTCCGCTTCGGCATCAACGTGCAACCGAGCGAGGTCGCCAAGATCGCGCTGGCGATCTTCCTCTCGGCGACGCTCGCCAAACAGGGCGAGCGGGTCCGCGGTTTTGTGCACGGATTTTTGCCCGTGATCCTGATCGCCTCGCTGACGATGGTGCTGGTTCTCCTCGAAAAAGACCTCGGCACAACCATCCTACTCGGCGGTCTCACCCTGACCGCGCTCTACGTCGCCGGCACCCGCCTCGCCTACGTATTCGCGGCGATCATGCTGGCGGCACCGGTGGTCTGGCACCAGATCGTCGACGTCGGCTACCGGCGCTCGCGATTCCTCGACTTCGTCTCCGGCGAGCACTCCTACCAGATCGATCAGAGCCTGATCACGATCGGCTCCGGCGGTGGTTGGGGCGTCGGTCTTGGCGCGGGCCGACAAAAGCTCGGCTTCCTGCCCGAGAACCACACCGACTTCATCCTCGCCAGCATCGCCGAAGAACTCGGCTACGCCGGCATCGCAGTCGTGCTCGCGCTCTACGCCCTGCTCGTTTGGCGCGGTCTAAAAGCCGCCCAAGAGGCCCCCGATCGCTTCGGCACCTACCTCGCGCTCTGCCTGTCGACGCTCTTTGGCTTCCAAGCGCTGATCAACATGGGCGTCGTTTTTAACCTGATCCCAGCCAAGGGCATCACCCTGCCCTTCCTCTCCTACGGCGGTTCGTCGCTGCTGGTGAGCATGGGCGCGATCGGCATTCTCCTGTCGATCTCCCGCCGACCAACGCCCTGGAAGATCAGCGACATGCGCAGGTCGAGCAAGCGCAGCGCCAGGCGAACGAGCGGCGCGCGTAAGAAAAAGCAAAAAGGCGGACCCCGGCAAAACCTCCGCCGCGCAGCCGGGTGACAGGGCTGGCGTAGAAGGAGCGCTCGCGCCAGCTGACGTGCGCGAGCCAAGAAGCTCGCAACAGGACACAGAATCGCGCCAGAGGGGAATACTTGCCCTGCGAATGCAAGCCCGTGCACGACTGTGCATCGCCTCGTCGAGGCTCTAAACGCTGAGATCTCCTGAGTACTGGCATCGCTGGCGTTGGCATCACTCTCGCGTCTCCAGGACACGCCGGCAGCTACCGCTTCCTCGTGGGAGCTGATAGCAATGCCCCCCAGCAATGTCGCCTGGGTAGATCCCCCCAAGCCGAGGTATTAGGTATTGTCCTCATTTCAGCTCATCAATGCGAGCTGCGAACCACTACCAGTAGCCGCAGCGACGCTCTTCTCGGAACTCTGCTCTGCGCTTTTTTTCTCTGTACTCTTCTCTTCGCTCTTCTCCGTGTCGACCCACCAATAGCGATAGGCCCGCCCGTCTTTTTTTCTCGTAACATGGCTGGCCTCGCTCATCGACTTGAGCCGGCGATCAAGCTTTTTTGCCCCCCAGGAGAGGCTCTTCGCCAGCTCTTTGAGGGTACCGCCCTGCTCTCCAAGAGCCCGCAATAATTCTGCAACCGGATCTACTTTGGAGCCGGGCAATCCTTGGGCAACCGGCGACTGCTCGACGCCCTCCGCAGATTCTGCAACCTGCGCTGCCGGCAGCGATCGTGGCAGGACGGCCACGGGCGCACCGTACGACATGAGCTCGCTCTCAGCCACCTGCGCAGGCTCTCGATGGGAGCTTAGCAATGCGTCGCGAAGTGCATCCTGCACAGCTTTTGTGTCGACTCCCCGTCCGAATTCTAGAACGATTCGGGTCCTCTCTCCGTTCGTACTCTGGGTAATCGCCACAGAATGAGACGACGCCCGCCCGAGAACGAGATCCGCCTGTCGATGGGCCGAGCCCTCGCTCCAATTCAGCGGCAATGCCCCGGGTCGATCGGACAATTCAGCCATCAAACGCCCCTCCCCGGGCCCCCGACGAATGTACACAGGAAAACCCAGATCGCGATGTACATCGAACTGAGCCGTGGTTCCGCCCTCACTACCACAGTCTGCGATGACCAGCGCTCGGCTGAGCCCCGCGATCGTGCGGTTGCGCTGCATCGCCATCCAGCCCTGCCACCCTGCACGCGGGGAAAATTCGCTGATGACGGTGAGGCGCCCCTCCAGGACCTCGGGACGGTGCCTCATCGGCGTCTTTAGCAACCCCGCCGCGGACACACCGATCACCCGGCCACCGGCTGCTAAAGCCGCGTTTGTCGCCTCTTGATCGACACCGTCGGCCAACCCCGTGACGACGACTTGCCCGCGCTCCGCAAGCGCTCGTCCTAGAGCTGCGGCAAAGCGCAAGCCAAGGGCGCCGGCTTTGCGACTGCCACAGATCGCAATTCCTGGACTCGAGAGCAGCGAAACATCACCGGCAACACTGAGAACCGGCGGTGCCTTGGCTGGCTTGAGCGTACCTGCCAGGTGCCTCGGGTAATCAGAGTGAGTGATCGAGATCAGTCGGGCCCCCTCCTCCTCCATCGCCCTGACCAAGAAAGCCTGCGCGGAGACCCGACCGTCGGCCTCCAAGAGCGCCCGGTGGACCTCAGAGTATTCTTGTAAGTCCGGGGGCAATTCCTCCCGCTCCAAGAACACAAGATCGAGGATCCCGAGCCTATGGCGGCGATCTGCACCCAGCACTAGCCCGTTGCGATCCCGCGGTCGCGTTCCCTTTAACTGAAATGCCAGCGTCAGCCAGTAGGCCGCCTCTTGGGAGCTGATTACCGAGCCCATCTTACGCCTGTCGCCTTGTATGCGCCAATACTAGGGGAAGCACCTCAGCGCCGCAATGCCGCACTGCACGCGCTGCCTCTTTCATCGTCTCCCCCGTATGCCAGATATCGTCGATCAAGAGCACACTCCCCACGCCTCTGTGTCTTGTCGGCCACGCAAAGGCCCCTTTGACGTTTTCTTTCTTGCAAGTCTTCGAGCGAAAGTTTTTCTGGGCCCGTGTTTCGCGCACCTTGTTCAGTTTGATTAAGGGCACGCCGAGTTGTTTCGCCAGAGCACAAGCGAACACCTCCAGATAGTCTCCCGACACAGTCGACGGGACAAAGACGACAGCCTCCATCGAGGCCTTTGTGTAGGAGAACCTCGGGTCTTTCAGAACACGCAGAGCCTCGTCCATGACGACCCTCGGGACTTGCCCTCGGATGGTCTTTGAGTCCCTCACAGCTCTGCCGATCGGCCCCTCACCGTAACGAGAAAGCGCGATCCCATGCGGTCCCTTGTTGCGTAATTTTATCGGCGGAAGCTCCGTCTCTAGATATCGCTGCGCCTTCTCGGTCTGCACACGATAGTCCACCGCTGGCCATTCGCAACATCGATCACATTCTCCGCACAAGGCAGGAAGAGTCTCGTCTTTCATCGCTTCGGCCAAACAAGCGGAACGGCAGTCGGCCGAGTCTACATATTTGAATGCCTGATCGAGAAACTCTCTGCGGACTTTTTCTGCGACATCGAGTCCCTCCGGCAATATCGGCAGCCCCCCCCTCCAGGTATAAAAATAGGGCTGACCGCGCCTCTCGACGAGTCCACGCATCAGCCAATCACCCAGGATTTTATCGGTCTCAGCCTCCGGGATATCGGTTGCCAGGATCATTTTTTTGCGGGTTGCTCCGAAGCGCCCTTGGAGTTCTTTTGCGAGTGCCCGATGGTCCTCTACAGAGGCATAACTGCCCTGAACCAGCCAGTCGTAGATCGGCTTAAGCCCCCTGTCGTGAACCGCAATCACATGGGCGAACTGCCCGTCCCGTCCTGCCCGCCCGATCTCCTGGACGTAACGGATCAGACTCTCGGGCATGCCCAGATGGACAATCCAGCGAACGTCTGCACGATCCAGTCCCATACCCAGAGCGCTGGTAGCGACCATGACCTGGGCCTCGCCAGCCACCCACGTCTCCATCGCGCCTGTCTTTTCCTCCGGTGACAGGCGTCCATAATAACAAAGAGCCGGCACCCCCTGCCCGCGCAAAAAAACCGCCACACGCTCGGCCTCTTGAGTGGTCAATGTATAGACGATCCCTGGCTGCCCCTTAAATCGGCCCCCCGCGAGCGCGAGCAACAGACCCAGGCGCTCGGAGACACCACGGACCTCGATCACTCCACAGGAGAGGTTCGGCCGATGACTCGGGAGCCGAATAACGGTAGAATCCTGACCGTGCGAGACCTGTGACTCGATATCTTCGATCACCTTGCCGGGAGCCGTGGCCGTCGTCGCCAGAACAGGTGTCCGCCGACCGAGCGCCATCGTCGTATTCACGAGTCTCCGGTACCACGGCCGAAAATCATGCCCCCACTGGCTGATACAGTGGGCCTCGTCGATCACAACACCCTTGATCTCTAAATCCGCAACCGCATCCAACCAAAGCGAGTTTCCCTGGCGCTCTGGTGCGAGAAATAGCAGATCCAGCTCGCCGTCGGCAGCACTCTTGAGAACCTGATCTTGCTCCTCTGCACCCAGGTCACTGTTCACGAAGCGCGCGCGTAGCCCTAATTGCTCAGCCTTCTTTACTTGCTCGGCCATCAGCGCCTTGAGCGGCTGAAACACGAGCACCACCCCAGAGCGAGAAGGATGAGCCGCAAGCGCCTGGTAGCAAAGCGACTTGCCGTGCCCTGTCGGTGCGACAAAAACGACACGCCGCCCCCTCAAGAGCTCGCGGACGACCTTTGCCTGACCCTCCCGCAGAGCCTCGTGACCAAAGCGGTCGCGAAGCCATACTCGGACATCGGTCTCGGTCAGTGTCGTCGACATGGTGGCGGTAGCTGATGAGCGAAACAAGCTGTGCCACAGGCAGACCCGCCGCGCAAGAGCGCTTGACCGCAGCCGAGTACACCCTCACGATCCGCCCCGATGAGCCTACCCGACAGGCGGCCGGCGACGGTGCCGACGCACTCGACCTATCGCGTCGACATCCAGCCGCAGGCGGTCTACGAGCGCATCGAGAGTGACGAGCAAATCGAGGTGGTCAAGCGCTTTCCGCCGCGGGTCCGCTCGAAGCGGCCGTTCTTGGCGATGCGCAGCAAGACTGGTTTTCGTCTGATCCAAAACATCAGCCAGACGCCGCTCGACGGTGGTCCACCCGAGGTCCGACGCTTCTATCTCGAGGTGCAAGTCGAGGGCCGAGCGGAGGGCGCTGAGCTGCAGGCATCGTTCAAGCGCGGGCCGCAAATCCGCCAGCTCCGCTACCTGGTGCTCTGGAGCGCGGCGATCGCCTGGCTCGCCACCACCGGTTACACACTGCCCAAGCTCGGTATGGTGCTGACGCTGCTCGCCCTGACCGTGCCAGCGCTGGTCCGCGATCGCATCAAGGCCCGCGGCACCCGCGACGATCGCATCGCCCTGCTCAGCCTGATGCAGCACCTCCTGGGATCGGCGCTGATCGGCCAGAGCCCCGCCGAGCAAACGCCCTATCGCGACGGTCATCCAAAACTGCCGCCCGCGTCCAACAAATAGCCAGCCACCCACAGCTCCTGCTATGTCGTGATCATGCCTGTGCGCATCGACTCGCTCCTCGGTAATAGCCAGCGCCTGGACGGCGGCGCCATGTTTGGAAACTGTCCCAAGGCGCTGTGGCAGCGCTGGTGCACCCCCGACTCTGAAAACCGGATCGCCCTCGCCTGCCGCTCGCTTCTAGTCCGCGAAGAGAACGGCCGGACGATCCTTTTTGAGACCGGAATCGGCGCTTTTTTTGGGCCCAAGTTGCGCTCACGCTTCGGCGTGCAAGAGCCCGAACACGTGCTCATGCGCTCGCTGCAAGCACTCGGGATCGAGGCCAAAGACATCGACGTGATCGTGCTCTCCCACCTGCATTTTGATCACGCGGGCGGACTGCTCGTCGCCTACTCCGAGTCCGCCAAGGGTGAGGAAAATCCACCGGCACTCGCCTTCCCGCGGGCGCGTTACGTGGTCGGCGAGCGAGCCTGGCAGCGAGCGACAAGCCCCCATCCCCGCGACCGCGCATCTTTCATCCCCGGGCTCTGCGGGCTCTTAGAGGCCACAGGGCGCCTCGAGCGAGTCCAGGGTGAGTGCTCGGCAACACTCGGCAAGGGCTACTCCTTCACGATCTCCGAGGGCCACACACCGGGCCTGATGCTCACCCGCATCGAAGACGCACCGGCCGGGCCGATCACCTTTATGGGCGACCTCATCCCCGGCGCGCCCTGGGTGCATCTGCCGATCACGATGGGCTACGACCGCTTCCCCGAGTTGCTCATCGAAGAGAAACACTCCCTGCTTACGCGGGTCCAGGCCGCCGATGAGTGGCTCTTCTTCACCCATGACGCAGAGGTCGCGGCCGCCAAGGTCACCCTGGACGAGCGCGGACGCTTCAGTGCTCGCGATCCGCAGACCGAGATCCACTGGCCCTAAAGACCTGACTCAAAGGTCAGATTATTTTCCTAAACATCTAGAGCCCGCCGACTACCGATCGCCACCGCAATCGTGCTCCTGAATGCGCTCGTCTTCATCAGCGCTAGCCAATCCTAGACGAGCTGGAAGCTCCGCGCTGCGATCTAGGTCGTGCACGATCGCCGGCGCAAAGCCCCGGGGCGGCCTCCTCTGGGCCCGGTCTCGGTAAGTTTCATCGCCAAGCTAGAGAGCAAGCTCTTGGCCGGATCGTCGGCGCTCTGCTAGCGTGCGCGACTCGCATGTCGAGCCCCGCCGATCGCCCGCAACCCGTGGTCATGCCTTGGCCGCTATGGACCGGAAATCCCTACCTTCCACGCTTGATGTCGGCACTGCAGCGGCAGGGCATCGTCGTGCGCCGTCGTCCCTGGCTCAGGCTCGGCGCACTCGAGTTGCGCCGCGGTCATTGGATCCACCTGCACTGGCCGGGCGGCCCCCTGCATCACGCCTCGCGAAGTCGCTACACACGACGGATCGACCGCACCCGCAGGAGCCTCGATCTGATCCGCAACAAGGGTCTTCGCCTGGCTTGGACCGCCCACAACCTGCTGCCCCACGACGATCCACATCCCGACCTCGGCCGTGAATTCCGCCTCGCTGTGCTCGCTCAAGTCGAGCATGTCTTTGTGCATTTTCCCGGTGCCACGGCGATCCTAGAGCGCGAGTTCGGCTACCGCGGCAAGACCTCCGTGGTGCCCCATCCCCACTACATCGACGAATATCCGGCACCTCCAACACAGGCCGCAGCGAGGGCAAAGCTCGGCGTTCCCGAGGACGGCCTGGTCGCTCTTATCTTCGGTCTCTTGCGGCCCTACAAGGGCATCGGCGCGGTGATCCGCGGCTTCCAGGCCAGCGCCTCCGACGACGACCGCCTGCTGATCGCCGGTGCCCCCCGGGCGGGTGTCGACAAAGAGCTGGTGCTCGCCCGCAAAGACCCGCGGATCATCACTCGCCTGCAGCGGATCCCAGACAGCCAAGTGCCCGAGTACTTTGCCGCCGCGGATGCCTCGCTGATCGCCTACCGCGAGTTCTTTACCTCCGGCGCCGCGGTACTTTCACTGAGCATGGGCTGCCCGATCATCGGCCCCGCGCACAACCACCTCGCGGACCTCGGCGGCGAACCAAATCTCTTCGCCTCTAAACTCGGCGCCGAGGGCATCGCCACCGCGCTCGAATACCTTCGCACACGCCGAAGTTCCATCGATCGAGCCGCCATTCGCGACGCAGCCCGCGACTTGTTTGGCAACTGGGATGATGCCGCAGCGGGCATCGCCAGGGTGCTTACAATGCCCCAGAGCACTCCTTTGTGTGCTCTATGATGGCCCGTTCAGCTCGCAACCCCAGCGCCAAGACCAACCCGTCGGTGCAGCAGCCAGATCACGATGGAAAGCGGCGGCAAAACAGCCACCAAAGCCCATAGACACGCCAGCAGCGAACCCCCCGTAACCGCGGCGTGCACCGCCTGCACCCCCCAATGGGGGGCAAAAAGAGCCAGCAGCCATGCCGCGTCACCGATGTCGACAAAGCCGAGCAACGGCAAGCTCGTAAACAAAACGAGCAACACCTTCAGGGCCGACATCGCTTTTAATTGAGTATCGGCAATAAGCCCAAGCAGCAGTCCCAAGAGCCAGGCGAGTGGCATCGTCGCCAGGATCGCGGCGAGCATCGCCGGCCAATCAATCGACCCACCGCTACCGCCTAGCGCGATCAAAACCGCGAGCGGAGCACTGATACCGACGACCATACTGATAAGACCCAGTTTCGACAGAAGATACTGCACAAAACGCGCTGGGGTCACCCGCAGGGCCGTGAGTGTGTCATTCTCTCGTTCATCGACCATCGTCAGGCCGATCGCAGCGCCGCTGATCACGATCGCCGAATAGATCGCGAGGGCGAGCATCAGCGAGCGCAACGGCGTCTGAGTGCGCCCCAGGGAGCGCTCGTCGATCTCGATCGCGGCGATGCCCCGTTTGGCCGCATAGGCGCCGTCGATCACCAAGCCCGGCGCCTCTAGGATCGCGGGATCTTCATCGCCCTCGACGATCACCTCGACGATTTCTTCGCCACCTGCATCGCCGACAACACCGACAACACCGACAACATCATCGACCTGCAGCACCCGCGTAAGCACTGCCTGGCGATCGCCTAAGTGCTGCACGCGGCCGTGCAGATCGAGGGTCGATACGAGCTCCGCGGACACCCGCGAATCAACTGCGTAAGTGACCTGGATATCCTCCAGAAAGGGCACAAAGAGGCGTGCGAGGGCAGCTACAAAAAGCCCGCCGAGCAGCGTATAGGTAGCGATTTGATCGCGGCGGGTGACCAGCAGATCCTTGCTGAGCAAGGCGCGTATCGAGCGGAGCATCACGCTTTATGCCTCTCGGAGCAGGCGCCGATCGAGCGCCAGGTAGGTGAGCACGAGGGCCACGAGCAGGGCCCCGCCCATGCTCTGGCAGTACTCGGTGAGCATCGACGGCCGACCGCTGGGCAAAAGCAACTCACGGAGGCTAAACATCGCTTTGTAGGTCGGCAGCGCCCTAATCCACGGTGTATTAAAGGCGGGAAAGAAATAGGCGGGTATCGCTGCGCTCAGCACCAACGAAAGCAGCGATGCCGGATAGAAGAAGCTCGAGAATGTCCGAAAAAACACCGCCAAGCCAACACCCACCGTTGTAAACAATGCCGAGGCGAGCACAATGACAAGCACCAGCGAAAGCAAGGGCAGCGCCGGCGGGATCGCGATCACTAGCAGCAGCGCGGTATAAACCAGAGCCAACAGAGCATTGACAGCGATCTTTGACGCCAGATACACCCCGGTACCCGCAGGACTCACCCGATAGGCGCGGACCGTACCTAGAGCCCGATCCTGCAGCACCATTACACCGCCAAAGAAAAAGCCGAGCACGATCACATCGATGGTGATCAGCAACGGGATCATCGACAGATCAAAGGGCGGCCGCGGGCTGTCTGGGCGCAACACAGTCATGCGGTGGGCGCTCGGCCGCGTGACTCCGTTCTCCGCCCAGAGGCCAGCGATGCCAGATCGCAGGCTGAGTACCGTCGACGGCGACTCATGACCCTGGAGCATGAGCGTAGCCGCAGGCGCCGCTACTGTGCCCTGGAGAGCAATGCCGATGGACTCTGGATCCGCCTCGACCGCGGCCTTTAGCTCCTCCAGCGATGCATGCACCGCTAGGTCCTGGCCTTGCGCTTGCTGTTCGATCACCCGGCCAAATCGGGCGTCCTGGGTGAGGTCGGCGATCTTCAGCGCCCGTCCCCCGTGAAGCTCGCTTGGCAGGGCGAAGCGAAGCAAAAGACCAAAAATAATCGCTGTCCCAAGGGACACATGGATGAGACGCCCGTGAAATGCCTGCCGCAGGTCGATCCAGAGCAACGCCAGCAGCTGTCGCAGGACATTCATCGCAATGCCCGCCCGGTCAATTGAATAAAGACCTGCTCCAGGGTCGCCTCTTGGGAGTGCACAGTCTCCACAGTCCCAGAGGCGAGTAGCTGATCTAGACGCTGCCTATCCACCGCTTGCGCGGGGCTCAGCAGAACGCTCTGCAGACCGCCGTCCTGGCGATGATCGACCAAGAGGGTCTGTTCGCCGCTCTGCAGCTTGAGCGCGCGCGGGCTGTCGAGGGCAACAATTTTGCCTTCGTGCATAAAAGCGACACGGTCGCAGAGCTTGTCGGCGAGCCCCATGTTGTGGGTGGTCAGAATCACCGTGACACCGCGACGGCGCCGCTCGTCGATCAGCGCCGTCACCCGCTCGCCCGTCGCCGGATCGAGACCGGAGAGCGGCTCATCTAGAAAGAGAATGTCCGGCGAGTGCATCAGCGCCCGCAGCAGCACCAACCTCTGCTTCATGCCCTTTGAGTAGTCACCCGCGGGTTTGTCCTTGGCGTCGCCCAGGCCCACTGCGTCCATCAGGGCGTCCGCATCCTCGCGCTTCTCCGGCGAACGCGGCGGGTAGAGACCGAGCCAGCAGGTGAGGTTCTCGCGGCCACTGAGACGAGGAAAGAGGTTTGGCTGCTCAAACGAAACGCCGATCCGCGCGAAGAGTTCGCGGCCGTGCTTGTTGATGCTGACACCGTCGTAACGAATGGAGCCCTGCTGCAGCGGCAGCAGCTTGGTCATGATTTTTTGCAGGGTGCTCTTGCCCGCTCCGCTCGGCCCGAGAACACCGAGGATCTCCCCCTCCGCGATCGAAAAGCTGACCTCATGGACAGATGGTTTGGTAGCGCCTCGATAACAGAAACTCAGTCCCTCAACCTCGATCATCGAAGCCTCCCGTGGCTGTGTTCGCCCATTTTTCAGATGGTGACCGGTCAGTCATATGACTGATCGGTCAGTACTTCTTATGCGCGCCCCGTGCAAGGCCTTCCCGCAACTCGGTTCTTTCAAAAATGGGAAAAATCGGAATATCTTACCGACTTTACGGACATCCTACGTGATCTCACCCAGGAGAGGCGCGAATGCGCGATATCGTACATTCGTTCCACGAGACCACGCTCGAGAACAATCCGACGCGAGAGCCCGACCCGCGCCGGGCATCCGGCCTCGCTATCGCCTATTTAGAGGAAATCTGAACCCTGTAGATGTGCGTGCCCGGGAAATTTCGATCCGAGACGAAGTAGAGTTCACAACTATCCGGGAGATCCGCGATAAACACATCCGAGACACGATCGTCACCGGGATCATTTACAGGGGCAGGCAACTTCGTCACATTCCCGAATGCTGCATCAGTACTGCTTCGGGTAGCGATAAATAGGTCATCGTGTATGTCCTCCCGGTCGCTCACAAATATTAGAACAAGTTCGTCTCGTGAGAGCGCTGGATCTGCCTCGAGATCATCACTATTGATACCTCCGACCAGCTGCGGCTTAGCAAAGTGGCCCTGCTCTTCGATCCAGTGAGCAACGACAATATCCTGATTAAATACCCCGACCTCGGGCGCTAGATAGAGGCGCTCGCCATTCGGAGAGAGGTGAGGATCGAAGTCGTGTACCTCTGAGGACACCTCCTGAACGAGAGTCGCCATGCCAAATGATTTGCCTGCATTTGCACGCACAGCATGCCATATATTGTGATTAAAGTTACTCTCTCGACTAAAGTATACTTCGAGTTCGTCGTCCGAAAATGTTATTTTGGACTCTGTATCATCGGTATTAAGAGTGTTCAACATCATCGAAGCCTTGGGCGCCGAAAATTGATCGCCGACCTTCGCCCGTGTCATGACTTTGAAGTCTCCATCCTTCGAGACGACCAATCTCAGGCCATCGCTGAGCAACACAGGATCGCCGAGGTCTTTTGAACTGTTCAACTCTTTTATGGAGCTGAACACTAAATCAGCAGGTTTGATGCCGCAGATATCCGGGCCCTCCTGCTCTCCACCGGTCGTGCCATCGGTCGTCGTCTCCCCCTCCGTGGTGGTTCCACTATCAGTCGTCGTCGACTCCCCCGTCGTCGAGCCCGTCGACTCCCCCGTCGTCGGCTCCCCCGTCGTCGGCTCCCCCGTCGTCGAGCCGCTGTCGCTTACACTGCCAGCCGAGCCCGAACTCGTCGGGTCTGTCGCACCGCCTGTCGACCCTGCGCTCCCGCTGCCCCCGTCGGTAGCCGAATCACCGTCGCCACCATCAGCTCCAGCCGCGCTATAGCCGGGGTTGTCGAGCCAACAGCCGAGCCCGAGCCCAAAGCTGCAGAGAAGCCCGGCCATCGATGCAGCTCGGAGCGTACGCCCCGCTCCGTGCAAGGTTGTGCAATCCGCTTCTCCTCGGTTTTTTCCTGGTTCCTGTCGGCTCATTGGGTCCTCCTGCGGCGACAAAATCGCCCCCGAGATATCACAACTCTTTCCAAAAGGCTCCTGCCCGCGCTCCCCTCTACATGCCCCAATCCCCCCACTCTGCGGCAGGAAAGACAGGGAATCGAGCCCGTTTAACAATGTACGCGCACCTCGCAGAGATGTAGCGCGCATATTTATCGCTCTCTCCAGGCAGATTCGACGCTCGCAACATCGAACTCTCCCCCAGCGAAGTCTACATATGCGCCGTTCGACCTCGATCTTCAGCGTGCTCGCAGAGAGCGATCAGCCGCCGAAAATCTGGGCGCGGTAGAGATCGCGACCACCGGGCGCCCCGACGCGGGTCGAGGAGAAGAAGAGCTCACAACCCAGCTCGCTGTCGGCGATAAACGCATCACCGTCGTCTGCCGGGCTGTTCATGCCCTCGACCTTGTCGGGCTCGCCAAATGCCTCCATGGGACCGCCCCTCTTTACTATATACATATCTGTCGCATCGCTACCTGGGCGATTACTTGTGAATATCATGACTGTCTCATCGGCAGAGAATGCCGGGTCGGCATCGGATTGCGGGCTGTTCACGTCGTCCATCGGCGTACGTTGATTAAACGGCACATCGGTGTTGCCCCGGACCGCGACGTAGAGGTTTTGCGGCCCGCTGGCGGGCGCTGCGTAGATCCGCAGCCCGTCCTGCGAGATATGAGCATCGTAGTCGCCGCTGCCCGGATCGCTGATCCCTGTCACTTCTGAGGCGGTCTCAAAGGGCAACCCCACGTCATTTCGGTGCGCCCACCAGACGTTTGTCTTGCCGCCCTTCCAGGTGGAGCTAAAGTACACGTCGTGATCTTCGTCGAAGAAGCTGATCTTCGTCACACTGCCAAATTTGTCCATACCCAGGATTTTATCTGCACTTTGAGGATTAACAAAAGGCTGTTCGAGGCCCCCTCGGGTCATATAGTGGATCAGGCCGCTCTCGGTGTAAAAGAGCACTTTTCCGTCATCTCGAAGCACGGGATCACGCTCCTCGCCCTCTCCCACCATCAATGGCACAACACCCCCAAACTGCAGGCTCTCGTAGGGGATCCCGCAGATGTTTGGCTCAGGCATATCGCCCGTATCCGTATTACCGGTCGTCGTCGTCGTCGTCGAATCGGTCGTCGTATCACCGGTCGTCGTCGTCGAACCAGTCGTCGTCGAACCGCCGGTGACCGGCCCGGTCGTCACATCACCGGTCGACGTCTCACCGCCCGACGTCTCACCGCCCGAGCTACCAGTGGCTGTCATACCAGAGGTGAACGTCGTCTCCGTCGTCGTCGAGGATTCGGAACTCGAATCTTGTGAGTCGCTGCTAACGGACGATGCATCGCCGCCACCCGCCTCGGAGCCCGAACCGCTGTAGCCGGGGTTTTCTAGCGAGCAGCCAAACCCCAGCGCCCAGCCGAGCAAGCCTCCGATCTGGATCCGTCGATACTTCCTCATCCTCGCTCACTCCCCAGGCTTTGCCCGCGCGTGGATTCGCAGCCATTCGCCGAACTAATGCCGATTTCGCTGCACTTTACCCGCAATCGAGTGTGGATTACAGGGGCACAAGTGCACCTCCTCTGGCCGGCTCCCGACGCACAGGCCGAAGAGCCGTCACACACTACAGCGACCGATCCGCGCGTGCCCCCCGGGTCAGGGCTCGACCGCAGCCGACGGATCCAAGCCCTTACGCCAATCGTATCGCTGCATCAACGCGTCTGCAAAAGCGATTCCCAGGCGCAGGTATCCGTCGCGACTGAGGTGCAGATAGTCCGAACGGGCCAAACCCGCAGCAGCCCATGCGGCCTTCGATCCGTGACCGCCATCAAATTTTAACATGTCCCAATAGGCACATCCGTACTCCTGCGCGAGACTCCGCTGGATCTCCCGAATCTCGTTTAGGAGCGGACGCTGCACCAAAACGACGGGCTCTTCTTCTCCGGGTTCGGCCTTCTTCGCCTTCTTCGCCTTCTTCGCCTTCTTCGCCTTCTTCGCCTTCTTCGCCTTGTCGGCGTCCTCGGCTGGCTCCTCTGGCTCGCGCACCATCGGAAAATCACCAGGCCCAAGGATCACGCAGCTCGCCGTCGGTGCGACCCGGCGCAGACGATCGAGCACCCCCCGGTAGTTCTCCTCGTAGCGGGGGATCGACAGGTCATCGTCGACCGCCGAGTTGTTGCCAAAGTGAAGAGCGTAGAGCACCGGTTCGCGCTGGCGCAGATGCTCAGCCCAAAGTTCGTCGTTCCAGGAACTCCAATTGGATATCCGGGCACCGTCGACCCCAAGGGTATCGACGATGATTCCCGCCTCGCCGGTCTCAGCCGCGACCCCTAGGAATCGCACGACACCGTCGCCGGTAAGCCGCATTCGCAGCACGTGCTCACCCGGCTCGACCTCGACACGCACAACCCCTAGATGCGGAGCCTCTTCGCCCTTGCCTAGCTTCGTTCGGACCTTTTTGACGACCTCGCCATCGACCTTGATCGAGAACGATCCGCCGCGCTTCTGCCGCAAGAAAAACACGTCGTAGTGACGAATCGCCCGTGCGGTCTTTGAGCCCGGTTGTGGCGCAAGCTCGGCCCAGGCGTACTTCGACTTGGCGCTCATCGCCAGGCCCAAGACACCGAAATAGCCGGGGTCCTCCTCGGACTCCAGGTGGTAGGCATTGTGCTTGGTCCAGTGCTTGGACGACGACGACTTGACGATAAATTCGTGGTGCCTGTACCAACGGACAGGCGGCGCAGGAGCGACCATGCCCGGACCACCATCGCCAAAACGAGCCTGCAGATAGGTGCGCAGGTAGCCGGTCCAGAGATCGGCAGCCAGCCCCGAAGCGCCGAAGAACGCGAGCCTCACCGGTGTCGTTCGAGTGCCCGCAGTGAGTTCATCGAGCGCCGCTTCAAAGGTCGCGAGCGGGTTGGTTTCGTCGGCAGGAAGATCAAAAGGTGTAAAGAATCCGGGAAGCGGATCCGCCGACAATTCTGCACCTGGCAAGGGCCCCTTTGGCAGCTCCCGAAGATCCGGTTGCGGCGAGCGACCTCTGCCGAGAAAACGACCCTGGGCCTGCGTACGTGCCTCGCGAAAGCCATCTAGGATCACCGCGTGCGCGGGCATTTGGGGCGGCCCTGACGGCTCGGCGACCGGAACCGGCTCGGCCGTCACTACCAGCTCAGACTTCGGCGTCGTCGTCGTCGTCGCCGTCTCGCTCGTACGACAGGCGCCGCTACAGAGGAGCGCTAGCAGGCCCGCGAGCGCCGCTGTCGACCCAAAAAAATGGTGCGCTCGCGCCCCCCCGCTCATGCGTCGTTCTCTCCCCCGGCGGCCTTGCTCGTCGCACCGCCGCGCATCTTGTTGAGCAGCAAGCCGAGCTCGTAACGACGGCGCGCAGAGGCCTCGGACTCCTCGCTTTCTACGGTGATCTCGTCGTACCCCAGGCGCGCAAGCGTCGGGTTGCAGCGCTCGGCGAGGCGCCGCAGAGTCGGCCTTGGCAGGCTCTTCCAGCGGCCAACGCTCGAGGTATCGATCGCCGCGCGGGCGTAGGTTTTCCAGTCACCAAAGCCGACATTACGAGCGTCGCCGAGCGCCCGCTCACAGAGCCCGGGCTCCCAGGGCTCGCCGATGTGATCGAGGATCCGCCGCAGACACCCCTCGGGATCGACAACCAGATCCTCGTAGCGGACACCAAGCGCCCGTTCGTCGCTCTCCACGAGATCGGCGAGGCCGCTCGCGCAGTCGATCCAGGCCTGGGCAAATGCCTCGTAGGGCTCGGGGAAACGGCGCAGATAGTCGTGCAGCTCCTCCACATAACCACCTGTCTTTTTGACCAGCTCTTCGAGGCTGAGCACGACATCGAGTCCGTGCCGTTGGATGCAGATGTAGCGCACCCTATCGCCGCAGAGGCGACGGATCGCCGGCAGGTGAAAGGCATTAAAGGCGGTCTTCTCGGCCCATCGCGGCTTGCCCTCGCGGGCTGCGTGCTCCTCTAAAAAAGAGAAGGCAAAGGTGCGCAGGCGATCCAGCACCTCCTGCTCTGAGAACCCAGCGTAGCCAAGGCCCAGCAATACGCCGATCTTGAGACCCGCGGAAAAGCTCTGCTCGTGGAGAAAGCGCGCCGCAGCGCTCAATACATAGGTCTCGGGCGGGCAAGCGATCTGCGAGTGGGCATCGACAAGCCGGCGCAGCAGCGTCGTCCCAGAGCGCGGCGCCCCGAGGATCACGACTCCGGCCGGCGCTGCGGTCTTGGCAGACATCAGCGCTTCCTGGTCTCGACGAACTTGATGATCCGACCGATGGTATCGAAGTTGTCGAGATCGACGTCTTCGGGACCTAACCTGCCGCCGGTATGCTTCTCTAAAAAGAGCAGGAGGTCGACCATCGCAAAGGAGTCGATGAGCCCCGATGAGAAGAGCTCTGTGTCCTCCGTGACCTCGCTGAGATCGTCACGGGCGTGGGTTGAGAGATACTCCAGGAGTTCTTGCTTTGTCAGCGCCATGTCGCTTCGCTCGTCAGCTCGGGGTGGGCTCTTGTAGGCTCGCTTGGAGGGCGTTGCGGTCGATCTTGCCGTTTTGATTGAGGGGAAAGACGGCAACCACGAGGATGCGCTTGGGTACCATATATCGCGGCAAAAATTGACCGAGGCGTCGCCTTAGCGCCCGCAGATCGACCGAGGCATCGTCGATAAATCCAACGATGCCAGCGGCGCATCCCTTGCTGGTCTGCGGCCAACCCAAGGCAACCGCCGCATCGACCCCAGCCTCGCGCCGGAGCACCGCCTCGACCTCGCCGAGTTCGATCCGAAAGCCGCGGATCTTGACCTGGTGATCGAGGCGCCCAAGGAAGCGCAGAAGACCGTTTTCCTCGGCGCGGACCCGATCCCCCGTGCGGTAGAAGATCGAATTCTCGCCCGGGGGGCGGACAAAGGCCGCGGCCGTGCGCTCTGGATCGTTCCAATAGCCAAGCGCAACCTGCGGGCCCGCGAGCATCAGCTCACCGCTCTCGCCGACCGCAACCTCGGCCAGAGCCTCGTCGACGACCTTGACCCGCATGCCCGGAAAGGGCCCACCGATCGGCACAACATCGGCAGCCGCGAGCACCGGATCACCGGCGACGATCGGGTAGAGGGTACAGGCGAGGGTCAACTCGGTCGGACCGTAGAGGTTTTCGACTCGCGAGGCGTGGGCGGCCTCGGACCAGGCGAGCGCAACCGGCACACTGAGCGCCTCGCCACAAAAAATCGACAGGCGCAGCCCCGGAAAGGCGCCCGCCCCCAAACTGCGCGTGTCCTTCATCAGCAACGCCGTCGACGGCACCGAAAACCACACGCTGAGACGAGCCTCGCGGATGTAGCTCGCCGGCATCATGCGTTGCTTGGCATTCGGACAACAGAGGCAAGCGCCGACGCTCCAGGCCGCGAAGAGATCGAAGAGCGAGAGGTCAAACGTGACCTCAAACATGTGCGAGAAGCGGTCCTCGGGGCCGAGCCCGTAGCGCTCGATCACCACGTCGAGAAAACGCACGATGTTGCGCTGAGCGACCATCACGCCCTTGGGCACACCGGTGCTGCCCGAAGTGAAGAGCAGGTAGGCGATGTCATCCGCGCAGACCTCAGCGGGCACCCAGGTCGCGGCGTCTTGCAGCTCGCTCGCGCCGACGATCAGATGCGCAGGAAAACGGGCGCGCAGCTCCGCGAGCGCGTCGGCATCGGCGTCGGTCTCGATGTCCGCGAACACAATCACCAGCGGCCTCGAAACGAGCGTCAGCAAGTCCCCGAGGACCTTTTCGCCGCTGCGGTCGACCACCAATGCGCCCGCCTGCGAGCGCTCCAGCACCTGGGCCAAACGGGCCGCGGGATAGGTCGGCAGCATCGGCACGTAGCCGTGTCCCGAGCAAAGGGCACCCAAGATGCCCGCAAAGCCAGCTGCAGATCGCTGCCCCAAGACACAGGTTAGCGGCGGCAAATCCAGGCCGTATCGAGCCCGCGCAAACTGCAGGGTCGCGGCGATCGCCAACGCCCGCCCACGGAGCTCCGCGTAGCTGATCGCAGCGCCATCGACCTCGAGCGCGACACTCTCCGGAAAAGTCTCAGCAGCCTGTAAAAAGGCGCTCTGCAGGGTGCGCACCTCGGATACTTCATCCGCTTTGTCGTCGATCCTCATGGCTTGTCTTTCTACTGCGTCCGCCTTTTTCTACGGCGTGCGCTCGCCCGCCTTTTTGACTGCCTTCGCCTGCCCGTCACTCACTTCGGTATTCGAGTCCGCGTCGCTTTTTTCGGCTGGATTTGTCTGCCCGTCGACGGCCGCTGTGTTCGAGTCCACTTGCCCGTCGTCGCCCTTATCCCCCGTGCGATACTCCACGTAAGAACGCAGCAACGCCCGGTAGAAGAGTTCGCCGATCACTTGGTGCCCCTTACCGGTAGCGTGCGAGAGGTCACCGCTGATCAGCCGCGGCTTGCGGTGGTACCAGCGCCCGGCCGATCCCTCGCCGCCCATCGCCGCCCAAGTATCAAAAAAGGCGCAGCCTTCGGCCTTTGCCGCCGCCCGCTGAGCCGCAACCATGCGGGCGACGACCGGCTTTGAGACCACCCGCGAGCCCTCACGATCGCCGTGATCCAGGGGCGCCATCACCAGGCAATCCAACCCCGGCCGAGCGCCCTTCACGTGTTGTATCACCTCGCGGTACTCGGCCTCGTAGGTCGCCATTTTCATGCGCCGCTGCATGTCGTTGCCGCCGAACATAAACACCGCAAGGTCGGCTTGGCGATGATCGAGCTGCGCCTTTAGATGCCCTGCATTGAGCTCGAGCATGCGATTGGTAAAGGCACCGATCTGGGCGAGCCCGTCCCAGACGACGCCCGGTTGGTCTCGCTCCAGGGTCACGCCGTAGGCCCGCACGCTGCCCTCGCCACCGGCTCGCACCTCAAAGGTGTGGTCGCCATCTTCAACCGAAATCCTGTGCCAACGGTCCTCAAGGGACTCGGCGGCGGTGCTGATGCGGATCTTCTCGCCGTCGTCGACGCGAATCGTGATCGCACCGCCCCCGGGCTGTGCCGCGTACCAAAGCTCGAACTGGCTGACCCTGCCGCTGCTGCGCTCGGGATGGGGACGGAAGGTGCTTTTGGCCCCGCCCTTGGAGCGGAAGGTGGTGCCGCCCAGGCCGTAATGGCCGTCGTCGCGGCACTTAAAGATG